>CEPG01037971.1_pt1 | contig 22964 bp, 27 predicted proteins | sample 530551 | NCBI WGS metagenome assembly CEPG01 (sample SAMEA2620384, study PRJEB7988) | marine metagenome | biome: marine biome (ENVO:00000447); feature: surface water layer (ENVO:00002042); material: "saline water (ENVO:00002010), including plankton (ENVO:xxxxxxxx)" | depth 5 m | reverse complement strand
AAGATCAAGTGTTTAACAAAGTGAGTTAACATGGCTAAAAAAATTTATATTCTTGATACGAGCGTTTGTTTGACAGATGCTAATTGTATTCGATCTTATGCTAATAACGATATTGTCCTACCTCTTAAAGTTCTTGAAGAAATAGATAACAATAAAAAAAGACAAGATGGTGCAGGTACAAATGCGAGGATGTTGATTCGTGATCTTGATGCCCTTCGTGAGAAAGGTAGCCTGTCTAAAGGAGTAAGAATAGACAAAGGTAAAGGTCTAATATGCGTGAAAATGGTCAAACGAGAGGGGATACCAGATGACTTAGATTTATCTGTTCCCGATAACGAGATCATTAGCGTAGCGTTAAACCAAAAAAATGAAAACCCAAGAAGAAAAGTAATCGTGGCTACCCGAGATATTAATATGCGTGTTAAATGCGATTCGTTGGGTCTTCCGACTGAGGATTATAATTCAGATCAAGTTATAAAAGACACAGATAATATATATACGGGCTTCACTACTCATTTAGTTGACGAGCCTGTTTTAGACAGGTTTTATAGCGGAGAAGAAGTACACATAGAAGAAGATGAGCTAGAATTAAATCCAAATCAGTTTTTAATGCTGATTTCAAATCAAAATGAAAAAAAGACTGCTCTTGGAAAGTTTGAATCCTATGAGAAACCCTTGAAGTTGCTCAATCCCGGCAATAAAAAAAGACTTTGGGGTTTGAAATCTAGAAATAAAGAGCAGATTTTTGCTATGGATTTATTAGAAGACCCAAAAGTGAATGTGGTTACGTTAGTGGGTAAGGCTGGTTGTGGTAAAACCTTAATGGCAATCGCTGCTGGTTTAAGTCAAGTTGTAGAAAAAGAAACATACAGCCGTCTTGTGGTATCTAGACCTATTCAACCAATGGGTAGAGATATTGGTTTCTTACCAGGTACAATGGAAGAAAAAATGTCTCCCTGGGTCGCACCAATCCGCGATAACCTAGAGTATTTAATGGCTAACGATAAAGCAACGTTAGAAACTTATCTAGATAGGGGCAAGATAGAAGTTGAAGCTTTGACTTATATTCGTGGACGTTCAATCACAAATGCTTTCATTATCATCGATGAGGCGCAAAATCTAACTGCTCATGAACTTAAGACCATTCTTACTCGTGTCGGAGAGGGCACAAAAATAGTTTTAACAGGAGACATTGAGCAAATTGACAACGTATACTTGGATGAAACATCTAATGGGCTAACTCACGCTGTTGAAAAATTTAAAACTTTTGAAATTTCTGGACACGTAACACTTCGAAAAGGTGAGCGATCCAAAGTTGCAACAATAGCGTCTAAAATACTTTAAACTATCTAAAATATCTGTTATATTTACATAAAAGGAGCATTACATGAATTTAGAAAATGAAAATCCAGATTTGTTGAAGCCGGTCCAGCCGGAAAATGAAATGAAGCAGTGGTTAATCAATTATGTTGGAGAAAAAATACAACCAGAAAATGATGAAGTTAATGTAGAAATGATTATCCAGGTTATGGCAAAAGAGTTTCCAGAATTTCTTTTAACCTTAGCTGAAGAAAATTTTATTCGTGGATACCAGCAGGGGCTTGCTGATACTGAGTTAATGAAAAGCACCGCTATTGAAAGTGTCAAATAGAATGCAAGATTATATTGTCACCGAAGCCGAAAAGTCAAAAAAGAAATTAAAACAGTACACCATTCATGGAAAGCCGTTTATGTTTGCACAACCTTTTGAGAGAGATATCGATCTTAATTATGTAAAAAGAAAAGTGGAAACTTTGACACCAGAGTATTTTTTCGATAATGTTGATAGTTTTTTTGTTGGCTATGTGGATGAATTTTTTAAAGATGGTCGAGAGTTCAATGCAATGTTTAAAGATGGAGCGATATACCTCTCTCCAGATCAAGATAATGAAGCTGATTTACTAGATGATATTCTTCATGAAGTTGCACATGCAGTTGAAAAAATACATAAAGATAAAATATATGGCGATGGTCGGCTAGAACGTGAGTTTATAGCGAAAAGAACACATTTATATTATCGTTTGGGTGACAAAGAGTATGATATAGACTCATATAGTAATCCAGAATATGATTATGAATTTGATCAACATTTATATAAGAATATTGGTTACGATACGCTAAGAGGTTTTTCTGCCGAATTATTTTATTCCCCTTATGCCATTACAGCTTTAAGAGAATACTGGGCAAATGGTTTTGAAAACTATTTATTAGGAGTAAGGGAAAAATTAAAAGAAATTAGCCCTGTGTTATTTCAAAAAGTTGATCAATTTTTTGAGTACTAAGGAGAGAGAAATGCGTATTAAACAACTTATAGATGGAAACAAAAAAATATTTTCAGTGACTGCAAATAGTAGATCGAGATCTAAAAAAGTCTATGCATTAAAGAGTGACATTATAAATGCATTAAAGAATGATTACGATTTACAAAATTATATTTTTGTAAGCGAATTAAGCGATGGTGATCTTACTAAATGGGAAAATACTGGCAGATATGTTTTCGAAATTGATAAAGAAATATCTGTTGACAATGAAAAAAATTATGTTAAAATAGATCAAATAGTAGAAGCTGCGTCTCCTCAAGTTGAGGAGCAAAAAAAAGAAGCTTCGTTGCCTTATGGTCTTAAAAAACAAACAAAGGCTAAAAAGAAAAGGGCAACAAGAAAAACAACAGAGGAATAAATGTCTCATATATCCTACTCCGAGCTTAAAGAGTGGACAACTTGCCCTTGGAAACATAAATTAAATTATATTGATAAGATTAAACAGTTTAAAGGAAACGAACACACTGCTTTTGGTTCTGCATTACACACAGTTTGTGAAGTTGTAGTTGAAGACTTTGATAAAAATAAAAAATCTCAAGGTCTAGAAGAGCTTTTTGAGCATGAGTTTGTTAAAAACCTGCAGAGCATAAAAAAATCAACACCCGATATTGAATTTAATGCAAATCTCATTGCTGATATGAGAAAACAAGGCAAACATCTTATTCAGTTTATTCTACCTGCTCTCAAAAAATACTTTGGAAAGTTTGAGATGGTTTCAGTAGAGGAGCCTCTATACGAAATCATTGAGAACAAAAACATTCAAAAGAAATTCAAAGGTTTCATCGATCTTGTTGTTTATACACCGGATACTAAAAAGTTTCATATTATTGATTGGAAGACTTGCTCCTGGGGTTGGGATAGTCGGAAGAAAACAGATAAGATGATCACGTACCAGTTGACTCTTTATAAAAACTTCTGGGCTAAGAAGCACGGAAAAGATTTTAAAGATATTACAACTCACTTTGCCCTCCTAAAAAGAACTGCAAAAAAGAATAATGTTGAGTTATTCAAAGTTACTAATGGTGAAAAGAAAATTGGCAATGCGCTTAAACTATTAAATAAAGCCGTGTATAATATTGATAAATGCAATCACGTCAAAAATAGACTTTCCTGTTACGGTAAATATGGCGTATGCGAATATTATAAGACAGAATACTGTTCATGAGGTTTAAATGGATAAAAAAATTAAGGTCTTCACTCTTAGTGATATGCCTCTTAGTCCTAGTGGCGTGGGAACTCAAACTAGGTATATTTGTGAAGCGTTATTAAAAAGCGGCAAGTTTCAAATTCGTTCATTTGGCGGCGCCATTAAACATCCAAAATACGATCCAATCAAAACAGATCAATATGGAGATGATTGGATTATGTATCCCGTTGATGGATATGGCAATAAAGAGATGGTTAGATCTCTAATTCGACAAGAGAAGCCAGACATGATTTGGTTTATGACTGATCCTCGGTTTTGGCATTGGTTATGGGAAATGGAGCATGAAATTAGACCTCTTATGCCCATGATATATTATCATGTTTGGGATAATTATCCTTATCCTACTTTTAATAAATCTTTTTACGAATCAAATGATTTTATCGCTACAATCTCAAAAGTAACCGACGACATTGTAAAAACTGTCGCTCCAAGTGTTAAATCACAATATATACCCCATGCAGTTAACGGCGATATATTTAAACCGATAGAAAATAAAGATGAATTAGATAATTTTAAAAAACAAATGCTTGGAGATCGCTACGATCCAGATAAATTTATATTTTTTTGGAACAACAGAAACGCTAGAAGAAAGCAATCAGGGTCTTTAATTTTTTGGTTTAAAGAATTTTTAGATCGAGTTGGTCACGATAAAGCATGTCTTGTAATGCATACTGAGATTAAGGACCCAAACGGACAAGATTTAGAAGCAATTATTAAACACTTAGGGTTAACCAATGGAGAAGTCTTATTTAGTCAACAGAAAGTCGACCTAAGACAGCTATCTGTAATGTATAATGTATCAGACTGCACTATTAATATCTCAGATGCAGAGGGTTTTGGATTAGCTACACTAGAATCTCTTTCTTGCGGGACCCCAATTATTGTAAACATGACTGGTGGTTTGCAAGAGCAGGTTATAGGTGGAAAAAATCAATTTGGAATTCCACTTTATCCATCTTCCAAATCTATTATTGGATCGCAAAACATACCTTGGATTTATGAAGATCGTTTAAATGGCGATGATGTTGTTGATGCATTAGAAAATATGTTTTCGATGCCCAAGAATAAGCGTGAAAAGATGGGTCAGCTTGGCAGAGAACACGTTATGAAAAATTATAATTTTGATGACTTTAATAAAGTGTGGGTTGATACAATGCTTAAAATTTACGAAGAGGGGGGATCTTGGGAGACTCGTAAGTATCAAAAGCGATGGTATTTAAAAGAGGTGGCATAAAGTGTCATTTGAGATATTTCCAGACGATGTTAAAAAAGGGATTGAGATAATTTATAGTGATTGGAACATGAACGCTTCTGTTCTAGAGTATTTTTACCGATCAATACCTAAAGATAAAAAAATATTAGAACTAGGTTCAGGTGCAGCCACACAAGTTTTATGTCACATGGGTTTTTCTATGACGTCAATAGAAGAAGATGAGCGGTGGCTAAATAAAGCAAGTTCAAACTATATTCACGCTCCTATAAAAAACGGTTGGTATGATGTTGAGGTATTAAAAAAAGAAATCCCAAATATAAATTATGATATTTTAATTATAGATGGACCAGCCGGCAATCTAGAAAATCCAGCTAAACGATATGGATTTATAGAAAATATTGATTTATTTAATCTAGAGAACAAGATGTTGGTAGTTGATGATATTGATAGAAAAGAAGATCTTGTTGTCTGGCAAGAATTATTGGAAAGAACTATTACACAACAAGACGCTTCAAATGTTAGTGTATTCAACATTACAAATACAGGAATTATACTTAATAATTTTTAAAGTATACAAACAAGGAAAAATAAATGAAAATTTTAGTAAAAGGACCAGCACTAACCAGAACTGGATATGGAGAACATTGTCGTTTTGTTCTTAGGGCACTTAGAGAAGTTAATGACTTGGACTTATATCTGTTTCCTGTTAATTGGGGCAACTCAGCATGGATTTGGGAAGACTCCGAAGAAAGAGCTTGGTTTGACCAGCTGATTAGAAAAGCCGCTGTTCACAGTCAACAGGGTGGTCAATATGATGTATCAATTCAAGTAACAATACCAAATGAGTGGCAACGTCTAGCGCCCATGAATATTGGTGTTACCGCTGGCATTGAAACAACGAAGGTTGCACCAATTTGGTTACAAAAATGCAACGAAATGGATAAAATTATAACCATTTCTCAGCACTCAAAACAAACACTTATAAATACGGTCTACGAAGGAATAGATGAAAGAACAGGTCAAAGAGGCGTGCTTAAGTGCAATAAGGATGTTGAAATTGTTCATTATCCTGTAAAGCAAAATATACTAGAAGCGCCAACTAAACTCTTAGATTTAAATCTTCCAACAAAGTTTAACTTTCTTACAGTTGCTCAATGGGGACCTCGCAAGAACCTTGGCACAACAATTAAATGGTTCGTTGAAGAATTTATCGATAATCCAGACGTTGGACTTGTCGTTAAAACGTTTTTAAAGGGCGGCTGCGTTATGGATAGAGCAGCAATTGAGGACGAACTTAAAAAGATATTAACACCGTACAAAAACAGAAAGTGCAAGGTATACTTTTTACATGGAGATTTAGACGATCACGAGATGCACGCTCTCTATCGTCATGATGATATTCACGCTCTCGTAAGCCTCACTCACGGTGAAGGGTTTGGTCTTCCTCTGTTTGAGGCTGCTTATTGTGGATTACCAATTGTTGCAACAGATTGGTCTGGTCATTTAGACTTTTTGTACAAACCGACTAAAGATAAAAAAGGTAAAAAGAAAAATAAAGCTCACTTTTGTCGTGTTGATTATGATATTAAACCAATACCTCAACACGCTGTTTGGGAGGGAGTTTTACAACAAGACTCCATGTGGGCATATCCGCAGCAAGGTTCTTGTAAGATGAAACTTAGAGAAATGTACAAAGATTATTCTAGGTTTAACTCTCAAGCAAAAAAACTTAAAACCTGGATACTAAAAGAATTCAGCGAACAAAAGCAGCTAGAAAAAATGGCAACAAGTCTGTTGCCGAACCTTGTAGAAGCTGAAGAGCAGGTTAAGGTTTTCGCATAAGTGAAGTTTATAATCATAGCTGATTATCTGTCTAGCGAAATACTAGGTGGAGCAGAAATCAATAACAAAATTGTTTGTGAAGAATTAATTGCCAGAGGCTATGATTGTGTTGAAAAAAAAAGTCAAAGTGTAACAAAAGAGTATATTGAAAAAAACAAAGATTCTTTTTTTATTGTGTCGAATTTTGTATTGCTAAATCCAGACTTGATGAATGAGATAAAAAAAGTTAACTACTTGATATACGAACACGATCACAAGTATCTTTTAAATAGAAACCCTGCCTTATATCCAAAGTTTACCGCACCAAAAGAACACGTAGTGTTCAAGGACTTTTATCAGAAAGCAAAATCTGTGCTTTGTCAAAGTAAGTTTCATGCTCTGATCGTAAAAAATAATTTAAATGTAGATAATATTGTTAACCTATCTGGTAATCTCTGGTCAGAAGCAGATTTAAATTTCATGGAAAAAATGTTAGAGGTGAAAAAAAAAGATAGGTTTTCAATATTAAACTCACCTATACCTCATAAAAATACTTCTGGCGCGTTAAGGCATTGCGCCGGCAGCGATTATCAACTGATATTCTCCAACGACTATCACGAATTCCTTAAAATGATGGGAAGCAATTCTAAATTTTGTTTTCTGCCAAAAACACCAGAAACCTTTTCGCGCACTGTGGTTGAAGCAAGAATGATGGGTTGTGAAGTACACGTAAACAACTTAATTGGAGCAACCGGCGAGGAATGGTTTAAACTTAAGGGTTTGCATTTGATTAACTTGATGCGATCAAAAAAAGACACGATAGTTGAAAGAATCATCAGTTGTTTTAAAATTGAAAAAACTAATAAGATATATAACTTATCGTACAAAACAAAGCCAAAAGTTTCCATAGTCACCTCTATGTTCAAGGGAGACAAATACATTGATAAATATTTAAACAACCTTACAAATCAAAGTATTTTTGACTCTTGTGAATTGATAATTGTCAATGCAAACTCCCCAGGAAACGAAGATAAAATCATAGAAAAGTATACGGAAAAATATAATAATATTAAATATAAAAAGTTAGATTATGACCCTGGGATTTACGGATGTTGGAACATTGCAATACAAATGTCATCGGGCGAATATATTTCAAATGCAAATTTAGACGATGTACGGTCACTACAACAACTTGAAATATTTTGTGAAGAGCTTGATAGCAATCAAGACATTGATTTAGTATATTCAGAGTGCTTCGTTACCTCTAGAGAAAATGAAAATTACCAACAGAACTCTTCACAAGGTCTTGTATATCCAATTAAAGAATTTTCTAGGGAAAATATGATTAAATGTCTTCCTGGTTGTATGCCGGTGTGGAGAAAGACTATGCATGATGGTATAGGTTATTTCAATACAGACTATAAATCAGCAGGCGATTGGGAAATGTGGCTACGAGCAGTAAAAAACGGATCAAAATTTAAAAAAGTCTACGGAGTTCACGGACTTTATTATATGAATCCAAATGGGCTTTCGACATCTTCTGAAAACGAGGCGAAAAAACGCGCAGAAGAGAGAGAAATATTTTGGAAATACTCAGATGTCTATGAGAAAAGTCCTGAATATGAGTGGCACAAGGAGTACTTTAAGCAATGAAAAAAGTAATATGCTTTAGCTTGTGGGGTGATAATCCCACTTATACTATCGGCGCTATAAAAAATGCAAAACTTGCAGAAGAAATTTACCCAGGTTGGATTTGCAGATATTATGTTGGAAAGTCAACGCCAACAGAAATAATAAATCAATTGATGGAATTTAAAAACACAGAAGTGTTTATTATGAATGAATCTGGAAATTGGACTGGTATGTTTTGGAGATTTTATGCCGCGTCTGATCAGAATGTTAGTGTTATGATATCTAGAGATACGGATAGCCGATTAACAAAAAGAGAAAAAGCTGCCGTAGACGAATGGCTTGCAAGCGATAAAGATTTTCATATTATGAGAGACCACCCACAGCACGCAACAGAAATTCTTGGAGGTATGTGGGGAGTTAGAAATAGATTGTTAATTGGCATGGTTTCAGGAATAAATGATTATGCAAAGGGAGATTTTTGGCAGGTTGATCAAAACTTTTTAAGAGAAAAAATATATCCTGCTATAATAAACAATAAAGTCGTTCATGATGAATTTTTCGAAAAAAATAACTTTCCCGAGCCCAGGTTGGGTTATGAATTCGTTGGAGAGGCTTTTGATAAAGATGATAATCTTCTTTATCCTGAACACAGAGAAATGTTAAAGGCAGCGGTAGAAAAATGAAAAAAGTTGTTATATTAGGAAAAGGCGATTTAGCCATAAAAGTATGTGAGTGGTTTAAAGAATCAGAAGAGTATGAGCTAGCTTGCGTTATACCGGTTATTCCTGAGCCAACTTGGACTAGTTCAATTTCAAAGTGGGCTAAACAGAACAACGTTAAAGTGGTAAAATCAGGTCATTACAAAGATTTGTCTTTTAATCCAGATCTGGCGATGTCTGTATTTTATGATAAAATAATTAAAAAGAAATTTATTGACCGTTGCGGAAGAATAATAAACCTACATAACTCTCCGTTGCCAAAATACAGGGGCGTTTCACCGATTAATTGGGCGCTAAAAAATGAAGAAGTTGAGCATGGTGTAACAATTCACGAGATAACTCCAGGCATAGATGATGGACCCATAATCGCTCAACTAAAGTATAGCATTTATCCTGATATAGACGAGGTAGAGGATGTCTATAAAAGATCGCAAGTCTATGGTTTTACTTTATTTGAGCAAACTATGACTAATTTTAATAACATAACGCCCAGACCACAAGATGATAGCGCAGCAATATATTATGACTCTACAAAGAACAACCTACTGGGAGATAGAAGATATTTTACTAGAAAAGAAATGGGAGTAAGATAATGAAAATTGGGGTAATTGGCTGTGGTTATTGGGGAAAAATCATTATAAATAACCTAATACAGCTTGGACAAGAAGATTTAGTTTTATGTGATAATGATTCTACATTGAGTAATTTAAATTTTGGAAGAAAATTTGAATTAACAAATGATTATAAAAAAGTTAATTGTGATAAGGTTTTTGTTTTAACACCAGTCACTCATCACTATGAAGTTTGTAAATATTTTTTACAAAAAGGTGTTGATGTTTTTTGTGAAAAAGTTTTAACAGACGATGTTGGAACAGCTAAAGATCTTTATAAAACGGCAGATAAAAATAAAAGTAATTTGTTTGTTGATTGGATATTCACGTTCAACAATCAAGTCAATTTAATAAAAAAAGTTTATGATACAGGAGTTTTGGGGGACGTTAGGCATGTGTTTTTAAATAGACAAAATTATGGTCCATTCAGAGATGATGTCGACGCCCGATACGATTTAGCGAGTCACGATTTGTCTATTCTACTACATATTTTCGAAAAAAGCCCTAAAGAAGTTAAATGGATAAACTATAAAAGAGATAAATCACAGCTTCAAGATGATAGTGCTATTGGTTATTTTGATTTTCATAGTTTCACATCTGTTGTAAATGCTAGTTGGAGTCATTCTAAAAAAGATAGAAAATGTTATTTTGATTTTGATAATGGTTACATTACTTGGGATGATTCTACAAAATCTTTAAAAATAGACTGTAAAGAAGATATAATAATGTCAACTGAAAACAACGAGAGTCCGCTGCATATTTCTATAAATAATTTTTTATCAAATGAGTTATTTGGATATAAAAAGCAACGAGAGATGACTCTAAAAATCATAGAGGCACTAAATGAAAATTAATTTTAATGACTTGAACAAACAATGGCTGGCAATCAGAGACGCCGCGCAGCCTCAGATAGATAGACTTTTTGAAACAAGCGCATTTATCAATGGTCCTGCTGTAAAGCAATTTGAAGAGGACTTTGCAAAATATGTTGGTTCTGAATATGCCGTTGGAGTATCAACAGGAACCGATGCTTTAAAGTTAGCAGCTCGTGCCCTGCAGCTTAAAGGGAAAGTGGGAGTTATAATCCCAGCTAACACTTTTATTGCAACCATACTAGGTGTAGAAGAAGCATATCCAGATGCTGAATTTGTTTTAGTTGATCATGATGAATACTTTCAGATTGACGTTTCTTTAGTGGAACAACAATTAGTGAAAAGAAGAGAAGATTGGGACGAATGTTTGCTGGTACCAGTACATTTATATGGTCACTGCGCAGATATGAAATCAATCATGTCACTAGCTGAACAATTCAATTGTAAGGTTTTAGAAGACGCATCACAATCTCATGGAACTTTATGTGAGGATGGAAGAAGAACAGGAAGCATTGGTCACATATCTGCTTTTTCTTTATATCCTGGTAAAAATTTAGGAGCAGCTGGGGATGCTGGTGTCGTAACAACAAACGATGAAAGTTTAGCAAAAAATGTTGAAATGTTGAGAAATTACGGATCAAAGAAAAAGTATTACTATGATTTTAAAGGACATAATCACAGGTTAGACACCATGCAAGCTATCATAGTAAAAGAAAAACTTAAACACTTAGATAAGTGGAATCAAAGCAGAAACAAAGTTGCCGATTACTATAATAAAAACATTACAAATAACAAAGTTATTACTCCAAAAACAGCGCATTATTGCAAAAACCATACTTACCACATATATTGTGTTTCCGTTGAAAATAGAAGTGATTTTATTGATTATTTAAACAAAAACAATGTGCAAAATGGGATACACTATCCCATACCGATTGAAGAAACAACACCGTACAGCTATTTGGGAGAGACATACAACAATAGTAAGACAAGAGAGCTTTGCAAGAAAATAGTGAGTTTGCCGATGCACCCTTTTATGAGTGAAAAGGAAATGGAGATAGTCTGTAAAGTCATAAATGAGTGGAAATAATGACCCAGCCGATAAAATTTAAAATAATATCTCGCCAAGAGATAGAAGATATAGCAAAGCCGCCCGCAGGCTGGTTAAATGAATATCTTCGTACCCGACCAGATATATTAGAAAAAATAGATATATGGTGTCCAAATTCCAGGTCTGCCAAGCAAGAGGACTACTGCAATTTTCACTTATTCGATCAAACAGATAAAGTTGATAGTAGCACAGTTTTTGTTTTTAGTATTTATTTGGAGTTGTTTGAGTTCAACAACATGCAAGTACAGATGTATAACTGCATAGATCATTTTTGTAAAAAATACCCAAATAACTTGATTGTTTTCCATTGGAATCATGATAATGACTGGGCACTTCATGGTTGGATAATGGAAAAATATAAAAATGCTTGGGTTGTTAACTTTGGATATACTAGCAAAAAACACAAAAGAAATATAATTGTTCCATTTTGGAATATAAACACAGATGTTGTAGAAGAAAATAAAAAATATTTCGCAAGTTTTATCGGGACTCCAAACAACAATATCAGAGCAAAACTCGCAAATCACATAATGCAAAGTGGAAAAGACACGTTTCATTATTTATCTGGTTTAGACAAAGAACAATATTATAAAGCAGTTAGCTCTTCGGTATTCAGCTTGTGTCCACAGGGTGGTCCAAGTGATGGAGGATTCTCTTACCGCTTTTTTGAGTGTTTGCATCTGAACACTGTGCCTGTTATATTGGTAAACCGACTTGTATTTCCTTATGATTCAGAAATAAATTACGACGATGTTTGTTTACGTTTTCCTGTATCTCTTATAGATCGTGGGATCAATAATCTGGAAAAGTATTTGATATCAAATCAAAGTAGAGTTGATCAAATGTTAAAAAACATTTCTAGTGTTAGGCATAAATTCACTCTAGGTGGAGTGCAGCAAGAAGTATATAAAAACATATCAAAGCAAGTGAGACAACATTAATGAAAAATTTATACATTCATCACCATTTAGGATTAGGAGATCATTTTGATTGCAATGGAATGGTTAGATATATATTAAAAAACAGTGATTTTGATAGAGTGTCTGTTTTTGCAAAATCAAATTATTACAGCATGATTCAGTATATGTATCGTGATGACGATAATATTAACATCATCAAAGTAGATAAAAATAATGAAATGCAAGATGTTAACAAATATCTAATTGATAATAGTTGTGAGTTCTTTTTAAGAGTTGGTCATGAAAACTACCCTTGGGCTGAAGCTTCATTGAATAATAATAAAAATTGTTGGGAATACTTTTATGATCAAGTTCGTATTCCATATAATATAAGGTACGATATGTTTCACGTTGATAGAGACTTATCAGAGGAGCAACGAGTTTTTAAAAAACTAAATCCAAAAAACGAACCTTTTATTTTTATGCACGATGACCCATCCAGAGGTTATAAAATGAACAGAGAACATTTTATCAACCCAAGTTTAAAAATAATTGAAAATGACGTGACAGAAAATATTTTTCATTTTATAAAAATATTACAAGAGGCTGAAGAAATACACTGCATGGAAAGCTCTTTTAAAACTTTAGTAGATTTTTATTGTAAACAGGACAACGTATTTTTTCACGATTTTAGAAATCACCCTCTTGGAAATTACAGTAGAGCAAAATGGAAAATTGTGGAGTATAAATAAAGATTATCATGATAAAAAAAATTACACGAGACTCATTTATATGCTATAACTGGATGCCCATGTTCGCAGATCATTGTATGGACAGAAGTGACGAGTTTTATAAATCTGTTGGCGTAAGTAGACTTCACGACTTACCAAATTTTAACCCTAGAGAAGTTTGCGATGGTGACGTCATTTTTGTAAAAACCGATTACATATACGACGGCTATTTTCAGAATTACGTATTTCCACAAATAAATAATAAATTTATTCTTGTAAGTGGTATTTCTTCTTATCACGTTGGATGCAATGGTGATATGAGTTATGAAAAAATTATGAACAGTCCCAATCTAATTAAGTGGTTTTGTACAAACCCGCCATCTTTAAAAAATAATAAGATTATTCCCATTCCAATTGGCTTTGAAGAGATTGAAAGAGATGGAGGAAATCAAACTTTTCTTTTAGAGCAAAGACAAGCTAGAACAAAATTTCATGATAAGAAAAATAAAATTCTTTTACCTTATCACACTCTTAATACAAACCCCAAGAGAAGAAATTTATTTAACTCATTGCGGAATCTAGATTTCGTTGAAGTTCAAAAAGATAAGTTACCATTTAAGGAATATATGCAGCTACTAGATCAGTATAAATTTGTTATTTGTCTAGAAGGAGCCGGTCCCGATGTACACAGAAACTATGAATGCCTGCTTGTAGATTCCATACCAATAAATGTTAAGAATACTATAGAGTTTTTATTTAAATATCACGAAGTACCTGGGGTCTTTTTAGACTCTTGGGACAATTTGAATGATCAAAAGTTTGATGATCTGGTAAGCTTTGAGTATAATTTTGAAAACAATAAAAAGTTTTTGACCATCGATTATCACGCAAAACTAATAGGAGATATAAATGAAAATTGAAGTATCAATAGGAGAGGTTGTTGATAAAATTACAATCTTAGAAATAAAAAAAGAAAACATTGACAATAAAACAAAATTAGTATATATTAACGAAGAGCTTGCCATACTTAAATCCTCGTTAAAAAAAGAGAATATTGAGGTTCCGAGCGAATTAGTTGAAAATTTAAAAAACATTAATAAGCAGTTATGGGATGCAGAGGATATTATCAGAGAGTGTGAAAAAAATGAAAACTTTGGTGATGATTTTGTGAAATGTGCCCGTCTCGATGCCATATTAAATGATAAAAGATTTTTAGCAAAAAATGAAATAAACAATTATTGTAATTCAGACATTAAGGAACAAAAATCATATGACGGACTTTATACCCCAGATTGAGCCATGGATCGATGAACGTGAATTATATTATTTAAAAAAAGTAGTTGATTCAACTTATGTCACAGAAAATGTCTTAACAAAAGAGTTCGAAGATAGAATTAAAAAGTTAACGGGATCAAAGCATGCGATTGCATACACAAATGGGACTGTTGCGCTTTATGCTTGTTTAAAATCTTTAAATATTGGTCCTGGTGACGAAGTAATAGTTCCAAATTTAACATTCATCGCCACTTCAAATGCGGTTTTAATGACAGGGGCAACCCCGGTTTTTTGTGAAGTATCCCCAGCAACATTATGTATTGACCCAGAGGAGATCATAAAATTAATAAATAAAAACACAAAGGCAATAATGCCTGTTCATTTATATGGACAAAGCGCAGATATGCATCGTATAATGCAAATAGCAAAAAAATATGGCATAGGTGTTATTGAAGATGCCGCACAGGGAGTTGGAGTTAAGTTTGATAACCGACATGTCGGAACTTATGGTGATTTAGGAATTTTATCTTTTTATGGCAACAAAACAATAACCTGCGGCGAAGGCGGTATCATATTAACAAACTGTGATGAATTAAAACAAGCTTGCTATAGATTAAAAAATCATGGTAGAGATGGTAAAGGTGTGTTTATTCATAAGTATGTAGGTTTTAATTTTTGTTTTACTGAGATGCAAGCTGCCATCGGTCTCGCGCAGTTAGATAAACTACCAGCTATAATATCAAAAAAACAAAAAATTTATGATAAATACCAAGAATCTTTAAAAAGCTTAAATCATGTGCTTCGACCAGTATATCTAGATCCTCGTACTACGCCTGTTCATTGGTTCACCTCTTTCTTGACTAGTCGTAAAGAAGAACTGCAAAATTATCTAAAAAGTAAAAATATTCAAACAAGAGATTTTTTCTATCCTTTAAGTTTACAGCCTTGTTATGAGTGTTTAGAAAGTGAAACTTTTAAAATAAGTGAGAGATGTTACTATGAGGGAATATCACTACCATCTTCTTATAAGTTAAAAACAGAGCAACAAGAGTATATAATAGACTCAATTAAGGAATTTTTCAAAAATGATACAGTTAGTTAAAGATACAATTGATAATCAAGACATTGATAACTTAATAGGATGGTTAAAAACTTATCCCAGATTAACAAAGGGAAATTTAACCATAGAATACGAAAAAAAATGGTCCGAGTTTTTAGGGTGCAAATATTCTGTTTTTGTAAATTCAGGATCATCGGCAAATTTATTAATGTTATACGCTTTAATAGAAAGCGGCATGATAAAGGTCGGAGACAAGGTTGTTGTACCCGCAGTATCTTGGTCAACAGATTTAACTCCAGTTATACAGCTAGGTTTGGAGCCTGTTTTATGTGACTGCAATATGACCGACTTATCTGTTGATCTAGAAGATTTGCAAAATATTATTGCAATACATAAACCCAGTGCATTAATTTTAGTTTCAGTTTTGGGTATGGTACCAGATATGGATGCTATCACTAAAATTTGCGAAGATAATAATGTGGTGTTATTGGAGGATGCCTGCGAGTCTTTGGGGTCTAAATATGAAGGTCAATCTTTGGGCACTTTTGGGCTGATGTCTTCTTTTTCAACTTATTTTGGACACCACATATCAACAATAGAAGGTGGAATGATCTGCACCAATGATAAAAAGATTTTTAACTTATTAAAAAGTCTACGTAGCCATGGTTGGGATCGCGACATGGATGAAGATGAAGTGGTCAAAATTAGACAAAAGTATTCTATTGGTGACGATTTCGATTCCTTGTATAAATTTTATTATTACGGTTTTAACTTAAGAGCAACCGATTTGCAAGCATTTATTGGATTAAATCAATTAGAAAAAGTAGATAAGGTTATTACTAATAGAAATAATAATTATAATCGTTATAAAGAACTAATTTTTAATGATTTTTGGACACCACAACGTTCTAGTGAAGAGAACTACATATCTAATTTTGCTTATCCCATGATACATCCAAAAAGAAAAGAAATAGTTAAAGGTCTCAAGAAAAACAATATAGAAACAAGACCTTTAATTTGTGGTTCTCTTGGTCAGCAGCCGTTTTGGATAAAAAGATATGGTGAGATTAAATTTAAAAACGCTGGGCTGGTAAATGATTATGGTTTTTATTTGCCAAATAATCATCAATTAACAGATGAAGAGATACAATTAGTTTGTAAAGTTGTAAACGAATCAACACGTACAGAGGACAAAAAATGATAAACATTAATTTTAAACAAAATTCCGAGTATTATAAAAATTATGAAGCGTGTAATGAATTTTTAAAAGGTTTAAATTTACAAAATTATGAATATCCAGATGAGAAAGTTATATTTCATGTTTATAGCGAAATAAAAACACCAAAAGAATTAATGGCTATAAAGTCTTATTTAGCGACACAAAATCTGGATCAAACATCAATGATTGTTTGGTCAGATTATGATATATCAGATAATCCTTATATACAACCTTATAAAAATTTAGTTGAGTTTAGAGTTTATAATGCATCTGAAGAGGCTATTGGAACTCCTTTAGAGGGTGATTTAAAACTAAAAATGAAAGATCCGAAATATTATTTACAGAGCGACCTAGCTAGAATTTTACTTTTATACAAGTATGGTGGTGTTTGGATTGATATGGATGTTATACTCTTAAGAGACTTTAAACCCATATTAGATCAGGAATACATGTATATGTGGGGATCAGAAACTAATTTTGCTGTTGATGGAGCATGCGCAACTGTCCTCTCTGGTAAAAAAGAAAGTCAATTTATGACTGAATTAGTTAGACAATTGTTATTAACACCAGCTAGACCCGGAACGGTGTGTTGGGGTAAGGATATGTTTGCAGCATTATATAGAAGATATGAGTTTGATGTTATGCCAGCAGCCTTTTTTAATATTGAATGGTGTATTAATAAAACACATCCTGGGTTGGGTGATAAAATAGAAAGCCAGTGGTTCTATGACAAATTAGATAACAAAGATCATTTATTTTTAGATTCTTTTGGCTGGCATTGGCACAACAGTTCGAAGAAAGATTTTAAAATTGTTGATGGTTCAAAATTTAATTTACTACAAAAAAGAACCGATGACCTTTTAAAAGCTAGAGGAATATGATAAACGAAGAAGATATTTTAGTCACAGGTGGTACCGGCATGGTCGGATTCGCATTGAAAAACATTATTCCGGGTGCCCAATTTGTCGGCAGTAAAGATTATGATCTGACGCAAGAACAACAAGTTTCTAAAATGTTAACTTACTATAAGCCGAAGTATATTGTTCATTTGGCTGCTAAGGTGGGTGGAATAAAAGCAAATATTGACAATGTGGGCTCTTTTTTTTATGACAACATAAAAATTAATTCTAATGTTTTAGAGCAAAGTCGTCTTCACAAAGTTGAAAAAGTAGTCTCTCTACTGAGCACTTGCATATACCCTCACAGCGCAAAATATCCACTAACAGAAAATCAAATACATTTGGGAGCACCTCATTTTTCAAACTTTGGCTATGCGTACGCAAAAAGAATGTTAGATGTGCAATCTAGAGCTTATAGGCAACAATACAACTGCAATTTTATAACTGCAGTCCCCAATAATCTTTTTGGTGAGAATGATAATTTTCATTTACAAAACTCACATGTAATTCCTGCGTTGATAAGAAAAATATACGATGCAAAGATAAATGGCAAAAGTAAAATTAACCTTTGGGGTACTGGAGAGCCACTAAGAGAGTTTACATATTCTAAAGATGTTGCAAAAATACTTTTGTTTTTGCTAAAAAAGTATAATGGAGTTGGACCAATAAACATTGGAAATACAAATGAATACTCGATAAAATATGTTGTTGATGAAATATTTAAAATTTTTGAGTATGAATGCGAGGTTTTTTGGGATACAAAAAAACCCTCTGGTCAATATAAAAAACCATCTTGCAATGATAACCTTACATCACTGGGTTGGGAAAAAAACAATTATACAAATTTTGATATTGCATTAAAAAAAACTTGCGAATGGTTTATAATTAACTACCCGAACATTAGAGGAGTGTAATGAAAACAGCTTTAATAACTGGAATTACTGGTCAAGATGGTTCTTACCTAGCTGATTTTTTACTTAAAAAAGGATATTTTGTTATAGGTTTAAAAAGAAGATCATCAATCATATGCACTGACAGAATTGATCAAATATATAACAATATCAATTTTAAAATGGAATATTTTAATTTAAATGACCCAGGTTGCTTTTGGCGATTATTACTGAAGTACAGACCAGATGAAATTTATAATTTAGCGGCGCAATCACACGTCAGAGTATCTTTTGATACACCAGAAGAAACTGTGCAATCCGTTGCAATGGGCACTCTTAGAATGTTAGAGGCTGTAAGAACAATAGATCCAACTGGTAATCAAATAAAATTCTATCAAGCTTCTTCGTCAGAAATGTTTGGTGATAATACAAATTATCCTTTTAATGAAGAATCGCGTTTTATGCCAGCATCACCGTACGCATGCGCAAAAGTTTTTTCTCATAATTTAGTTAGAAACTATAGAGAGAGTTATGGAATTCACGCTTCAAGCGGTATACTTTTTAATCACGAGTCACCTCGACGCGGAGAAACTTTTGTAACTAGAAAAATAACTATGGCAGCAGTAAAAATAAAAATGGGTCTGCAAGATAAATTATATCTAGGCAATCTTGACGCAAAAAGAGATTGGGGTTTTGCTGGGGATTATGTAAAAGCAATGTGGTTAATGCTACAACAAGACATTCCAGATGATTATGTTATCTCAACTGGTGAAACATATTCAGTTAAAGAATTTTTAGATTGTGTTTTCAACTATGCAGGCTTAGATGTCGATAAATACGTAGAAGTTGACTCAAGGCTATTTAGACCTCAAGAAGTGCCTTATTTGTTAGGCGACAGTACAAAGGCTAAAAGTGTTTTAAAATGGGAACCAAAAGTTAAGTTTAAAGAACTAGCTAAAATGATGTACGATTCCGACTGGAATCTGATGTGTCGATAAAGGAGAAAAATATGACAGAAGTAGAACACACAAATTTATCAAAACAAGCTATCGGTGCGCTCATGATGGCGCTGCAAAAGTCTTTATTAGAGCAATCCGACATTGTTCCGGTTTTAGCCGGCTTTAAGATGTCAAAATCACCAGAAGGTCTTGTTGTTCTTAACCCCCCAGTGGTTAAGTTCAATGAAGAAACAACCCGAGACTGGGATGTTATTGCCGATCAGCCTGATACGCTTTAAAGGAGAAATAAGTTGCCAATATATGTTTACCAGTGCGGGGATTGCTTAGGAGAGTGGAAAGAGAATCACTTAATGAGTGAATCGATAGAAGACTGTCCTTGGTGTGATTCTAAAAACATTGCACGTAAGCCAAGCGACTTCACATTTAATTCCAAAAAACAGGAAAAACAAAAAAAAGTTGGCGATTTAACGAGAGAATTTATAGAAAACTCAAAAGAAGATTTGAAAAATCAAAAAAAAGGACTAGATAAAAACAGATGATTGAATTTTTTTTGGCTCTGTCGTCTGTTTTTAATGTTCTTTTGGTTTGGTACATTGTGCAACTTATACGTCGATTTTTATCTTTTCAGGACGACTTAGATGACTTCAGCGTAAGACTAGAAGAATATAGCGAGCATGTCAATATTGTTAGCAGTCTTGAGCGCTTTTATGGTGATGAAACTTTGGGAAATTTGCTTCGTCACTCAAAGTCTCTTGTTGAAGAGTGCCAAAAATTTCAAAGCATCATAAAACAAGAGGAAGAATATGCCGAGGAAGAAGACTAAAAATCATTATTTCAGAAAAGAACATCAAGATGCAATAGTAGCTTATTGCTCAACAGAAGACTTTAATAAAAGAAATGAACTTTACAACGAATTCATAGGACCAGTTTTCGATGAGATGGTTGATAAAATTGTTTACACCTATAAATTTACATCTCTTCCAAATATAGACTATCTTAAAGAAGATTGTAAAAACTGGCTTATTACAGTTCTGAACAACTTTGATAAAGAGAAAGGCTCTAAAGCGTTTACATACTTTAGCGTTGTCTCTAAAAACTGGTTTATTGCCGAAGTAAAAAAAACATCTAAAAAAGCGAAAAGAGAAACGCAAATAGATAATTATTTCATAAATCAGGAAGATAAATTCAATAACCCCACCTTAAAACAACTGATAATCTACAATACGTATATCGAAGATCGCTCTAAGAATGAATTCTTTTCACATTTGTATAAAGAGATAAAAGATTGGAAAAAAATGCCACTCAGAGAAAATGAGATAAAAACAATACAAGCCATTGAGATACTTTTTAATGAAGCCAACAATATAGAAATTTTTAATAAAAAGGCTATTTATCTATACATAAGAGAAATTACTGGATTGAATACAAAGCAAGTAGTTAGTTCTCTTAACAAGATAAGAAGAAGATATAGAGATTTTAAAAAAGAATGGGACGATCAATAAAAAATTTAGAAAATTATATTCAAGAAGCGATTGACAATATTCGTGATGATCGTGATATAACCTCAACACTATTAACACAAGTTTTTGCGGAGATAACCAACGGTCAAGAAACTCACAAGGATTTAGGTTTGATCGCAGCAAAATATGTAGAAACTTTGCAAAGATCCAATGAACAATTGGTAAAACTTACATCTATTATGGCTAAGAAAACTGATTCTACCGTAGAGTTAACGGAAGAAGATAAAAAGTCTCTTTTTGATGTAATCCAAGGAGAAAAATAAAAAGTGTCTGGAGGATTTAAACCCAACATGAACTTTCTGAAAAATAGTTTTCAGATTAGATCAGATACTAAAATATATGACCCAAAAAACTCATCAGCTACCGGCTTAGTTAGAGAAAAGATAAAAGGGGTCAACAATAGAAATGCATTCGTTGATGCAAATATTTTAACTGGTGATTTTATTCTTCAGGCTTTTCCTGATGGCAACGCTGCAGGACAAACAGATTTTTTGTTTGATCCATTTTTAGCGTCTGCAAAAATTTCACAAGCTCTTGATGTCAACAGCCCAGATTTTACACCGTTTTACGCTGTGGTTAATATACCAGAGATAACTTTCTTAACAACCCCACCAGAGCTAGGAACAGATGCTGCTTTTAATCGTAAAGTTAGAGAAATAGTATCAATACTAGGAGTGTTTAAGCTATATAATTTTTATGGTCAGTTTACTGTGCCAAACTATGGTGATCCAGTACAAGTAACCTTTAAAGATATGGATACTTTTAGTGATCCTATATTTATTGGTCCTTTAAAAACAGGTAAAGTTAATTTTGCAGGTGGATCGGGAGGTCAGCCTGGTGGCGGTGGTGGCAGTTATCATGACACTTGCAGCAACAAGCCAAATGTCAAAACTAGGGTTTTGAGAACGAAACCTGCGCCGCCATCTATAATCACTGGGAATAAAAAAACAAATAAGTTTATTACATCGCTGGACCAAATGAATATTCCATATCCACCTAAATCGTATCGAACAGCCAGTACAGGAGGCACCACCACTGGGACAGAACCGTCAAACACGTCAGCACCTTATCGCGTAGCGATACCAAAGAATTTCAATAAATCAAAACCAGCAAATGTATTTTTATATTTCCACGGTAATGGTGGGTCTGGTAGATTAGAAGACTTAATAACAAAAGGACCATCGTTTATACCTGATGGTCGAAATGTTGTTTTAATCACGCCGCTGATGTACAAACAAAAAGGACTAAAGGCAGCTAAAAATCCTGGATCTTCAACTGCAGGTGGAAAAATAACAGTAACTCAAGAATTTATAACTGAAGTGCTTCAAGCTCAAGTTGGTGAGGGTTTTATTGGAAGCGCAAACTATGATAGTTTAATAACTTTTTCGCATAGTGGCGGTGGCGCCCCTCATGGATATTTTTTAAGACAGCTGGCAGAAAAAAATCAATTTAATAACGCTATCTCGGCAGCAAGATTTTTAGATTCTGATTATGGTTTTTACAGCTTGAGGGATCTTTTTAAGGGATTGGCTGATGGTAGCATCCCAAAGATTGATCAATCAAGAATTACTTTTTTAGTCGGTAAACCCCACGGCAGCAACTCGCCTAACAAGCAAGCCACAAAAGGTTCTGGTGAGCGATGGAACAATGTATACAACAGCGGTACTAGACTTATTGTAACAAACATGGATCATATGACGTGCGCATATCAAATTGGTCCTGAATACCTAATACCAGGAGTTCAAAACGTTTCCGCTCCTAGCAATAAATCAAAAACAGATCCTAATAAACAAGCTGAACAAACCCAGCAAGAAAACCTAGCGAAAGAAGCGAAAGCAGCCGAAGCAGCAGGCGACACAGGATTTGCAGCAGAAGTAGCAGAAGCTTCCGCAGGGGCGGCTGAAGATGCACAAATGGATGCTGAAATATCAAAATTAAAAGCGATAGAAGCAGTCTCTGACAAGCC
>CEPG01010775.1_pt1 | contig 23486 bp, 11 predicted proteins | sample 530551 | NCBI WGS metagenome assembly CEPG01 (sample SAMEA2620384, study PRJEB7988) | marine metagenome | biome: marine biome (ENVO:00000447); feature: surface water layer (ENVO:00002042); material: "saline water (ENVO:00002010), including plankton (ENVO:xxxxxxxx)" | depth 5 m | reverse complement strand
GCTCAGCAGTAACATTATCATAATGAGTAAATTATCAAACAACGGTAACGCAAACAAGATGGCCTTTGGTCAGTTTGGTTGTTCGTTTACAAACACAAACACACAGGTGTTGCCACCAGCAGGTCATGTAATTGTAGCTATTCAGTTTTTAGCTAACACTACTTTTGATGAGCTTTCTCCAGTAGGAGGGACTTCAGGCTTATCGTTTGGTGATGCCACTAACGAAAAGGGTAACGCATCTTCAGGAGGTCAGATCATCAATGCTGCTGATGACAGCAACCTAACAACTTTCCCAGAGGGAATGACTATCTATGGTAGATGGGCATCTTTTACTATTGATGCTGATGCTCAAGGAGGTGTGATTGCATACTTCGGAGAATAAAAATAAATTAATTTAATATAATATGAGTGAAGAAACTTTTGACAAATTAGAATTTGTCGACACTCCTGAGCAGCTTCAGGAGTCAATGCAGGCTGACCTACAGGGTCAACCACAAACAGAACAACAACCACAGGAGGCTGTCTTTCAACCAACAGAACAGACTCAGCCTGAGGTTCAAGACTTTCAGCAAGAATCTACACCGACGGGTGTCGAGCCTTCTGAAGAATATAGTGATGAAGACGTTGAATCGGGAGTCCTTAGTTTTCTCAGCGAAAGGCTGGGTAGAGAAGTTTCGAGTTTTGATGATCTAAGTCCAGCGCAACAAGAAGCTTTCAGTGATGAAAGAGTTAAAGCAATAGCAGACTTTGTCGAAACGACAGGTCGCTCGCCTAGGGATTGGTTTGCATACCAGTCGCTTAACCCATCCGAAATGGATGATGCGACAGCAGTAAGAATTAATCTTGCAGCGGAATATCCAAACCTAGCTCCTGATGAAATTAACTTACTCATTAAAGATAAGTATAAGTTAGACTCTGACCTCTATTCTGACGACGAGTTAAGACTTTCAAAGTTGCAATTAAAAATTGATGCTCAGAAAGCAAAGGAATCTATTGAAGAAATTCGACAGAAATACAACGCTCCTGATCCATCAGTTTCACCGCAGTCAATAGTTACTGAAGACTGGGTTAGTGAAATGTCTGCTGAGCTTGACAACATGACTGGAGTCGAGTTTGATTTAGGCAATGGTAGATCTTTTACGTATGGTCTAGATGACAATGCAAGATCAACTATTAAAGACGCTAACTCACGTTTAGATAACTACTTTGACCGCTACATAAGGGATGACGGAAGTTGGGATTTTGATACACTTAATTCCCACAGACTTGTTCTAGATAATATTGATTCTATTGTTGCTAGTGCTTATAAGCAAGGGCTAGGTGATGGTCAAAAGAATCTAGTTAACAAAGCTGCGAATGTAAGTGTTGATCCAGCACGCCGTCCAGATAATCAAAATATCAACTCTGTTGCTGAACAACTAAAACAACAATTAGGTAACAGAGGTGTTATGAATGTTAAAATTTAAAAACTAAGAAAACATGGCAATTACACCAAGTAATGTAGCCGATGCAACGCCAGTTTCAGGTGGTATTACTAACTCACCAGATAAGTATACTACTGTAGAAGAACTGTTAGCGTATAATAAGCCAGACGTACGTGATGAGCTTATCAAGGCATACGGCGATCAAGGGATCACAGGATTCCTTAAAATGACAGGGGCTGTTCGTTCAGGCGGTACAGCTGATTTTATAACATGGTTCGAAGAGGGCCGTCGTCACACAACTTTTGAGTTTGGTGCTACGGCTGCTACAACGGGTAACTCAAATGGAATAGGTTCAGACGGAGGCTTTGATGCAAACCACCTTGACGGTATTGTTAATATCGAAATGGTTTTATCTAAGGTTAATGGAACTGCTGTAGGTTCTATCTCTGCTGGTTTAGGCGGAGCTGTTACTCAAGCTGCTCAAGTGTTAAACGTAGGAGACGTTCTTTTAGATCAAGCTACAGGACACGTTTACATTGTAAACAAGCTAGATACTTCTGCAGATGGATCATCAGCAAACTTAGACGTTCTTGTTGCAAGAATGGATGGTACTGACGGTACTGCTAGTATGGTTGCTACTAACCAACAGTTTGCTCTTATCGGTAGCGCACACCCAGAGGGTCAAGCTGCTGGCGCACGTAGTGCTTTCCAAAAGGCTAACATTAACAAGCTGAACAACTCTTACATGATCGTTAAAGACATGTATCAAGTAACTGGTTCTGCTGCTACTAACATTGGATATGTAAACATCGGAAACGGTGATTACCGTTGGTACATCAAAGGAGAGCAAGAAACTCGTGCTCGTTTTATGGACAAGCGTGAGATGATGATGCTTTTCTCTGAGAAGGCAAATCAAAACGATCAAGGTGGAACAACTATTTCAAGTCTTCCTGGAGATATTCCAGGATCTGAAGGTTACTTCGCTGCTGTAAGATCTCGTGGTATCACTGCTACTGGAGACTCTACTACTAGAATTTTTGATGAACTAGCTTCTATTGATAACATCCTTATCGAGCTTGATAAAGAAGGAGCGCCAGCTGAGTACGCTATGTACTTAGACCGTCGTACTTCTCTTGATATTGATGATATGTTAGCTAATGGAGTTGCTACTCAAAGCACTGCAGGTCTACCAGGACAGTTCGGAGCATTTAACAACGATGCGGATCTAGCTGTAAAGCTTGGATTCAAATCATTCACTCGTGGTGGATACACATTCCACAAGCACGACTGGAAGCTTATGAATGACCCACAACTTCTAGGTGGTATGACTGCTGCTGAATACAGAGGAGCAATGATTCCAATGGCATCTTACGTAGATCCTAACTCTGGTGTTTCTGCACCAGCTCTTGAAATGGTTTACAAAGAAGCTAACGGATACTCTCGTGAGCTAGAGCACTGGGTAACTGGTGGTGCGGTAATTGGTAATAAGACAGATGATTCTGATATTGCTAAGTTCCACTACCGTTCTGAGTGTCAGCTAGTAACTCGCGCTGCTAACCAGCACGTGATCTTACGTGGAGCATAATATTAACTAAGTGATGAGAGTTGGGCTTCGGTCCTTCTCTCTGATCTTTAATACTTTTAATCATGGCAGATTTTTTATTTCCTTTAATCCCAGATGCAACAGCTGATAGGATTACAACCACTGAGACAACACAAGCTATTTCTGTTAAAACTTATGTAACTGAAATTATTACAGATGCAGGTGATAACGTAGCTACATTGCCAGCTGGATTAAAAAAAGGCCAACTCAAAAAAATTATTCACCACACTGATGGAGGTGCAGTTGTTATTACATTAGACAATGCTGAAAGCACTGACCTTGATGTTGTGACGCTTACTAATATTGGTGAGTTTGTAGTTTGTATGTGGGTTGGAAGTTACTGGAGAGTTCTAGAATCAGGAAGAGTTGATTCTGCGGTAGATATCGTAGCATAAAACTTTACTGATATGGTATACGAGAAAGGCCTTCGGGCCTTTTTCTTTTGTCGTATATTTGTAAGCAATGAAACAGTTTCTATTTATAAAGACAGCCTCGGAGGTTTATACTATACCAGCTTCTGCTCTTAAGGTTGTTGAATACGCAAGTGACACTTCAGTAGCTTTACTATTTGAAACACATAAAGACGGTAAAGAAAATACAATTACTGTTAGGCTAAGTATTACTTCTGGTAAAGCACCAGATGTTATTGCTGCTATTTCATCTCAAATAGCTAACTCAAATGCTACAGTATTTAAGTATGATGATATTAACGACACGTTCTTTACAAAAAACGTAACAGGAATTGGCACTATAGTCGTAACTACCCCAACAGATTCAATAGCTGGAACAAATGTTACTTCTGTCGGAGAGACTGGTGGTACAAAGTTTTTAAGAGAGGATGGGGATGGAACATGTAGCTTCCAGACTGTGCCTACTGGAACTCCTACCACAGTAACAGTAGCTGATGAATCATCAGACACTACTTGCTTCCCATTGTTTGTTACTGCAGCAACTGGAGATCTAGCTCCTAAAACTGGCAGTAATTTTTCTTTTAACTCTAGTACTGGGGATTTAACTGTTGATGGCTCTCTTACGGCTAAAACAATGCATTTTATTTCCTGTACGTTTTTTGACGACATAGGTACTACCAAACACTACCTACCGTTAAATGGCCCACCTACTGAGCAAACTTCAGATGGTAACTCATATACCGATTTTCTGTGCCCATGTAATATAGTTGTTAAAAGCGTTATAGTAAAACTACCCACTGTTACTACTGGTAGTGGTAATCTCACGATTAGTGTTGAAAAAACTGAAATTAATACTACTCCTGGAAGCACGCCTACTTCAGTTGAATCAGAAACTTTAGCTATAGCTGATAGTGATGATAATCACGTAGCTTATTTTAATTTTGATAATGCTGCTGTAGAGGTTGGAGCTAACCTACAAATAGGCATTCAATCTGATGGTGATTTAAGTAGCAGTCAAAATTTTCACACCAATGTTATTATTGAAATGGATTGGTCTACTAGATATACAGGATCATCATCAGTTAAGGACTCTTAAAACGTATAGCATTTATTGTTATATTTGTTACGATTTTAATTTAATATTTAATAATAATGGAAAAGAAAACTAGAAGGACTGGAGGACAGTCTAAACCTACAGCAGCTAAAACAGAAACAGCTGTAATGGATGCGCCTAAGCCACAGGCAAAAAAGCAAGCCCCAATATTTAAAAGAACAGTACAAGAAAGTACGTCTAAAGTGTATGAGGCCTTAAAAAATAAAGGTCCAGCCTTTATGATTATGAGTCGTAAAATTTCTATCTACGACAAAGAGACAGATTCAATTAGAACAGCTAGATACTGTCCTAATGAGAACTCTATTTGGATGGACGAGCAAAGTGAAAACAGTCGTACTGAGCCTATTATTTTTAGAGATGGGTACTTGACTGTAAGAGCTGAGCAACCAAACCTTAGACACTTTTTAGATCTTCACCCGTCAAATGTAAGTAATGGGGGTAGTCAGTTTAAAGTTATAGACACTAAGAGTGATGCTGAGTCTGTAGTTAAAAGGGAATTTGAGGTTTTTGACGCTATATCTATGATTAAGAACTCAGATACCAACGATCTTCTTTCTGTAGCGCTTTACTTTAAGGTTAATATTGATAGGCAAATGAGTGAGATAAAGCATGACTTATTAATGATTGCTAAGAAAAAACCAGCTGCTTTTGTACAGGCTTTTGATGATCCTATTGTAAAGTGTAAGGCTACTATTAAACAAGCTTTAGATTATCAGGTAATTAAGAACAGCAGAGACAGTGTAAGGTGGTACGACTCAAATGGTATTATTGTTTCAGTTCCTCACGGTCAAGATTCTATTGACATTATGTCTAGATTTTGTTTGACTGAAAAGGGCGCTTCTGTTCTTGCTTCGATTCAAGATGAGTTAGATAGGCTAGCGTAAAGCAACATAAAGTACTGCAAAATAGGAGGCCAGCCCAGTGCTGGCCTTTTTCGTATATTTGTTTTTAAATATTACGATATGATAAGTGTACAGTCAGTATATGATGCGGTAAAGAATTTAGCCAATAAAGACCAAAAGGGATTCGTTTCTCCTTTGGTGTTTAATGACTTTGCTAGAATCGCTCAGCTTAACATTTTTAACGAGATATTTGAAGACCTTTACAACGGTAAAAAACTTAGGAGAATGAATGCCGATGGCTCTGCTCATCTATCTATGGTTGATCGTTCTAAATCTGATCTATCCGTATTAAGAAAAAAAGAAGAGCTTGTTAAAGATAATGTGTCTGGGGTTTTTAATAAGCCTTTAGACTTTTCATACGCTGTTTCTTGCAGCCTAACAGGGGCTAGGGGTAGAGCAAAAACAAACATACACTTATTGTACGACGAGCATAAAGTAAACCAACTTTTATCTAGCAATCTGTCGGCTCCTACTAGAGATTATCCAGTGGCTTTAATATCAGAGGATATAGAGGTTTTTCCAACAGCGATAAGTAGGATTGTCCTGACATATCTGAGAACTCCAAAAGTTCCTAGCTATCAAGTAAATGCTGTAGACATTGACAATAATTCCGTGGAGTTATTTAATGAAACTGCAAGTCAAAATTTTGAATTACCAAAGCACTACGAACAAGAACTTATTGCAGAGATAGCAAAGATGATAGGAATTAATCTTAGAGATCAACAAGTACAGGTTTACGGTACAACCGAAGAAACTCAAGCATAATGGCAAGGAACACAGTATTATTAAGTCAGATAGTAGGAGACTTTATCTTAACTCAAGAAGAGGGTGATTACTCATCTAACTCTTCTCAAATTGCTATACATAACTTTGCGCTAAGAGGGTTGAGAGAAATAGGATTTGATTTAGGTAAAAGAATTAAATCATTAAAACTAAATGTTACATCATCCAACAATACTGTTGACTTGCCAGATGATTTTGTTGACATTGTAAAACTTGGTGTTGTGGGAAGCAATAACATGGTTTATGTTTTCCCGCAAAATAAGAACATCAACTACTCCCAGTCTTACGCTAATAGCTCTGGTACGGCTGTTGGAACATCTGCATCTGCAGCTGATTCTGATGGTGATGGCGTGTTTGATCGAGTTGACTCTAAGTCTGCGACTACGGGGTTAGCAGGAACAGATGATTTAGACACTCTTTTTGATTCGTTTGTATTTAGAAACTTTGTGCACGGAACTACGTCGGGTAGACTTTACGGTGTTGGAGGTGGGCATACAGGCGGAGCATACAGACTTAACCTAGAGCAGAACAGAATAGAGCTAGAGACTTCTGGTAATTACGATGAAGTTGTTATAGAGTACATTGCTGACGAAGCTAGATCTTCAAACCCTGAGGTTCATGTATATGCAGAAGAAGCTTTACGAGCTTACATATACTACAAGCTTATTGAAAGAAAGTCTCAAGTGCCCATGAGCGAAAAGGCGAGAGCTAGATCAGAGTACTACAACGAGCGTCGTAAGGCAAACGCAAGGCTAAGCAACTTCACTAAAGAAGAAGCTATGCAGGTTATACAAAAGAACTTTAGACAGTCTCCTAAGGTATGATAGATAAGTTAACACCACGTATACTCCAAACCTCTAAAGACAATAGAGCTATGGGGCCAACAGAAATGCTAGACGCTCTCAACATTACCGTAACTGGTGATGAGGATGGGGGTGCTGGAGTCCTTAAGAATATCAAAGGAACTAAAGTCGTACAAGGTATTGATATGCCTGCGGGAGAGAATGTAGTTATAGGCAGCACAAAAGACGAAACCTTAGGGGTGACATATTTTTTTGTTTGGAATGAAAACAACAACCATGGTGTTTACGCTTACAGCGCTAAGGTTAATTCCTTTAGGTGTATTTTTAAAAGTCCTTCTTTAAATTTTGACAGGAATGGGTTTGTTAAATCCGATGTGGTTAGAATTAAAAGATTGCCTGATGACTCTAGTTTAGTTGTGTTTGGTTGTACGGATCCAGATGCAAGCAATTATAATCCTAACGCTGATTACGATGACGGATCTTGCATATACGTTGTTGACGATGATATTATTATAGACGAAGGCTTCGGAGAAGATGAAACTTTTATATCAACATTTAATGTGTGTACGTTCTTATCTCCTATAGATACAGACCCAACAAATTACGCCTTTAACAGCAGTAATCCAGGATTTATAAGTCAACCTTCAATTGCCTTTTTGCGAATTGCTTTAAATAATATAATAAACGAAAACCAAAACGGAGTTGATTTAGTGGCAGGCACTGCAACTTTCTTAGACATGGAGGGTAACGAAATAGTCTTTGGTTTATCAACAAACCCAGGAGGTGAATACCTACCATCAGTAAGTAATTCTTCTGTAGAAGAAGTATATTTAGGTCAGCCAATAACTGATTTCGGATGTTACGTAGGTCAACAGATGGAAGCTGTTGAGTGGAACCCTTGCGACTATATAAATTCTGATACTGGTGTGTTTGATGTGTCAAGTGCGATAGATGCTAGTAATGCATTAGCTTCAGGTTTTTACTGGACATTTGAGGGTGAAGTAGTTAACCTTCAACAATATTTTTCTGTTCTTGTTGCTCCGTTTATAAACATGACTTCAGAAGAGATGAATTGTCCTGCACCTCCTGTTGTTGAGTTTGCATTTAATATCTGCGAGATAGTTGCCGATTACTTTACTGAAAATGATATCTTCCCAAGTGGCTATGGAGTAACGACGTTTGATGCCCTTAACGCTTGGCAAAATTTTGTAACAGCAAATGGATTGACCGAAACACTTTCTTCAGAAGAGCTAGGTCAGCAAGAGCTGTTATACAACGGGTTAATTAATGAAGCTGGTAATGACGGGCTAGCATTGGGCTGTACTATAGATGGTGAAAACATCAGCGGTGCTGATGGCGACGTAACGGGAGAAACAAACACAATCGTTGTAAATTTCTGTGATGCATTTTCTGAAGAGTTTGGAGGAGGGGCATTTATTAACCCTTACGAAGCTAACTTTATAGGCGGTTATATATTTGATGCATATAATTCAGACCCAACTGCAACACTATTAGACCCTAACGGAGCTGTTATAGATATAGATAACTTATTAAGTCAAGAAGGTGAGCAAGATTTAGCTGATTTCCAGCTGTGGGCTCAACAGCAATATGCAGGGCTGCCTTGGGCTATGGTAGGTTGTGATTTTGAGAACCCAGCTTAGCGATAATTAAAGGATAGATATGCCACTTACTCAAGAACAAATACAGAGTTTAGTTTTTCCTTATTCGGGAGACGATCCAGAGACGGACATTATGTTATTTTTTACGGATAACAAAAATGAACCGAGGTCTATTAATATACGTAGGTGTATAGAGACTGACGAAGATCTTACTGGTAATGCTTTTGATTATACTGGTGAAGATTTAAGAGACTTCATTACAGCCTGCCCTAGAGTACCTAGTAAAGAGATAACTTTTACCTTCGAGACAGATGTAAATTCTTCAGGGGTTCCTTTGGAGAGTGATTATTCTGATAGCGATGGAATAATATTCGCTTATCAAAACGTATATCAAAATGGATACGTAAGTTCTTTATCTAACTATTCTAAGGTAGCTTACATACCTTCTATAGTTTCTTTAGGGGCTAAACCAAAAGAAGAGTTTATCCTTGAAAACACAATATCTTTAAATATACCTAAACAAGGTAAGGAGGTTTCTTTTATTAGAATACTTTACAAGGAAGGTGATGGCGGTGTATGGAAACTTATAGATCAAGTAAGCAACACTGTTGATAAAGATCTTGATAATTACACGTACGACAACTCAGACGATAGCGATCTAGCGGGCGTATATAAGTTTAGAAACAACGAAGTATATCCAATCTTACCGTTAACAGAAGGATCAAAGGCTTTCGACAAACTACCTAAAAGGGCGCAGTCTCAAGCTGTGTCTGGGGGCAGGTTACTGTACGGAAACTACGAGGAAGGTATGGATAACTTACCTGCGCTTGCAACTTCTACCGTAATATTTAAAGATAGGCTAGCTGACTTAACGACATTTGATATTGATGTTCAAGCGTCTATTAAGTCTCAACAAACTAGCAGTACTCAAAACCTAGAGACAGCCTTCACTATTGATGTCTCTGCATTACCCAATGAACTATCTGAAGGCTTGTATGAGTTTAATATAAAATTAAGACCAACAAGAAACATCCACTTGTATGCTGGAGCAAGCTCATATCTCCCATCAAAACACACAAGTACTGCAGCTGGATCGAGCAACATAGACTTTAGCAACGACACGCAAAACCTCCCACAACTTATGGGGGATCAAGGAATTGGCGAAAGCAATCCTAACTTATTACAAGCAAATGGAGATAATACATTTACAACTCCATTTCATGTATTTAGAAACGCAGGTGCCGCTACCTTTAGCTGGGATGTTATGGGTGAATTAAATTCTGAACCTACGCTAAATACTTCTTGGAGTAGGACTGGAACAACCCCAGCCTCTCCTTTGATACTAGATGTCAACGCAATAGACTGCACCTTTATATTTAACTTTAACGGATCGTTAACTAGGTCTCAAGTTTTACAAGCAATCAATATTTGTTTAGTAGGGCACAGCGGCTCTTATGCTACGATAGAGGATCAACTGTTTTCTTTGGGGGTAGAAAAGATTTTTATCTCTGGGGATGACATAAGTGATAATACAGCTAGAGACGGAGCGGTTTGTTCTTCAAAAATTGATTTAGGATTAGTTAGCGGAAGTAAATTTTCTCAAGTAAGTAGAGTGGCTGAGTTGGTAAACTGTGTTACAAGGGGTACCATTGCTCAAGATCCTGATTACAGGCCTTCGGGTTTTTACATTATAAACAAGGCTGTAGTTAAGACTATGTTTGAACCCTATAACGCCCACAATAATGAAAACATTAGGGGGTATACTTTAAAAGTTGTAAACGTTATTCCAGACGAAGATGACGAAAACAGCATACTTACTTGCTTGCCTATTCCTGCGCTTGGTTTAGGAACTTATGCAAGATATGCTAGCTCAGATATTCAGAATGATTTAACTGGCTCAGATTCAGGTTATGGGTTAGAGTATACAGTAGCAGACTCTACACCATGTGAATTTTTAATCAGAGAGTTTGATGATGAGTTACAGTTGTCTTGGCCTACTGTTCAAAACCTTAGATTAAAAAATGGGGTTATCAGTGGTATAAATGCCCCTCAAGTTGGACTTAACGACGATCCTGAAGTAGACACTGGAGGTTTATCTAAAATAGGGTCTTGGGTGTGCCTTAATTACAATGAGGCTATTGAGGGTGGAGCTTATGACGTGTACAAAAGAACACTACAAGGTATTGAGGGTACCACATTATCGGCACTGGCAACCGCTACTAATAGCTTCAATCAGTTCCCTGATGACCTTAGTAGATACCTAGCCTCTGAAGGAACCTTTGATGTTAGTTCTACAACTCAAATGGCCCGCATGACAAGAGTCTCAGGCGGAGACGGCTCTTTAGCTGATAGTGTTAGATGGGGTGGGGCTATAGACCCAAGCACATGGAGCTTTAATAGTTTTGGATTCCCTCTTGAGGTTTTTGATGAAATTTATGAAGGCTCATATCCAGGAGTACCGCCCCAAGGTAATACACAGCCTTTGTCTGCGGTGAATAGGTTAGACCCAGATTCAGAATTTTATAGCCGTGACGTTCCAAACCGACTTAATGTTATTGATGGCGATGCTGGACCTGGAGGAAGAATGAGTTTAGAGACTCCGTTTTCTGACAACTCTATAGGTGAGGATGGTAACGCAGAAGATTTATCGGTGCCTTCTTACGTGCCTGGAGATCAAGCAGCTGGGCCTACTGAAGAAGACGCAGTGTCAAACCCGTCTGGAAGCACGGCTATTAGTAATAGGTATGGCTCGGTTTGGAATACTACTTTAATGGGTATAGTAGACAATCTTCCATTTTTAGATGTTAGGGGGCGGTACGTCGACGTAAGCGCAACTCAAAACCAATCATCTCCAGACCCTATTGTAAGAGATTCTTTTTTGTCTGCCCCAATAAATAATATAAATTCAACTTCTAATTTTGCAGCATCAGCAGAAAATCCACTATCATTTAAAACTAGAGTTAATCACGACTTTGGAATAGTTTACATGGATGAAAGAGGTAGGAAGAGCGCAGTAAATAAATTAGCTAGTGTTTATGTCCCAGGGTATTCAGATTCTGAAAGAGCAGGAGAAAGCAAGGGCCCTGTAAATATACAGCTTGATATAAAGCACTTGATTCCTTTTAGCTTTTTCGGTGGTGACAACCCTTTAGGGTATACTTATAAAATATATTATTCTAATAAGAATCAGGCAAAAAGGTTTATACAGTACAGCGCCGCTGGTGCGTTTGTAGAAAAAGGAGACAGTATTGACAAAAACAAAATATATGTCTCTTTAAACTACTTGCAAGGAAATAAAATTTCTTACTCTCAGTCTTACGGCGCAAGAGATTCTCAGACAGATGAACCAACTCTCTATAGATTTTCTAAAGGCGACAAACTCAGAGTTTTAAGCTATTACGAAAGTGACGGTCAAAGAGTGTGGGCAAAAGATGATGCTGTTTTTACGGTCCTTGGAGTTGAAACATTGTCAGATAGTTTAGAAGACCACCCCCTATATTCTAGTGAAGGGTTTACTTTAAATGAAGACTTAAGAAAGCTTCAGCGTAATGGGCAATTTGTAGTTCTAAAAAACAATGCCAACGCAACAGGGTTTTCTACTCTAGATATAGAGAATGGGTTTAATAACTGGGAGAAAAATTGCATATTCGAAATTGTTTCACCGAGAGAGGAAAGCACAGAAGAGACACAGCCTTATTTTGAAACCACTTACGGGGGATCTATTGTTAACGCATATGACGATGCAAACAATCTTATACCAGGGTTTTTTATGCACGAGCAACCACAAGGGGGGCATATCATAGAAGAAGGAGATGTTTTCTTTAGAAGAGTTCCTGTAAACTTCAAGGAGTTTTCTTCCTCTGAATCATCGTATACAGATTTAATTAATGTTGACAGTGATGGTGGAGATATATCAGAGTCTAACTTTAAGCCCTATCATCTTGAAACTGAAGCGCTTACAGATTTACATAGGTCTGTAGCTAAGGGTTATGGTAAGCCTGCTTTTGTTGATGCAGATGTTTTTAGAAAAAAAATGCAATCTTCTGTAATTTTTTCTGACAAAACGACAGCCGATCAGTTTAGACTAAGACATACATCCTTCCCTAATAATTCACAAATATCTTTTGACTTACCAGAAAAGCACGGTGATTTAAATTATATAGCTGGAGAAGATGAGTACATAACAACACTCCAGGAAAATAAAGCGGCTATTATCCCAGTTGATAGGTCTATCACCACTACAGCAGCAGGGACAGACTCCCTAAATATTTCCGATAAAGTTCTTAACGCAGCTAAGTTTTATTTTGGAGATGGCGGCCCAGCGGGTAACCCCGAATCTGTCGTTGTTGTCGATGGGCATATTTATTTTGCAGATAAACACAACAAAAGAATATCTAGGTTGGCTCCAGGAGGCCAGGCTGTAGAAAATATTTCTGATTTTGGCATGGAGGAGTACTTTAGAAGGCAGTTTGACAGGCTTCTTAGTTCTTCAACACAGCTCAATAACTCTGATATAAGAATACCTTGTGGTTTCGACCCTATGGAAAATGAGTTTATAGTCTCTTTCTTAAGGCCTAACGATATTAATTCTACCGTTCAAGAAGGACAGTTTACAACAACACCTTTATCTAGCAGTCTTGCTGATTTAGAGCTTAATGGACATGAGCCGTTTGTTAATACTATTTCTTTTGATCATAGCGGCGGTAAGTCGTGGAAGACTAGGTATAGTTTTAACTCTACTAACTATTCTAATGTAAACAACAACCTTATTTCTTTTAAAAAATCTGGGGTTCATTTTGTATGGGATCACAGTAAGAATAATACAAGGAATAAATTCCATGGTACAAGGTATATGTCTATGATTAAGCCAGTGTCAGTTGCTCAAAAGAGTATGGGGCCTTCAGCTACAAAGCTATACAACGCTTTGTCTTTAGAGGGGCGTTACGACTGGCCTGCTATTATTAAGACGCATGCCGAGACAGCAACTATATCTACATTTAACAACTATGAAGGTACTAAATACTCAGCTATACCTAAGTCAAAAAATTCTTCTTCTACTTCTAATGTAAAAACTGTTGGCGCTTTAGTTAGTGGTGTAGCCGTTATAGAAAAAGGAACATCGAGTAGCACTATGGATTTGGGTAATCATGCTTTAGTCACCTTTAAATCCCCAGTTACGGGTAGGCAAATACTTTTATCGGGTGGCGTAATACTTTACGACGATTTAGGTCAAGTGGTGCCTAGTCAGTTTCTTAACTACCCTATAGAAATAGTAGACGACTATACTATAAGATACAAAACAACAAGTGACAAGCCTATAACAGGCGGATCGCTTGACCCTAACTCAGCAGGAACTAATATTTACACAGGCTTAGAAGGGGATATTCATGTTGCTCATATAGGTAACTCGTCTATACACGGGGACAACCTTAGAGATAAATATGCAACGGTAATGTTATTAAATAATTCAGAAGAAGAAGCTGAGTTATATTCAGTTAATTTAGAAGTTTCAGGATCTAAGCTAGATACTAGCTCATAATTTTGTAACTTTGTAAAAATACGCACATGTTAGATTACATCTTATTAAATATAGCGGGGACAGGGGACGTAAATTATGCGTTCGTACCCTTGCTTTTGACGGCTGGTCAAGCCGCATTGTCTATAGGTAAAGGAGTCAGCGCTGCAAACGCTGCAAAGGATGCAGCAGTAAGGGCTGGCGAGAGGGCTAGTGAGGACGCAGCAGAAGCTGCGAGAAGGATGCGTATGATTGAGCAAGGTAACTTAAGATTTCAGCCTAAAGAACTTAAGATGTCTAATAAGATAACAGAGGCTTTTGATACTAAGATGTCAAGAGCTGCTGAAGATGTAGCTGCAGAATCTAGAGAACAAGCGCTAGCTACAGCTGCGTCTCAAGGAGGTAATATTGCAGGCGCTGTTGATTTGTTTGGAGAGCAAGCGAGAAAGGATGCTATTGCTGGATTAACAGGCAGGGCTTCTGCTATCGAAGGTCTAGGTAAGCAGGAGCAAGCTATAGACCAAGCAAATACTCGTGCATTTAATATACAGGCTGCTAAGGAGTTTAATCAAGCAGATCAGATGGCTAGAGCTGCAGAGCTAGGACAAAGAAGCGCTGAAGATGCAGCGCTTGAAGCAGACAGGCAAAAAAGACAAGCTATCATTGGTGGGGTTGCTCAAGGGGCTATGGGTGTTCTTGGTCTTACTAAAGCTGGTGGTGGTGCAGGTTTGTTTGCAGGAGCTCAACAACAAGCCGCGGCTCAAAGACAACTGGATGGATACACAACGGGACAAACTCTCAGCGGGTTATTGCCAGGCATGGACCCTGCAACTAGATCGTTTACAACAATGGAAGAAATACTATCGGGAACATCAAGCGGGCAAGGAACACCTGTTAATATTGACGATATAGATCTAAATGATATTGCAGAAATTGACGCTTACGAAGAAGAATTTTTTGACGAAGGTTATGCTGCAGGCGGTAGATACGAGTTCCGCGACGGAGGAGATATGCTGGTTACTGATGGAGAGTTTAGCCACGAAACAAACAAGAAAGCAATCGTTGATGAAGAGACTGGAATTAAGGAGGGTGAGATGACTGGGCAAGAGGCTCTTATATTTAACGACGAGCACGTAGCAATTATAGAAGAATTAACTAACAGGGGTGACGAAGAAATGCTTATGATGTTTATGAGAAAGCTTCTTAGCCAGCCTCAATTTCAAGACGAAGCATAATGTCTAATGGACCAACTTACAGCGCAGACGATTACGTCGTAAAAGGCGCAACAAAAGCGGGTGGTATATTAAATACTTACCAGCAGGAAATAGCAGACTCTCAAAAGGAGTTAGAGGGTCTGGTGGTTGCCGCTAAACAACAGGTTCTAGCCAAACAAAAAAGAGATCATGAAGCTGCTAAAGCGGTTTATGGGACCACACTAGGCGAGATGTATGACGGAGACAGAGAAGCTGTCCAAGTTTATCGCGATTACATATACAACAACTATGAAAGCGGGGCGTATACTAACAACCCTGTGCAGTATCAAAAAGATGTAGCACAGCTCAACAACCTTATTACTACGTTTACAAATTTTTACACAGAGACTTACGGCACATCCGCAGCTGATGGTACAGGGACTACGTACAGAGATATGGTGTACAACCAAACCCAAGGTATAGAAAATCCATTTGAAGCTCAGGGGATGAAGTACGATCCTAATGTTGATCCATTTGACCAAGCTCAGAAGACACTAGCATTTAGACAGATGGGTGGATACGCACCCAATAGCGTGCGTGTAAATGAAGATGGTGTACTTGTAGCGAGATCACTTACGTATCAAGACAATGGTGATCACATCGTAGGGGATGAGATGCCTATTGCTGAAATGCAAGACAGACAGATTGGCAATCAAACATTTATGCCAGCTCTTGTAGAAGATACTACAACAATATTTGACTACATCAAAAATAATAAGCAAGACATAGTCTCTATGTATAACAGGAAGGGCCTCACCGTTGAAGAGGCTAACGCTGAGTATTTTGATAATGAAGTATCTACTAATACTAAGTTCCAAAGGGATATGATTAAAGCTAATGCTACTGCTAGTATTACAAACGAAGACATTAAGGCTTATCAAGAAGGTAGTTTAGAGGGTAATAAAAAGATTTTAATTGAACAGGCTTTAGAGAAATCTAGACAAGAGTTTATTAAGTCTGCTTCATTTGTAAGCACTTCAGAAGGTGGTGGCGACGGAGAAGGCAAGAGGTCTGATGGGGAGGCTATGTTCACTGGTGTGGCTCAAGACTTCTCTCTTACTGGCCCTGCAACCGAACAGAATCTCAATGTAGAAGGTCAGGATGTAAATCCTGATGCTGTTACTTATGGGGGTGAAGATCCAATAGGAACTGGAGCAGGGGAGCTTATAGATTATATGGGTCTTTCTAGAGGTATACCGCCAATAGAAATGACTGGAGGTCAATACGGTGACTACAACATTGTAGGTATTGCTGCTGGAGATAATGGAGATAGGTATGCTATAATAGAGGAGGATGAGTTTGTAATGAAGAACGACGTAACTGGAGAATACGAAGTAGTTCCTCCAGGAACACCTGGCGCATCGAAAGGTGGAACCGTACGTACAAGAATTAACCTAACAACCCCTGAATCTATTAACGACGCTGGAGATGTAGATCCACGTATTAATGATATTAACAGAGCTTTAACAGAATACAACGGCGCTTACAATCAGCTTGTTCTAGAATCCCAAGACAGACTAAAACAAAGAAACGAAACATTAGCACAGGAAAGAGCTGAAGCTGAAAGACTTAGACTAGAGCAAGAAAGAAGAGATGCAGAGTATGAAGCTGCTAACGATCCAGATATTAATGTTGAAGCAGTTAATGAAGAAGCTATAAAAGATGTTGAAGAAATGCAGGCTGAGGAGAGAGAAAATCAAGAAATTGAAGATCAAAAAGCTGCAGACGCTAGGTATGCATTATTTTATGGTCAACTTTCTGAACGTGATAGACAGTTTTACAGAGCTCCAAACGAACCAGCTCCAGAGTTTAATGTCTGGGGGCAGAGAATAGGGGGCGGTAGGGTGTTCTATGGAGATCAAGCAGCCTTTACAACAGATCACAGTAAAGCAATGAAGGATTACGCAAAAGATGAATTAGAGAAAAAGTTTATTGCGCAGTCTGGTTTTGATGGTCCTGGCTCAGACGCTTATCGCGATATGAAGGTTGGTACTTTTTATGTACTTGGCGATGGTTCAGTAATTGATTTGGGGGAGGATGGCATGGAAAAAGTTATAACAACTATTTTAAACTCGCCTGAACTTGAGGGAGCTCTTAAGGAGCTTGGCTTTACTGTAGGGGCTATAGGTCCTTCAGGACTGCAAAAAGCTGCTGAGTTTATTGGACAAGGTGCTTACCCAAAAAAGAAAGAACAAATTAACAAAGCTATTGATAAAGTGCTTGAAAGCGGTATAGTTGAAAAGATTTTATTGCCTTCACCGCCAGAAGAAGAAGCTCCTGTTGCTGAAGGTGCTGGCGCTGGTGCAGGAGCTGATGCAGCTGCTACAGGCGCAGAAGCGCCTGTTGCTGAAGGTGCTGCTGACGATGTTGCTGAAACGACTCTTTACAAGAGGATTGAATCAGCTCTTGAGGCAGCATCTAAGCTTGATGAAAATGTATTAGGTATTGATGTTGGTAATGACCTTGCTGATACTATTAACTATCTTGAATCTCACCCCAACCCTGAACAAGAAAAAGAAAAAATAATAAAAGCTCTTGAGGATGGTAAAATTTTCTACGTAGCTAATGACAACTTAATTATTTACGACCCTGAGGAAAAAGTTGAATCAACGAAAGAAGGAGAAAGAATATTAGCTAAAAGCGAACAGGTAGGTTATGAAAACCTAACAGAAGAAGAAAAGCAAGTTTTAAGCAGGTATATTTAATATAGCAAAAACACTATAATATGCAGGACGAATTGAATCAAAACGATCCATTAGCTAATAACAATCAGCAGTACCAAGAGGATGACTTAAACTTTCTTTTAGACTCGTATGAAAGAAGAGGGTATAATGCCAATGAGATGGCAAGGCTTGCTAATGCTCACGGGTACGATCCTAGCATGGTGCAATTTAACATAACCGACAGAATAGAAGTAGCAAAGCAATCACAAGAAGAAGAGAGAAGAAAAGCTTTAGATGAGTTAAGAGAGCTTCGTATACAGCAAAAAACAGCAGAGGCTAGAGAGAAAGTATTTGATGAGTACAATTATGAAGACTTTATGCGAGAGTCAGATACTGATTTTAATAATGCTTTTTTTGTTAAAAACCAAACCGATAAATACATAGCGGAATTAAAGTCAGGCGAGTTTATAAAGTTTGGAGATTTAAATATCTATAATAGTTTCTTAGCAGACAATGGTATTATTACATCTGCATTCGACAAAAGTGAAGGCAAGTACGCTCCAAAAGCAACTGAATATTTAAGCCCAGGCGGTCAAGGTTTAGCCGAAGACTTTTATCAATCTCCAAGCGCTTTATATAGTGATGAAGATTTTAACGCAACCTTACAGGGTCTTTTGACTTTGCAAAATCAAGCGGCAGAAAAGCTTAAGGCTCAGGTTGAAATTCAAAATAAAATAAATTCTGCACTTGGGTTTGAGCAAAATTTTGATTATGAATCTTATTCAGATTTATCTTTTATAGCTGCTGATATAGAAAGAAGAACAGGCATTGGTGAGGCTTATGAAAGCGGTTCTAATATATTAGATTCAGAAGAATATTATTTAGATCCTCTTAGCGAAACGTCTTCACTTTTACTCCCTGTCGAAGGAGCTGGTAGACTTGTGTCAGGAGCAGCAGCCTCTGTAGGGGCTTGGCTTTATGACAGTCTTTTAAGTATTGCTTATTTTGGAAATAGATATACAGTAGACAACCCTAGATTCAATCGATTTTTAGATAGAGAGAATGCCCGTGTGGAAGGAGTGTATGATGCGATTGATAATATTATTGGAGTTAACGAGGTTAATAAAGGAAGAGAGGTGTCTTCTGTTTGGAGTAGCATGATGCAAAATCCAACACAAGAAAACTTAGAACAGGCGCTTGCTAAGCTTTTTTCTAGCACAGTTCAGCTAGCTCCAGATGTAGCCGCAGCTATAGGAACTGTGGGTCTCGCAACTGCTACTAGGAAAGGCGTTACTATGAGCGCAAAAAAATTAGCTAAAAGAGCAAATAGAGCTCAAGCGGCATATCTTACAACTCTTGGTGCAAGAGGTACATCATCAATGCTTAGAAACTTAGATGAAAATAGATCTGACTTGTCTGGTATTGAGAAAAAAGCTATGGCTTTGCTAGTTGGTGTAAGCGAAATTGCGCTTGCTAAGATATTTACTGGTATGGATAGTGCGGTTGCAGGGTCTTTTATAAAAACCCCTACAAAAGTTGGCCTTGTTACTGAAAAAAGATTAAAGCAAGCTGTTAAAGATATTACATCTAAGGGTGCGCCTATTTCTATTTGGAAGGGCATGAGATCAGAAGCTTTAGAGGAAGGCTTCCAGGGTTTGTTTCAGGAGTCAATAGAAAATATATACTCTCTTGCTAATAATCAAACAATGAGGCATGACTTTAATCCTTATGCGGTAGCTGATGGGTTCTTCTTAGGCGGTATTATGGGTGCGGGTGGAGTGAGTGTGGGAAGGCTTGCTAGTAATATAGGTCACTCTAAATATATTAAAAACATTGAAAAACAAGAAGCTGTCATCCGTGCGCTGCAGGACAGAATTGATCAGCTTCCCGACGGGTCTAAAAGAAAACAGCTGAGGGTTGAGTTAATGCAACAGCAAGACACTTTACGTAAGCTTCACTCTATTGGGTACGCCACTTATGACAGGTTAACAGAGGACCAGCAAAAAGAAGTTTTAAAATACAACCAGGACCTATCTCTCCTTAGAGACAAAATTAACAATGCAAAAGGCAAAGACAAAGCTGCTTTAACAAAAGAGTTTAAAAGAATATATAAACTTAAATCAGACTTGGAGACCTCAGTTATGAGTGAGCAGGAAATATTAGAGGCTGGCAAAACAAATCCAAACGTAGATAAATTATATGGGTTGAGGACTGGCGTTGCTATTGAGGAATTAATCAACGAGAATCCTGACACGACAGGTCACGCAGAGACTACTTCAGAAGCGCTACCAGACTTCCAAGATGCAGAGGCTTTGCAAGAGATTTACAGACTGCTAGACTTAGCGCAAGAGCAAAGAAAGAAAGCGCAGTCTGATCCAAGAAACGCTGGCAAACATTTAGCTGCACATGGAAGACTGCAAGCTCAAGCTAGAAAGATTGCATATGAGGCTGGCATAGAAAAAGGAACATGGGTTGACATTCTTGATAACTTAGAGCGAGGTAAAAGAATATCTGTTGAAGGCGTTCAAGATATACAGGGTCAGCAGACTCAAGAAGAAGCCCCTCAACCAGAGCAACCACTGGCTCAGCCTTTAGCTGAGTATACATTAGGACAAGAGGGTGATATAATACCTATTACTCCTGACATGACAAGAAGGCAGGTTGAAGTTGCAAGAACTGTCAACAATCTAAACCAAGCATTCAGGAGCTCTCTTGCTGGAACAAACACCACTATAAAAACATTTAATAGCGAGGAGGACTTTTACAATAGCTCTGCAAGAATGAGGGCTACGCTAGAGCTCGACCTAAAGGATGGGGCTGTTACTTACGGTAAGGTGTTTAAAAAAGCCGACGGTAGTTACGAAATACTACTGAACCCTAACGCTGAAGGTAGAGATGCTATGGAGGAAATAGCTCACGTTCTTCTTATACCTCTGCTAGCTCAAGACGCAAACACAAGAGGTAGAATATACAACGAGCTTCTAGCTTTAGGTGGGTATAAAGTTGGTCAAGATGGAAAACCTGTAAAGGACTCGTCTATAAGCAACCCTAATAGAGTTATTGCGAACTTAATTGCACAAAGATCTGACGACTATCAGTCTGAAAACCAAGCCGTGTTCGAAGAAGAAGTTATTATAGGGTTCTTAGTAAACTATGCTGAAGCTCCAAATAATTTTGGTAAGCCTAGAGACAAAGGGTTTATAGCTAGAATATTTGAGGCAATTAAAAACTTATTTAGAGGTAAGATCCGAGCAGGACAGCTTCCGTCTAATGTGATAAACTTTAATGACTCTTTATTAGATATAGCTGAAAAGTTTAGACAAGCTTCTAAGTTTGGTAAGGAGATGGAGATAGAAGCAGACCCCTCTGTTGATCAAGATTCTGTCTCGCCTGCGGCTGATGTAGCTTCAAGAAGAGCTAAACCTAAAAATACCTGGGAACTTCTGTCTGACGGGGGTGGAGAAATATTTTTTACAAGAGTTCTGTCGCGCACAAGGGCTGATGGAATTGACGTTATCTCTAATGTGTTTCAAAACTCTATTAAGGTAAATGACTATTGGCACTTTAAAAATTTATATGCTAAACTAACAGGTAATGGTACGGCTCCAAATCTCATGGAAGATATGTATGTCATTAGAGATGGAGTTAAGTATGACATCAGAGCCCCTAAGCCTAGGGTAGATAGTCGAGGTAATATTATGGAGATGAAAGCTCCTGAGTTTGAGACGTTTAATGAAAGACGAATAAGAATAAGCCTTGAAGAAAGCGATCTTACCGATGAGCTTGCTAAGCAAAAGTCTGTTCTTATGAGGGAGGTTGGAGATCTATGGGGAAACAATGAAAAGAATATTAATTTTTACACTAATTTATCATCGTTTGAGCCAGGAGAAGATAAGCAATACTTCGGATTGAAAGACAGAACTGTTGAAAGTGTATCTACTGATATAGAAAAGCTTGTTATTGCCAAGAAAAACATACAAGCCTTAATTGATTCTGATATTACAGAGGACGATCTTAAAGCTCTAATGGGTAGGAAAAGTGTTATATTTAAGAGCGACCACCCTAACTTATTCAATATGAGTGGGTTAGAGCAGCAGTCTAAGCTAGAAGAACTAGAGGCTCAAGAGCCTGGTGATGAGATGTCAAGTTTAGATGCTACAAGTATACAGCCTCAAGAAGATGAAGACACTGGCGAAAGATCTGGTAGAAGAAGCAAGCGTATGAGTATCGAAGACCTTCTAGCTGAAGGCGATGATGTATCTATCAAGGTAATCAATAAAGGTGATAGCGACTTAGAGGATGAGGTTAGTTTTGAAGAGCTTCTTTCAAACCCTGATGCTGTAGGTATAGGTGTTGTTGCATACGACCAGACAGGAGAGACTGAGTTTAAGTTATTCCACTTGGGTGATGAGACGTTTAAGGTTAGTGCTGGTATGAGTGTTGTTAGAAACAAATTCAAGAAAGGCAACCCGTCACAAAGCTTATCTGTGTCTCACAGCAGTAGATCTAAAAGATCTGAGACTCTTAAGAAAATGAAAAAAGAGTGGCAAAGGCTTGAAGATAACGGCGTGAAGGACAAGAAGATGCACATCTTTGTTCAGACGCAAGGAAATAATCTTATGTTTAAAAATCCACAGCTGTTTAAGCCTCTTCTAATGAACTGGTTTGCAGCGCATAAGAGTGGGTTTAATGGACTAAAGGTTGAAGATGCTGTTAGAGAAATCAACAGGGTTATGAATATAGCCCCTCGTCAGCAAGCAGGCGGAGAGGGAAGATCGGGATTTGAAATTATAGAAGACTTAGATGTTTTCGAAGACTTATCAGTTGATGAAAAGGCTGAGATGGGCTATGGCAATAAGTTTGACTTACAGACAGCAGAACAAGCTGAAAACTTTTTAAAGTTCTATGTTGAAAACAGCACAAACTTTGCGGTAGCAGCACTAATGAACGCACCTGCTTCTGAGGGTGGGTTTAAAATGGGGTTTGTAAAAGAGGGAGTAGAAGAGTACAACCTTCCTACCTCAGGAGATCTCTCGGCCAAGATAACAGACTCGCTGTACACGGACGACATGAGCATTAATCAAAGATCGGGTCTTATATCTTCTGTCATAACTGTCGACCTTAACGAAGTGTTTGACTCTAATGGAGATGCTATACGAAGTAAGTTAAGCACTGATAATGATTCAGCGTTCCCTTATGAGGTGAATGGAGCCATCTCAATAAGAAAATTAACAAAGCCGATGAAGGTTCAAACTTTATTTGGTATTAGCCCAGAAAGAACAAAAGCTGGAATTGTAGTTGGGGGTCAACTTGCGAGCTTAGAAAACCTTCCGCAAAGGCTAGAGGCAGAGAACGCAGATCAGGTTTTAAAATCTTTAGATAATTTTGTAAACAATA
>CEPG01012797.1_pt1 | contig 23800 bp, 30 predicted proteins | sample 530551 | NCBI WGS metagenome assembly CEPG01 (sample SAMEA2620384, study PRJEB7988) | marine metagenome | biome: marine biome (ENVO:00000447); feature: surface water layer (ENVO:00002042); material: "saline water (ENVO:00002010), including plankton (ENVO:xxxxxxxx)" | depth 5 m | reverse complement strand
TGGATTGGATACGGTGCTACGCTGAAGGCAAGTTTACGTTTGTTCAGGAGGGCCGACCCGTCTGGCCGGAGTATGATGATGAGCTGATGTCCGGCGACACAGAAGTTGACCCGTACTTTCCTGTCCAGGTAGGCGTTGACTTTGGATTGACGCCGGCGGCTATCTTTGGCCAAAGGACCAATACTGGCGGCTGGCGCATACTGGATGAGCTGGTGACTTTTGATATGGGTCTGGAGCGGTTTGGCCAGGAACTTCTGGGTAGGATTGCAGAACGATATCACAAAAACGAAATCCTGATCTGGGGCGACCCGGCGGGCAACAAACGTGATGAGATATACGAGGTAACTGCTTTTGACCATTTACGAAGCCTGGGCTTCAAGGCGCAGCCAACAGAAAGCAATGCTTTCCAGGTGCGGCGCGAAGCAGGGGCGGCGCCTATGTCGAGACTTGTTTCTGGAAAGCCAGGGCTGATTGTAGACAAAAAATGCTTGCGGCTACGCAAAAGTTTGTCTGGCGGATATTTTTTCAAACGTCAAAGCATGGGAGCCGGCCAGGAGCGGTTCAAGGATATGCCGGTCAAGAATGAACACTCACACTGCGGAGATGCGTTTGGGTATCTGATGCTGGGAGGTGGTGAACAGCGTAGATTACGAGGTCGTGGCCGTCACGCAACTGGCGGAGTTTACACAGCGCAAACGGATTTTCAAATAATATGATTACGTTTCCAGATGTAAAACTGTCTAAGGGCCAGCATATTGTGCCTTACCGGCCAGAGCATCTGCTTGACCTGGACTTGCGCGACTACGAAAAAGACAACTACAAGGGTCACATCGAAGAATATCTGGAGTATGTGCATCTGAATACTGTGGAGGGATTGACCTGGAGCGGTATAGGTTACGGGAAAGTGATAGTTATTTTTGGCTTTCGACCCATGTGGAGAGCGGTAGGCGAGGTTTGGCTGCTGCCAGGTCACGGAATAGAGCGCCATGCGATATCGGTATTACGCGGGGCACGCAAGATATTGAGCAACGTAATACACGATTTTGAGCTGAAACGCCTTCAAATCGCCGTATCAACCCGTAACGATACCGCTTACAGATTCGCCAAAAGTCTGTATTTTGAAGAAGAGGCTGTAATGAGCAACTATGGCCCAGAAGGTGCGGATTATAAACTGATGGTGAGGTTATCATAATGGGTGGCATATTCAGCAAGCCGAAGGCTCCGAGGCCAGACCCGTCTATTGCGGCGGCTCAAAAAAAGCAAGAAGAGCGTCTTGCGCAGCAAGAAACACAACAGAAACAACAAATAGCATCACGTTCAAGGGCACGCCGTACAGGTGGTTTGCGTCTTCTTATGTCGCCAGAACGTATGAATCAGCAGCAAACAGGCGGTAGTTCAACAAAGTTAGGCGGAGGATCATGACCAAAATTAAAGAAGACCCTCGTGTTTTTCATCGGACTGTAACTGAAAAAACTGTTGAGGAAAAACCCAAAGCACCACGGAGCAAGCCTAGTGACGCTAAAAAAACACCAAAATCCAAAAGGCGGGCTTAACGCAGCTGGCCGAAAACATTTTGGCGTTAAGGCTCCGGTGCGCAGCGGAGACAATCCAAGGCGTGCATCCTTTCTCGCACGCATGGCCGGCGTCTCAGGCCCGGAGCGTGACAGCAAAGGTCGTCCCACCAGGCTGTTATTATCTCTCCGGGCCTGGGGGGCTTCTTCAAAAGCTGATGCAAAAGCAAAAGCTGCAGCAATAAGCAAGCGGAATAAGGCGAAAAAACAAAATGCCTAAATTAAATGTACCAATGATTATGGAACGCGAGGCTAAAGCACAGGCCCGCAAAGATGAATGGCGCACAATCTATGAAGATTGTTATGAGTTTGCACTGCCGCAGCGCAATCTGTACAGCGGATATTACGAGGGCAAAGTAGCCGGCAAAGGCAAAATGGCCCGCGTGTTTGACAGTACAGCTATCCATGCTACGCAGCGGTTTGCTAATCGGCTCCAGGCGGGACTGTTTCCTCCATACAAACAATGGTGTCGCCTGGAACCTGGTTCAGCTGTCCCAGAGGAGCAAAAGACAGCTGCGCAAGAGTTGTTTGATGAATATAATCGCCGTATGTTTGACACGTTGCGTCAGACCAATTTTGACCTGGCTATGGGCGAGTTTCTCTTAGAGCTTTCTGTAGGCACAGCTGTAATGATGATTACGCCGGGCGATGAGGCTACACCCATCCGTTTTACACCTATCCCGCAATATTTGGTCGCTCTTGAAGAAGGGCCGTATGGCACAGTAGATAACGTATATCGCAAGCAACGTATAAAAGCAGAGGCTATTCCGCGTGAATTTAACGATGTAAAAATATCTGCTGAGTTGCAAGATGCGATTGACCGGGCGCCAGACAAAGAGCTGGATTTATTTGATTGCGTGCTGTTGGACCTGGAGTCCGGCCGATATAACTATCATGTGATCTGGCCCGCTAAAAAGCAGGAGCTAGTGTATCGTGAGATGCGCAGCAGCCCGTTTATTGTTGCTAGGTACAGCAAAGTAGCTGGCGAAATATACGGACGCGGGCCTCTTGTCACAGCGATTTCAGATGTGAAAACATTGAACAAGACCCTGGAGCTGGTATTAAAAAACGCCAGCTTGGCGATTGCTGGCGTGTACACAGCTGCAGACGATGGCGTACTAAATCCACAGAACATTAAAATTCAGCCTGGTGCGGTTATCTCTGTTGCCAGGAACGGCGGCCCGCAGGGAGCATCGCTGACCCCGTTGCCAAAGGCTGGAGACTTCAATACTAGCCAGATTATCATCAATGATTTGCGGATGAATATTAAGAAGATATTGATGGATGATACACTGCCGCCGGACAATATGTCAGCCCGGTCTGCTACGGAAATCGCGGAACGCACCCGTGAGCTGGCGACTAACCTGGGAAGTGCTTTCGGAAGGATGATACAAGAAACACTGGTTCCCATTGTCAGCCGCACGCTGTTTGTCATGGATCAACAAGGCTTGATAGATATGCCGCTGAAGGTAAACGGTGTAGAGGTAAAGGTCACGCCGGTATCTCCACTGGCCCAGGCACAGAAGCTGCAAGAGATAAACGATGTCGTGCAGTATATGCAGATTGCTAATCAGATGGGGCCGCAGGGCCAGGCAACAGTGTCTGTGCCGCGAGTCCTGGAGTTTATCGCTGAACGCCTGGGCATCGAGCAAACATTGCTCAACAATCCAGAAGAGCAACAAATGATGATGCAGCAAATGCAGCAGATGATGATGGCACAACAAGCGCCACCAGAAGCGCAAGAAGCGCCAGGCGTTGAGGAGCAAATGACATGACCGAGGGATGGGATAGTTTATCACCGGCAGAAAATGAACAACCACAAGCTACTAAGCTAGATATTCTTTATGCAAAAACATTTAGCAGCCCGGAAGGACAAAAAGTTCTTGAGCATCTACGAGAAGTAACTATTGAACAGCCGAGCTGGCAGCCAGGTGAAGATGCAAGTTTTGGGCACGCCCGCGAGGGTATGTGCAACCTTGTAAGGTATATCGAGAAGCGCATTAGGAGGAGCGAGAATGGATAACCAGGAAGCCGTACAGGCAACAGAACAACAGGCGGAAGCCCCGCTTATCAATCCGCAACAGACAGAAGCACAGGAGACACAGGCTGAACAGCCTATGCCGCTGTTTGAGGAACAGCAAGCAGAAACAGATATTGATGACGATGACGAGCCGATAGAAAAGCCGGATTATTATCCAGCTAAGTTTTGGGATGAGGATGGACCCGATGTTGAGAAACTTGCAAAAAGTTATGCAGAGCTTGAAAAGCAATTTAAATCTGGCAAGCACAAAGCTCCAGAAGGTGATTATGAACTTGATTCCCTGGTCGATAAAGGACTCGACCCAGAAGATGAAACAGTCGGCATCTTCTCAGAGTGGGCCAAAGAAAACGGCGTCAGCCAAGCGGCGTTCGAAGAGCTTGCAGAAAAAGTCCTCCAAGTCAGCAACGCCGAAGGCGAAGCGTTTGAAGCAGACCGCCAGGAAGAAATGAACAAGTTGGGTGAACGTGCCCAAGAAAAAATACAGATGACTGAGCGTTTGCTGATGAAAGCCCCACTGACAAATGATGAGCGGAACGCCCTGGCATACAGCCTAGATAGCGCTGACGGCATCAATGCTTTTCTTAAATATCACCAATCCCTGACCAATGAGGGCATACCGATACAGGCAGCCCCAACGGCTCCGGCGATGACTAGGGAAGACTTAGAAGTTGCCATTGCAGACCCACGTTGGAAGACTGAGCCAGCATGGCGTCAGAAGATTGAAAAGCAGTGGATGGAAGCAAATTCCTAGATATAGTTGCCAAACTATCAAAAACAGTGTAAATGTGGTATTGAAGGCTAACCGCTCCGGCCCTTCTATGAGATGAAATCTCTGGCCGGCATGACCACTTTCATGCAAGCGACTGCCCGTAAGGATAACAGTTTGCGAGATATCAGTAACTTTGTTTAGGAGGTTCCTGCTATGGCGCAGAACGTAACCACAGCGTTTGTTACCTTATTTGAAAGTGAGGTTAAGCAAGCGTATCAATCAGAAGCCCTGCTGCGCGGAACAATGCGTACCCGTACAGGCGTCCAGGGAAACACAGTAAAGTTTCCTAAAATCGGAAAAGGTGTAGCAACAGCTCGTATTAATCAGACTGATGTAACCCCTCTAAATGTCACCTACAGCACCGTTCAGGCACAGATGTCTGATTTTATCGCTGCAGAGTATAGTGATATCTTCCACCAAACTCACATCAACTTTGATGAGAGACGTGAGTTGGTAGAGGTAGTTTCAAAAGCTATCGCTAGACGGATGGATCAAATTTGTATCGATGCACTCGATGCAGCATCTTCTCCATCTACTGTTGCGACAACTGTTGGTGGTTCTGGCACAAACATGAATGTTGCCAAATTGAGAGCTGCAGCAAAGGCATTGAATGAAAAGAATGTGCCCTCAGAGAACAGATATATTCTCATGCACGCCTCTCAGCTTGATAGTCTGTTGAGCGAAACAGAAGTCACATCGAGCGATTTTGCGGCTGTGAAAAGTTTGGTCCAGGGTGAGGTAAATACCTTTTTGGGATTCACCTTCATCACTATGGGCGACCGAGATGAAGGCGGTGTGCCAAAGCCGTCAACTCGTACTTGCTTTGCCTGGCATCAGGATTCAATGGGCTATGCTGAGTCAATGGCTCAAAAAAGTGAGGTTAACTATATCCCGGAAAAAACTAGCTTCCTGGTGTCATCAATGTTTTCGGCTGGCGCCGTTGCGATCGATGATGACGGGATAGTTAAAATTAGCTGTACTGAATAAGGAGAATTAAATATGGCTTATTCATCAACTGGTTTTGCTACTATCGGCGCATCTAAGTCAGGCAATGCTGTATCGCTTTACGCTTATAGCACGACTGACGCGATTGGCGATGTGAACACATCAGGTTATTTCAACGCTCTTTCAGACACTCTGGAAGTCGGTGACGTAATCCTGGTTCGTTCATCAACTGGTGGCACTCAGGCTTTGTCTTTGGTGTATGTGGCATCAAACGCATCTTCTGTCGTTGACGTGACAGATGGTTTGACCATTACAGCCACAGACTCTGACTAGACATCTCCCTGACGGGGGCCGATCCAACCGGCCCCCACCAAACTACAGGAGGGCGGAATGGCTGCCGGCGATACCGATTTATCTATTTGTTCAGATGCTTTGATATTGTTAGGAGCCGCTCCGCTCTCATCTTTTACTGAAGGCACAGATGCTGCGCAGACTTGTGACCGTCTTTACCCAGACTTTCGAGATAGTTTGCTTTCAAGGTATCCCTGGAGCTGGACTTATAAAAAAATACAACTTGCTCAGTTAGGCACAGCGCCTCTGAATGAATTTGAACACGCTTATCAGCTGCCTGGTGATATGCTGTCTGGTGTCCAGGCCGTGTTTGAAACAACAGCAACTAATCAATCTCCATTGAATGATGGGTGGGAAATCTATGGAGAGCAACTTTTCACTGACCTTGATACTGTCTACATCGATTACCAAACGACAATAGATGAAAGCAAAATGCCAAATTATTTTGTGCAACTTTTGCGTACTGGTTTTGCAGCAGAAATAGCTATCACAATTACTGACCAGGCAACAAAGGCAGATTATTTTCGCGGGTTGGCTTATGGTACTCCCAGCGAAAACGGGCGCGGCGGATTGTTTAGAGAGGCAGTCAACATTGATAGCCGGGGAAGGCTCCCACAGATTATAGAAGATTATGCACTGATTGCGGTGAGATAATGGCTCGTATTGTCCAGTTTCAAACAAATTTTAGCGTTGGTGAGCTGGACCCGTTACTGCGTGCCCGCACAGATTTGCAGCAATACCAGAACGCTCTTGAAACTGCAGAGAACGTAACCATTCAGCCGCAGGGCGGTGCTAGTCGTAGAGCTGGTTTAAAATTTATTCACGACTTTGGAAGTTCGTTCACATCATTTAAAATGATTCCGTTTGAGTTCAGTGTTGATGACAGCTATCTTTTAGTAGTTGTTACTGGTCGGATATATGTTTTTAAAAACGGCACTTTGCAAACAAACATTAATTCTTCTGGAAATGATTTTATAGCTGTCGCGGCTATCACATCTGCTATGATAGATGAGCTTAATTTTACACAAGCTGTGGACACACTGATTTTACTTCACGAAGATTTAGAGCCTCAACGATTACTCAGAAATACTGACACCAGCTGGACCGTTGGAGCGTTGGCACTTACGCACGTTCCTTATTACGCTTTTACAATTAGTACAGTTGCTGGAAGCAGCATTACAACAGACAGTTTTAATAACTTAGCCGTAAGCGGCAATACTGGAAACATAACGGTTTCAGCAGAAAAGAGTGGTGGAACATCCTCCGCTGCTTTTGATCAATCAGACAGTTATTATGAAAATCAATATTTAAATATTACACCTTTCGGCAGATTACGAATAATTAGAAAGGTTAGCACAAGTAAGCTTGAATGTTTTGCTGAAGTTCCTTTGTTTGATAACAGTGATATCGCAAAAGCAGATTTTGAGATAGAAAGAGGCTATGAGGACGTTTGGAGCAACACCAGAGGCTGGCCAAGATCAGCCGCGTTCCACGAAGGTCGGCTGTACTTTGGTGGCAGCAAGTCTCGACCCAATACAATCTGGGGCAGCAAGGTTATCGATTACTTTAACTTTGACGTAGGCACTGGATTAGATGACGAGGGCGTAGAGGCAACAATCAACACCAATCAACTCAATGTGATTGTAAACTTAAACCCTGGTCAAGATTTGCAAATATTTAGCACAGGTGGAGAGTTCATCGTGGCGCAAGGCGCGAATGAGCCAGTTACGCCATCAAATTTTTTAGTTAAGCCGCAAAGCCGTTTGGGCAGTAAACCAGGCGTGCCTATAGAAGATTTGGCTGGCGCAACGATAATCGTGCAACGACAAGGAAAATCGCTGATTAGTTTTCAGTTTACAGATTCTACAGCCAGCTACGGCAGTCAGCCGCTATCAGTTTTAAGCAGCCATCTGCTGAACAATCCAACAGACCTTTCAATACGCCGAGCAACGTCCACAGATGAAACAGACAGGTTGTTTCTGGTAAATAGTGGGGATGGCAGCATGGCCGTATATTCAATATTGCAAGCGCAGAACGTCATTGCGCCAAGCAAGTTTACAACAGACGGCCAGTTTGTTGCTGTAGCAAACGAGCTGTCAGAGACGTTTGTTATAGTAAAGCGCACTGTAAACAGCAGCACAGTGTATTATTTAGAGCAATTTGATGAGAGTTTGACAGTTGACAGCGCAAAAACGGGCGCAGGAGCCTCATCAGTTACGATGGCGCACTTAAATGGGAAAGAGGTCCAGATAATTAGAGATGGCGTTCTAGAGGCCAAACAGACCGTTCCTGCTAGTCCCCATACTGTGAGCTTTGCAACGGCGGCCTCAAGCAGCCATCAAGTTGGCTTGAATTACGATATCACAATCAAAACAATGCCGGCAGAGCCGAGGCTGCCGCAGGGCACAGTTCAAGGCATAAACAAGCGGATTGTCCAGGTAGATGCTATTGTACATAAAACACAGAACATGAGCATCAACGGTAAATTAGTTCCGTTTCGTCAGTTTGGCACAGGCGTCCTGGGGCAGCCGGTCCAGGAGTTTACCGGCACAAAGACTGTTCACGGGCTGCTAGGCTTCAGCAACACCGGGCAGATCACAATTACACAGAGCGTACCGTTAAAGATGACGGTGCTGGGCATTGAATATAGAATGAGCGTAGGAAACTGACATGACACAGATGGCAACAGCGGGCTTTTCCGCCTTTATGCAGATTAGAGCTGGTCAAGCACAGAAGGCCATGTACAGCGCGAAGTCAGCCCAGGCAATAACACAGGGTCGCGCAAGAGCTTTAGAGGCAAAACAAAAGGGTATAGAGGTTCTACGGCGTTTAAATGAAACGCTGGCCACAACAGCTGCTAGAGCAACTACGGGAGGTGGCACAGTCAATACGCTATCGCTTACAAACTATGCAATGAAAGAAGGGGCAACAGAGTTTTACACTAGCAAAGACAACGCAACGCTGGCTGTTGGCCAAGCAAACTTTCAAGCGCAGATTTATAAAACAGCCGGTAAGCAAGCTATGCTCAACGCATACGCTGGTGCAGCTGGCACACTTGGACAGGGTTATTATAATCAAAGCCAAGTTGGTTGGCCGGGGCAGTAAGATATGGCACGCAGACCTAGATATCAGCGAGTAGGTGTAGGTTTAGATAGACCGGCTCAAGTAGATTTTGCTGGGCTGCGTGAAACTGCTGCTGCTGCAACAAACATATCCCGTCAAATCGATAGAATGGGCCAGTTTCTTTTCAAAGAAGAGGCCAGGAAGGCAGAGCAGCGCGGCAAGCAAATGGTGCAGGATTTAGGTGCGCAGCCAGTATTAAAGGATTTAGCAAAAAAAGGCGGGCCTACAAACATTGAGCAACGGGCGGCATTTGCAACAGCCAATCGAATTGCAGCTGCTGAATTAGAAACAGAAGCGCAACTCGAAATCGATAAAGTTCTTACTCAAGCAGAAATAAACAAAACACCGTTTTCACAAGTGCAGTCAGAATTGACAGACATTACAGACGGGCTGCCCGCTGCTTTGTCTGACCTAGACCCAGAAACAGCGGGCATTTTGCGGCAGCGAATCGATACGCTGCAACAAAAAGCAGAAAACAAATACAGCGCATTTTATAACAATGTGCAGATAAAAGCTGCCCAGGGCCGGGCACTAACAGGCATTGAGGTCAGGCGCAAAAACATTATGCGCACTGCAGCCGGCCAGACCTTTGATGCTTTTGGTAATATAGATGTTTCTGCTAGGGACCAGCTAGTGCAGCTAGAGATTGAGAGCCTGGCAACATTCATGCGTGATTTGCAGTTTGACGAAGACGATATCAGCAAAATGAAAATATCTGCTGGGCAAGACGCAATCATGGAAAGCACATACTATGATTTTCGTCAGCTCGGCTCATTGGAAGAAAGAACTGCATTTATCGAAAAGCAGCGTGACGCGCTGCCTAAGTTGATAGGCGAAGAAAAAGCCAGGTCAACACTTAACGGTTTACAGACAGAGATGAACAAACAAGTCACCGGGCTTAAAGGTCAGGCGACACAAATCGAAAAAGATATTGCAGAGCAACGTAAAATTATCACGGGTGGGGGCAAGGTATCAGAGGAAACACTCCGGGCGTTAGAAACAAAATTAGCCGGTTTAGGTGAATATGGCGTTGAAGCAGGACAAGATTTGGCAAAGCTACGCAGATTAGGCATAGCCATGCAGGGCTTCAGACAAATGAATCCCGTCGAGCTGCAAGATTCTGTAAATCAAATGAACACCCAGGGCATAAGAGGTATGGGCGGAGCTGGCCTGGACACGACAGAAGAGATAGAGCTGCGCGATGCTGCTGTCACTATGCTCAATACAATGAACACTGAATTGGCAAAAGACCCGCTATCATACGGCATTAAAACGGGCATAATAGATTTTGAGCCAATAGATTTTTTTGCAGACCCAGAAACATTTAGAGAGCAAATTAACGGACGCATAGGTTCATCTTTAGCAGTTTCAGCCAGATATGGCATAGAGCCTACATTTTTGACTGATGAAGAAGCTAACACCATGATGAAAGTGTTAGAGGGCCGAGATGTTAGCGAAAAAATGACATTGTTTACCAACCTATATACTGCGTTTGGCGAAACTCATATTAACGATGTTTTTGCTCAGATAGCAGACAAAGACAGAGATATGGGCCACATAACAGGCTTGATTGCTTTGGGGCGTCATCAGATAGCTGCAGAAGCGTTAGCGGGTATGCAGCTGCGTCAGGATGGTTTCAAGGCGCCAGAGTTTACGCCTACAAATACAGACCAGGTGTTTAACGAAGAGGTAGCTAACGCAGCTGTGTTGCAGCCTGATGCCATAACCACTGGCAGAGAGATAGCTAAAAACATTTATACCAAACGTGCGCAGCGCATGGCATTAGATGGCTTCAATGAGGATGTATGGCGTGAAAGCATACAGATGGCGTTCGGTCAGCAAATGGGCATGGGCGGTATTCAAACTGTGTTTGATCAAAAAGTCATGCTGCCGGGCGATGTTGCTCCGCAGCAAGTTGAAGATGCTCTTAACAACATGACACCAGAACAGCTATACACAGCATCTGGTGTTCGTATAAGCGACACACTTTTCAAAGACATATTTAAACCAGCTGAAGAACGTAAAGAAGTTTTTGGTTTAGGTATTCCTGGAACCGCGAGTGACGCAGAGTTTAACACTGACTACAGTATCATTGCCACAGGATATGGCACGTTTGCCATTGTTCTGGGGGACCCTGGCACTCCGGCCAGTGAGATGGTTGCCGGCACTTATGAAGATGAATTTGGAGGAGTTGAAGGCAAAAGAGTGTTGGAATTAGATATGCTAAAGCTGTTGAGGTATAGATGACCTTTCAGTTTAAGAAAGCAGACCCGCTAGACCTGGCAGCATATCAACAGCGCACAGAGCCAGGTGATGGTTTCGTTGACAGTTTTAACAAAGCGAAACGAGCTTTTGAGCTAAATGATACATCTATTAGTGAGGCTAATGCGCTTGAGGAAGTCTGGCAGCCCATCATCGATGAGATGAACAGCCGGGAAACAGGCGAGACGTTCTACAATCCAGCCATAAACTATGCAACGTCAATCTTCAATGAAGAGCAACAAGAGCAAAGCTATTCGGCTGCACTCGGCGTCATTATGGACGCAATCAATAACAATGATGCGTTTTCTGATCTGCGCGGTGCTGTTGACCGGCAGATGATATTTGAGCAAGCTGCGGAGTTGGCTAGAGATAGCCGCCAGGAATATCTCAAAAGCGTTCAAAACATTTCTACGACTAGGGGCACGATAGGCTCGTTTGCTGGTGCAGCGGCTGCTTCTTTAGATGACCCAGTACTTATAGGCTCGATGCTTTTTGGTGGCGCAAAAGGGCTATGGCAGATGGCCTTTCAGGAAGCTGCTTTGGGTGCAGGGTCTGAAGCCCTGGTGCAAACAAAAGTCAAAGAATGGTATGCTAGCACTGGCCAGGATTACACAGATGAACAGTTTTGGAACGCTGTAAAGTTTGGTGCAGCTGCCGGTTTTGCTACGCCGTTTGCGTTTAGAGGCGCCGGCAAAACGATACAGGTTGGTGGCAAAGTAGTGGACCTTACTGTAGACCAGCTAAAATCTGGCATTGCTGCATTGCGTGCGGTGGGCGTGCCCAGGTCATCAGAGGCCCGTGTGCTTGAGGAGCTGGCAGATGATGTCCAGGCGTTAGATGATGCTAATCCGCTGCGCAGTGAGCCTACATTCGACATTGCTGCGTCACACGAACATAAAACCCGCGTAGAAGCCGCGTCAGTGGCCGTAGAGCGTAACCAGGCTCCTTTGATACCTGACGAGCCTAAAGTCGCTCCACGGGCGCCTGAGAGCGTTTACGGGCCAGACAACCTTGACGGCACTGTTTTTAGGTTCGACCCGGATGAGTTGCAAGTCGATGCAGAGCTGTTTCAGTTTAAGTCTGGAGGAGACGAGTTTGGCGTTACAGACCGGCTGCAGGGCATAACAACCTGGGACCCGGTAAAGGCTGGTCAGGTAACGGTTTTCGAGTTCGCAGATGGCAGACGTTTTATCGCAGACGGGCATCAACGCATGGGTCTTGCCAAGCGCATAAAAGCATCTGACCCTAGCCAGGATGTGCGTTTGTACGGGCATTTGCTGCGTGAGGTGGACGACTACACTACAGCTGATGCTAGAGTGATTGCTGCTGTAAAAAATATAGCTGAAGGCACTGGCACAGCATTAGACGCAGCCAAGATACTCAAGGATGCGCCGGAGCGTATCGGTGAGCTGCCGCCTCGTTCCAGGCTGGTACAACAGGCCCAGGGGCTAGTGTTGTTATCTAACAAAGCGTTTGGCGCCATTATAAACGATGTGATACCGGCAAACTATGGCGCTATCATAGGGCGTCTTATACCAGAAGACGAAGGTATGCAGGATGCTGCGATAGCGGTTTTGGCCAAAACGCAGCCAGCAAATGAGTTCCAGGCAGAAAGCATTGTGCGCCAGGTAATCGACGCCGGTGCAGAAACCAGGACACAAGAAAGCTTGTTTGGCGAAGAAGTAATTACAGAAAGCTACTTTGCTGAACGGGCAAAGGTTTTAGACCAGGCTGTTAAGCAGCTGCGCAAAGACAAAGCATCATTTGCCAACTTAGTGAAAAATCAAAAACGCCTGGAGGCAGAAGGCAACAAGCTGGCACAATCAGCAAATAAACGGAGAGCGGACAATGACTCGCAAGCAATCGGGCTTCTCCAAGCCCTCGCAAACATCAAAGGGCCGCTCTCGGACGGCCTCACAGCAGCAGCTCGCACAGCCAGAGAAACGGGCAGCTACGGACAAGCTACTGACGGGTTCCTTGAAGATGTCAGAAGAGCAATTCAAGAGGGCGATTTCGATAGGCTCGCGGCTGGCGATGCAGGACGCATTGTCAATGATACGCCGCAAAGCAGCCCTCGTCCGGCAGAGCCAGAGCCAGACGTAAGCCTGTTTGATGAGCCTGATGGTGTTGGTGCGCAGCGACAAGCAGATCAACTTGAGGCTGATGTAGACAGTCAGATAGCGGCAGAGACAGAACAAAACATATATTTACGCGATGAAGGCAATCCAGAAGCATTTATTGAATATGAGCTTCAGCTGCAACAATCGCAAAATTTTAAATCTTTAGATGACTTGATGGAACGAGGTGCAAAAAATCACGAGCTTTTGCAGCAAGCCATCAGAGAGGCAGCAACAGAATCTGGTGCTAGACCCAAAGATAAAGTGGGTGTTAAAGGCAGAGAGCGTGTTGCAGAAAAGGTGCGTGATAAGTATGCCGGCGACCTCAACAGAATAGTCGATGTAGCTAGGGGCGGAGTAGATGCGCCTACGCCGTCCAGCGCAAATGACTTTGTTAACAAACTAGCGCAGAAGTTTAAGATACTAGACGAAGGCTGGTCTGTAACACCAGAAGGTTATTTCGACAGAAAGCTTACGGTTGTCATGCCAGACGGTCAGCTGTCAGAAGTGCAAATATGGGCGCCGGGTCTACTCGAAGCTAAAGAAGCGGGCGGTGGCCATAGGCTGTATGAAATCTATAGAAACAAAAATACACCAGAAGCAGAAAAGCAAAAAGCCTTTGATGACATGGTTGCGCTATACCAAAAAGTAGCCGACAAGCTGCCGTCAGAATGGCAGATAATTGTTGGCCGTCAGGAAGATGCTGGCATTGTGCCGCCAAGCCGGGCGACCAAAGATGATATAAGCTCTATAGAAACCTCTGGAGAGCCTTCATCACTTAAGACTTCTTTGGAAGATATCGGCCTCCAGGAGCCGTCTGCCCCTAGAATGACCATAGAGCCGTCCTCAAGCTCGATGGCCGGTATGGATTTATCTACGAGAAAAAATCGCATTGAAGCCTCCAAGACAAATATAGATATCGCAGTGCAAGATGTCAATCCGCCACGCAGTTTTCAAGATATACTAGATGAGACAGCCAAAGACTTAGAACGAAGAGTATTAGAGATAGAGGATGCAAATAGAATACCTATCGGCAGCACAGTAGACGATGCCGGCAATCAAATAGCCGAAACTATGACCAGAAAAGAAATGCTGGATGAAATAAAACAAGACAAAACAATGCTTGATAGATTACGGGATTGCGTCAAATGAGTTTGAACGAATGTATTATTAATGCGAGGCAAGAGGGTGCGTTGACAGAAAACCAGGCCGGGGAAGCTCTGGAGCTGTTTGTGCAACTGGAAACAGAATATGCAACCAGAATGTCACCAGGACAGGCAGCAGCACAAGCTGGCCGGGATACGTTTGATGCGCTACAGCATCAGGTGTTGCAACGCAAACGCAGAAAGTTGTTGGCATATCAAAACTGGAAACAGATAGGCAAGCAGCTGGATGAGTTTAAAAACTTTAGAGGTGAACAAGACCCGGTTGCTGCAGCTGTTGCGCATTTTGTCCCAGATGAGCGTGCTAAGTTTTCTAACCTGGAGATGCGCACACAGGCTGTCAAAAACGCAGCTACGCGGCAACTATACGATGTCCTGGGCACTTTCCGCAAAAATCTAATCGGCAGCACTAGAAGGAAGGCAAAGCTAGACGATATGGTGCGCGAGATATTTGGGGAGGATACAGGCAATGCACACGCAAAAGAGTTGGCAGCTGCCTGGTCAAAAGCATCAGAATATCTGCGGCAGCGGTTCAATGCAGCCGGCGGCGCTATAGCCAGGCGCAGAGATTGGGGACTGCCACAGTTTCACGACACACTAAAAGTGCGGAAGGTAAATTATAGAGAATGGTCTAATTTCATACGGCCTAAGCTCAATCTGCAAAAAATGATTGATGAGCAAACTGGGCAGCCGTTTACTGATGCCAGGCTGGAGCTTGCTTTGCGTGATGTTTACGAAACAATCCGCACAGATGGCATGGTAAAGATAAAGCCAGGCGCTATGGGTCGCGGCAAGTCTGTCAGCAGCCGTCATACAGATCACAGATTCCTGGTCTTCAACTCAGCTGATGATTGGGTGTCGTATCAAAAGCGTTTTGGCAATCCTGATGCGTTTGATACCATGATGGGCCATATTTCTACCATGAGCCGCGATATCGCAATGATGGAAATATTCGGGCCTAATCCACAAGCCACCGTCAACTTTATGAAGCAGACGATTGCCAAGCGTGCAGCTGGTAATGAGAAGATGGAAAACCAGGCGAGGCGTGCTGCTAAGTCTATTGACGATTTATATGGCGTTATGTCTGGCAGAGCTAATACACCGGTCAGCAGCTTTTTTGGCAACACATTTGCCGGGCTGCGGCAGATACTGCAATCAGCGCAGCTGGGGGCCGCATCGATTGCTGCGCTAACAGACCTTAACTTTCAGCGCATAGCAAGGGCATCAGCCGGGCTGCCGCAAACAAAGATTGTTACAGACTACCTCAAGCAAATGAATCCGTTGTCTGTTGAAGAAAAAGGGCGCCTAGCTATTCGCCTGGGCCTGATTGCAGAAGGCTGGATGTCTGTTGCAGCCGCGCAGCAACGATACATCGGGGATATATCTGGGCCAGAGATAACCAGGCGAGTTGCAGACTTTACAATGAAAGCCTCGCTGTTGTCCCCGATGACAAACGCTGGACGTTGGGCTTTTGGTATGGAGTTCTATGGCACGTTGGCCGACAGCGTAGGCAAATCATTCGATGAGCTAAACGATGCGTTACGCAACACTTTGCAGAAATACGATATCGGTTCTGACAAGTGGGATATCATGCGCAGCACAGAGCTGTATGATTGGGAAGGCGCAAAGTTTTTACGGCCAGAAGATATAGAGTTTCGCACAGACATAAGCCCCAGGTTGGCCAGGGACTTGGCAACCAAAGTGATGGAGATGGTTGACACAGAAATGCAGTATGCTGTCCCGTCAACCACTGTAAAGGGCAGAACAGCGCTGATAGGCGAGTCCAAGCCGGGCACGATAGGTGGCGAGTTTCTGCGCTCGTTTGCAATGTATAAAGGTTTTGGCGTTAGCCTGGTAAACTTTCACCTGATGCGCGGTATGAACCAACCAGGGGCCAAAGGCAAAGGCAGATACTTTGCAGACCTTATTATATCAACGACAATCATGGGCGCACTTGCGCTGCAGCTCAAAGAAATGTCAAAAGGGCGCGACCCTAGACCTATGACGGACGCAGAGTTTTGGACCGCAGCGTTCTTGCAAGGCGGTGGATTGGGTATATATGGGGACTTTTTGTTTGCAGATGTAAACCGCTTTGACCGGGGGCTGGCTGAGACTATTGCTGGCCCGGTTGTTGGGTTTGCTAATGATGTTCGCAAGCTGACAATAGGCAATCTTATGGAGGCCGCTTATGGAGAAGATACGAAAGCAGCTTCTGAGCTAATTAATTTTGCCGGCAGATATACGCCTGGTGCATCATTGTGGTATATGCGACTAGGTTTAGAGCGAATGGTGCTGGATCAGATGAAAATGATGGCTGACCCACAGGCCAGGCAAAAGTTTAGAAAGCTAGAAGGGCGATATCGTAGAGACTATGGGCAACGATATTGGTGGCGTCCAGGACGGTCACAGCCGCAGCGGAAACCAAATGTTGAGAACATTCTAGCGGAAAGGCAATAGATGTGGTATATTCACAGCCATATAGGAGATATTGATGGCAGACGTTCCTATTAATGCAGTAGATAGACGGGTACAATTTACCGGAAACACAGGGACCGGGCCGTTCTCTTTTACTTTTAACATCCTGGCAGACTCCGATATCGCAGTGTTTAAAAACAATACGCTGCTTACCTTAACTACTGATTACACAATTTCAACGGCGTCTAACGGCACTGGGTCTGTTACACTGACCGGCAGCAACAATGGCACAGCTCTTGTAGCTTCTGACTTTCTTACCATAGTGGGTGGCCGGGCACTGGCCAGGACCACAGATTTTGTAACAGCCGGCGATTTGCTGGCTAGCTCATTAAATGAACAGCTGGACAGTAATGTTATCATGGTGCAGCAGCTGGATGAAAAGGCTGAACGGACACTGCGCATATCGCAGTCTGACGTTACGGCTGATATGACCATACCAAACAAGGACACAAGAAAAGGCAAGACTCTTGCCTTTAACAGCACAACAGGTTTGCCAGAGGCCGGGCCTAGCATTGCTGATGTTCAAACAGTTTCTGATGCGTCTGCAGATATTCAAACTGTTGCTCACTTACAAGACGGAACAACAACATCAAATGGGATATCGACTCTTGCTGGAATTAGCTCTAATATTAGCACTGTGGCTGGCATTTCAAGTAGCGTCACCACTGTAGCTGGTATTCAATCTAATATAGCTGCTGTTGTTGCAGATGCGACTGATATTGGTACGGTTGCATCAAACATTACTAATGTTAACAGTGTTGCCGCAAAGTCCAGTTTAATAACAAGTGATTTTGTTTCAGATTTAAACACCTTAGCCGTTACTGATGTAATTAATGACATCAACACACTGGCCACTAGCGATATTGTTAGTGACCTTAATACATTAGCAACAAGCGATATTGTAAGCGACCTTAACACCCTCGCAACAAGCGACATTGTTAGTGATATAAACACACTTGCAACATCTGATATCGTTTCAGATTTAAATTTGCTTGCGACATCAGATTTTGTTTCTGACCTTAATACAATGGCAACATCAACAAATGTCTCTAATTTAAGCACTGTTGCAGGAGCAATAACTAACATTAACACAACCGCAACAAACATCTCTGGTGTTAATAGTTTTGCTGAACGATATCGTGTCGGCTCGTCTGATCCAACTAGCAGCCTTGATGCTGGTGATTTATTTTATAACACCACATCAAACACATTAAAGAGGTATGATGGTTCGTCATGGGTGGCCATATCCTCTGGAGGTATAACTGATGTAGCTTCCGATAGCACTCCGCAGCTTGGCGGTTCACTTGACGTTGCCGGTCAAGATATTGTTAGCGTCTCAAATGGAAACATCACCTTAACACCGAACGGGACAGGGGTTGTGCGTGTAGACGGCACAAATGGCATCGATATGGAATCCGGTGCTATATCGATTAAAAACTCTGGTGCTGAGTCTTATGTAAGATTTTATTGTGAGTCAAGTAATGCACACTATACACAACTACAGGCTTCTCCACACTCTGCTTATTCCGGTAATGTAACCGTTGTGCTTCCTGCGTCTGCAGACACTCTTGTAGGTAAGGCAACAACAGATACATTGACAAACAAAACCATAGCCCTGGGAAGCAATACTGTTTCTGGCACGTTGGCGCAATTCAACACTGCTGTAACAGATGCCACCTTAGTTGATTTAAGCAGCTCACAAACATTAACAAATAAAAGCATAGCAGCTTCACAGCTCACTGGTGCTTTGCCAGCCATCAGCGGAGCTAGTCTGACTGCTTTGCCAGCAACCCTACCAGCGTCAAGCGCAGCAAACCTTACCAACATACCAGCGGCTAATATCACTGGTACGTTACCAGCCATTGACGGTAGCAACCTTACAGGCATATCGGCTGGTGCAACTGGTGGCGGTTCAGACCAAGTATTCTATGAAAACGGCCAGACTGTCACAACAAACTACACGATAACAAATGGCAAGAACGCCATGTCTGCTGGCCCTATTACAATTAACAGCGGTGTTACAGTCACGGTTGGCTCTGGCGAAACATATACGGTGGTGTAAATGAGTACATTAAAAGCAGATACAATCGTTGCGTCTAACGGCACTAGCCCTGCTACATTGACAAAGCAGGAAGCTAGTAAGTTTTGGGTTTCTATGGACACTGCAAACAATGATATTGAGGGGTCTTTGAACGCAAGTAGCTATACAGATGAGGCCACAGGCGAAGGGACAATATCTAAGACTAACGCATTTTCAAGCCAACATGACAGATGCATTTTATTAGGTTTGTACAATAGTTCTACTGATGGAACAGGTTCTATTTCTGGTGCGTCAAGAGCGTTTACAAACATAAACGTGGGAGCTAGTAGTAGTTCTGACATTGACCCTCTTTCTGCTGGGTCAATACAGTTTGCAACTGCGTATGGTTCAACAGGGCAAAGTAACGGTGGTGCTACTGAGGTAAGTAAGGCATGGCTATCAGCGATAGGAGACCTAGCATGAGTACACTTAAGGCAAACACGCTCACTGGTACAAGCACTGCTGGCTCTATTGCTGTCACAGGTGAAGGTAATAGCACAACGACTAATCTTCAGCAGGGGTTGGCTAAAGCTTGGTGTAAATTTGGGGTTGATGCACAGCCTGATGACAGTTTTAATATTGCTTCTGGCATAGACGTAAATACAGGTCAGTGGCGGTTTGCAAAAACAAATTCTATGTCTAGCACAGATTACACTGTAGTAGGAGCAAACGGTAATTTGATTAATAGTTGGAACACAGGGGAAAACGGTAATGCTATTGAAAGTACCGCAAACCATACGCAGTCAAAGTACAATAATCAGACCAGTTCTTTTCAAGACTTTTCAACAGGTGGTTATGGGATGCACAGCGTACACGGAGATTTAGCATAATGGCTGGAAAAATTGTAGCAGACGAATTAGAACACAGCACTGCTGGGTCGCTTAATACGCAGTTTGTTGTCAATGGTAGTGCAAAGCTTTGGTCTACCTTAGACACAGATTCGACCGTAGCGTTGTTTGACTCATTCAACGTGAGTTCAATTACAGATGACAAGACAGGAGGGTTCGGTGTAAACGCCACTTCTAGTATGTCTGATGGAAATTATTATGCGTGCGGAACTTGTTGCTATCACCTTACATCAAATGACCTTGATAGATACTTAGCTGATAATTATTCGGGCGGCGGCATGGATGCCCGAAGAACATCGTCAAATTGTAAAGTGGGTCAATATGAAAGTAGTTTCAAAGACAGTTTTACGGTTGGCTTGATGTTTATGGGGGATTTGGCTTGATAGAAACACCTGAATTTAAAGGCATCAAACTATTTGACCGTCTGTGCTGGGCAAAAGAAAACCTAGAAGGCTATCAATCAGAATATCGTGTGGTATATGAAGACAGCATTGATGAGTGTGCTAAAATACTTGTACCAGACCCTAACTGGATGGCAGCAGCTATGCAGGGCGGTATCTTACCGCCAGTGTGGGTGTACTGGGAACTGGCAAAGGATGAAGCACAGCCAGACTTTAAAAAGCACACACGCGGTTATTTGTTGCATAACACTGAGCCAGTGGAAGCCATGACAGAAGAACAGGCGATTGAGTATCTTATTCAAAAAGACATACCACAATCTGTTTGGCGTTCGTGGGATGAGGGCAACAGCCCAAAGATGCTTATCTGTAGAAAAGATCAGTTACCAGAAACTCGCGTTTGGCGAAACGCTTGGCGCATATCAAAGGCAGCGTGAAGGAGTAAGACATGGCTGTAACAACGTATATTGTTGATAAAGACGGAAACCAAATAGACAGTAGTAAAGCTACCTCTATCCCCAGCAATCGTGATTTTAGAGGCGCATGGTCACTCTCTGGCAAGGTCATTTCAGAGGACATGACTAAGGCCAAAGAGCTTTTCAAGGACAAAATCCGTGAAGTGCGTCAGCCTTTGCTGGAAGCAGAAGACGTGGTTTACATGATGGCTATGGAGGCTGATGACGCCACAGCAAAAGCTGCATCTGTTGCTAAGAAAAAGAGCTTGCGAGATGCACCAGCAGCATCAGCCATAAGCAGTGCTGACACTATAGACAAACTCAAGGCGGCTTGGGATACGAGCTTGCTTGGCGATAGTCCTTATTCATAAAGGGGTAAGAAAATTCTTGCGGAACTCGCTGCTGCAAATGCGGCCTTTAGTATTATCAAGAAGGCTGTCCAGAATACTGGAGATTTGGCTAAAGCTGGACGCGCGATTTCAGATTTTGTAATAGCAAAAGAGGAGCTGCAGCGTAAAGGTAATAAAAAGAAAAAGGCTGGCGTTCGATCATCCGATTTGGAAGAGTTTATGGCGCTTGAAAAGATAAGGCAGCACGAAGAAGAGTTAAAACGATTTATGATTTACTGCGGTAGGCCGGGCCTCTGGCACGATTGGCAAAAGTTTCAGGCTGAAGCCAGGAAAGAAAGAAGAGTGCAAGAGGAACTTGCCAAGCGCAGAAGAGCGGAGTTAGCAGAGGTTATAGGGTTGGGTGCGGCTGGTTTACTTGTAGCGACAATGGTCGTGGGACTTATCGGATGGGTCTTGTGGTTAAAGGGGTGGTTTGAATGAGTAGCTGGTTCGAAAAATATATGCGGTTCAATCTCACAGGCCGGCTTGTGATGATAGCTTGTGTCGCCATGAGTTGGAGATCAGCCGAATGGTTTATGTCCCTGGAGTCCCCTACCACACAGCAGAGTGCATACATTTCGGTCATAATGGGGATCATGTCCGGGATTTATGGCATATATATTTCAAAAGAGAGCAAAGGAGATAAGTAATGCCGAAACATTATGGCAAGAAAAAACCGAGAAGGCTTTTGACGTTAGCAGCTATGTATGGCGATAAAGATAAAATCACTCGCGGAGATATCATCATGGCAGCTAAGAAAAAATCAAAGAAGAAAGGCATGGCATGATAAATGCTCTCCTTGGCCCTCTGGCATCATTGGCATCTTCTGTCATCGAGGGACAAATATCCAAGTCCAAAGCGAAGGCAACGCTGGCGCAAACAGAAGCTGAAGCCAAAGCAGAAGTAATGAAGACGGCAGCCACCCACGATTCAAAGTGGGAGTTGATTATGGCTGAGTCTACAAAATCTAGTCTACGTGACGAAATCGTAACTGTGGTTGTGCTGATTCCCGTAATTTTAGTTTTCATACCAGGCATGGAACAGGTAGTGAAGAATGGCTTTGACCGTCTTAACGAGCTGCCAGAATGGTATCAGTACCTAGTCTTCCTTGTATGCTCTGCGGCGCTAGGAATCAAAGGCGTAGACAAGTTTAGGAAAAAGTGATGCGCAGATTTAAAACAGTGCCCAAAGAAAAGGAAAGCGGCTTGCCCAAAAAATATGTCAGCGGCAGCAAGAACAAGGCAGCGACCAGGGCAGAAATCAAACGCACCCGGCGCCGGTATAAAAAGGGGCTGCTTAGTCCGGCAGAGATGGACCGCATCAGCAAGCAGAGGAGCAAAACCTGATGGCAGCACCAGAAAAATATAAGAAGGCTCTCGGCGCATCCAGGGCGGAGAAGATTTACAAGCGCGGCCTGGGTGCATACTATTCATCCGGCAGCCGTCCCGGAATGTCAGCTCATGCCTGGGCAGTGGCCCGGCTGAAGGCCCATGTAAAGGGCAAAGCAACCGTGAAGAAAGCAGACGCAGATTTATTTAGGAAAGGATAGTGTCATGCCTATGGGTAAAGGAACTTACGGAAAAAAAGTTGGCCGGCCATCTAAGGAAGATAAGATGGACCCGAAGATGAAGCGCCTGGCCATGCTGAAAATGAAGAAGGCCAAAAAGAAAGCATGAAGCTAACGCCTCATTTTAGCCTTGAGGAAATGGTCAAGAGTCAGACGGCTGCACGCAAGGGCATACCTAACGTGCCGACAGAGGCTCACATCAAGGCGATGGAAAAGCTGTGCTTGAATATCCTGGAGCCTGTGCGCATCCAGTATGAAATACCGTTCAGCCCCAGCAGCGGCTACCGGAGCGGGGAGTTGTGCGTTGCCATTGGCAGCAGCGTCAACAGTCAGCACGCAAAAGGTCAGGCAGTGGACTTTGAAGTGCCCGGTGTAAATAATTTAGAAGTAGCCGGCTGGATTGCAGCCAACCTGGATTTTGACCAGCTGATCCTGGAGCATTACGAAGGCGGCAACACCGGCTGGATACATTGCAGTTACAAAGGCCAGGGCAACCGCAAGGAAGTCCTGACCTTTGACCGTAAAAATAAATATCGTAAGGGGCTGATTGCCTAGTCCAGCAGGACCAGAGCGTTCTTCATTCCCTTGCCGCGCATTACCCAGCCCCGGCGTTCGAGTGCAGCCAGGTGCTTTGCTACGTTTGATTGACTGATATTGAAGTGCGCAGCCATCTCTGTCTGTGTCGGTGTTGTGCCGTGGGCCTGTTGATATACCGACAGATAATCAAACATCTCCCTCTGACGTTCTGTAAGATTGTATTTAATTTGTTCCATTTAACTTTGCTCCTAAAATTCTCAGCTGCTTGCGGTACTCATCGGCGACTATCTGCTTCACATCTTCTGGCATATTGTCGATGCCGTCCTGGTTCGCTTCCTTCAGCTGCTTGAGTAAAGACATCCGGTCCCGCTCGTTTATTGGGTTGCCTTCCTTGTCCCGCTCCGCTAATGCAGCAGTGCAAAACATATTCATCAAACCGTTGCCAAATTTGTCCGGGTCCGTTGTCGGCTCATCAATCTGCTTACCGCTACGTCCGATTAGATGATAAAGATACGTTTCTTGGTCCTCTGGTGGCTCTACAGCGTCCTCGATGACTTCCCCGGTGTCTACCACCACAGTCTCTTGCTCCTCGCTCTCTGGCGCCTTTATATCGTCCAGCTGGTTTTTGGGTGGTTCCGGTGTGATGTTCTTTGGCTTGGTCGGGATATCTTCTGCCTCTTCACGGGTGATGATCCCCTTCAAAGCATCC
>CEPG01028408.1_pt1 | contig 24090 bp, 19 predicted proteins | sample 530551 | NCBI WGS metagenome assembly CEPG01 (sample SAMEA2620384, study PRJEB7988) | marine metagenome | biome: marine biome (ENVO:00000447); feature: surface water layer (ENVO:00002042); material: "saline water (ENVO:00002010), including plankton (ENVO:xxxxxxxx)" | depth 5 m | reverse complement strand
TCCAACTCCAACTCCAACACCCACTCCAACACCTACTCCCACACCGACACCGACACCGACACCGACACCCACACCCACACCGACACCGACACCCACACCTACGCCCACCCCTACGCCGACGCCGACGCCGACGCCGACGTTTACCTACGAAAGCGGACGTGCGGTCGTGTATGCGGGCAAGGACGTCGGCCTCGATGCACGCGGCGAAGCCGATGTGGCCTACGACGACGCCGGACGCCCCATCGCGTATGTCTGGACCCTCAACGACTCCACCCTGGAGAACGAGCGACCGACCATAGGTACCGCATCCATCGCAGAAGGCGGCAGCGCCTCCGACGGCGAGATTTCCTGGGCTCGCTGGCACGACGGGACCACTGGCGGGCGTTACTTCGGTGCCCCGACGTTCGACCTGGGCGCGGACGACGGCTTCCATCTGACCAGCGTGGTCCGGGCGACCGATCTTCCGACCAGCGGCACGGTAGATTACGTGCTCGCCGGGGCGACCGCGCCCACGGTGGGCAATGGCAGCGTCGCACCAGGGACATTCGACGGATCGCTCTCCGTCAACTTCGGAGCGGAGGCGACCGCAGATTTCGACTTCACTGTCGGGATCGACAGCGGTTCCTACAACTTTGGCGCCACTGGCCGACCGGTCGAAACCAGCGGCGATTTCTTCGGTGAATTCGGCGGCAACAATCTCGCAGTGACCGGCACCGGCACGGTGTGTCCGGCCGGTGCGTGCGAGGCGAGCGTGCGTGGAATCCTGGGCGGGGTCGGAGGCCGCGTTGCAGGCATCTCGTACAATTTCGGCGAGACCGGCAATGTCGATCTGTGGACCTATGGTGCCGCGGCCTTCGTGGCCGACGGATCCTCTACGCCGACGCCCACCGGCTTCACCGGGACGCGGACCGGGCAGCCACTCTATCTCGGCCGGACCGGTAACGGTCTTGGCAATTCCTTCGCCGGCACCGGGACCTATGTCGATGGTGAGCTGCGCCGGCTGGAGATGAACGATACCAACTATTTCGACATCGGCACGGCGACCGTCGCCGAGTCGGGCGATCTGGGCGACGTCGCGTGGGCGCGCTGGACGAACGGCACCGTCACCGAACGCGGCGGCCCCTTCACCGTACCGACTGTTCTGGGCGCCAATGGTGGCTGGTATGTGATGTCCGGCAACCGGGCGAGCGACCTGCCCACGACGGGTATCGTCAATTACGATCTGCTGGAGACCACTCCGGTTGCCGAACTGAACGGACCGGAACTCGGTACGCTCACCGGCGACATGGCGGTCCAGTACGGCGCGCAGAGCACCGTCGGCTTCGATTTCGCGATGAGCTATCGCGGGATGGGCTGGGCAGTTTCCACACCCGGCGGTGCGGCTGACCCCGGCAGCGGGATCGCGCTTGAATCTAGCACGCTGCAGGTCGGCTTCGACACCGCTTTCACCAGCGATGCAGGCAACGTGACCGGCACCGGAGGTGCCTGCGCGGACTACTGCGAAGTGCAGGTCGAAGGCGTTCTGTTCGGCACCGGCGGGCAATATGCAGGGGTCGGCGTCGGGGTCGAAGACCGCGGCTCTTCCGCAGGCACGATCAAGGCGTCGGGGCTCGCGATCTTCCAAGCGGGTGGCGTGACGCCAACTCCCACACCGACACCCATGCCCACTTCGGGCGGCTACACCAGCGACTTCACCGGCACGCGTTCGCCGGTCAACTACTACACCTTCACCAACGGATCGCTGGCGACCGGCTTTGGCGGGGATGCCGAACTCGAAAACGGCGCGCCGGTCAGCTTCACCTCGTTCCTCGGGACCACCAGCAAGGGCACTGCCTCCGTCGCAAACGAAGGCGACGTGGGTTCGCTGGCCTGGGCGCGCTGGACCGGCGGCACCGTGCAGCAGAACGGTACGACCGTCGACGTAGGGCCCAACGGCGGTTACCACGTGTTCGCAGGCACGCCGACGATCGCGCTGCCATCCTCGGGCAAGGTCGACTACGAACTGATCGCAACCACGACCGCGACCGACAATCAGGGTTCGGCACCCGGCACGATCACCGGCGATCTCTCCATCGCATACGGGTCGACAAGCCTTGTGGGCTACGATCTCGCCATGAATGTGGGCGGGAAAGGTTGGGCGGTCTCGACCGCCGGGGGCGCAGCAAATCCGGAGCAAAGCCAGATCAACCTGAGCGTGAGCGGCAGCTCCTGGAGGTTCGGCGGCACCTACACCAGCACCTCGCAAACGGTCAGCGCCAGCGGCGGGGCATGTTCGGCTTCGTGCATCGTGACCATTGGCGGCGTGATGTTCGGCGACAATGCCGGGTATGCCGGGGTCTCGATGAACGTCATCGACGCAAGCAACGCGGCAACGATCGGTGCGTCCGGGGTCGCCATCTTCGGGCGAGAGGATGCGACGACCTCGGTGATGCCGACAAGCGTGCAGCCAGTGGCTGCGTTCGATATCCCTGACCCCGTGATGCTCGCACCGCAAGCCTTCGGTGTAGCCAGATCCCGCGACTGGAGCAGGTGGACCGCCGTCTCCCCGCGCGACGCGAAGGGATTGTCCGACTTGCAGATCGCGGGCGAGCGTTCGCCCCTGGGGAACAAGCTGCACGACGCAGGCAAGCTGCTTGGCGACATGATCACCTTCACCGATCCCGAATAGGTCGCACATTGTGGAAGCAGGCGGAGGACCGCCCCGCCTGCTTCCTAACGGCTCTCGTCATATCCTTGACAGGCATGGTCACTGGGACCGCGCGAGCGCGAGGCGCAAGATGGACCTCACTCGGAAAAAGAGGGGAGAACCAAATGAAAACCGCATCGATACTTACCGCCAGCGCCCTTGCGCTCGCGCTGACAGCACCCGTGCCTGCAATGGCAAAGGACGCCGATATCGCGCTGGCCAAGTGCGACGAAAGCCTGGGCACCATCGCAGTCGTCGATGGCGACACGCAGGGCTGGTCCGAATACGGCCTCGGCAGCCCGCGCGAATTGCTGAACTCGCTCGCCATCGAATCGGGCTGCTTCACGCCGCAGAACGCCGCCAGCGGCGTCCCGGCGGACTTCCTGATGAACGTGGTCGCGGGCGACAGCGAGGAAGTCGACAAGTCGATCGAGATGGCCAAGGGGGCCGCGATGGAGGGCCTGTGGCGATCGGGTGCGGCCACCAGCGTTCTGTCCAAGGTGCCCGGCGCGGGTGCCGTGCTCGGCATGTTCGGCGGCCTCGGCGGCAAGAAGAAGCGCGTCGCCGCAGGCATCAAGCTGCTCAGCCCGGCAAACGGACTGACCATCGTGACCGGCAGCGGCGAAGTGAAGAAATCGACGCTTAGCTTCGGCGGCAGCGGCGGGTGGAACGCGGGCGCAGCTGCCTCGGGCTATGGCAGCAACAAGAACGGCAAGATGCTCGTCGAAGCCTTCGTGATCGCCTTCAACGAAGTCGTCGCGCAGAAGCAGACCATCGCGTCGGTCCCCCGGGTCCAACCTGCGGTTGCTGCAGCTCCGGCTGCGCCTGCCACGGTAACGGCGGTCGATACCGTGATGCGCGTCTCGCCCGATGCGACAGCGGCCGAAGTCCGCGCTCTGCGCAGCGGCACCGAACTCAAGCCGACCGGCGAACGCAGCGGCCTGTTTATCGAGGTCGAGGACAATTACGGCACAAAAGGCTGGGTCTCCGTGGAAGACCTGAGCTGAGCACATGGGGGGTGAAGAAAGACCCGCTTGTCCGGGCAACCAAGCGGTGGCACCTTCGGTGTCGCCGCTTGGCGCACCGGGGGAGAATATGGACGCTGCGCTCGATAACCTGCGTATCCTCTATGTAGAGGACGACGCGCGCGCGACAGCCGAGGTCCGCGATCTTGCCCGTGCGCGAGGGGCGCAGATCGTCTGCGAGCAGAGCGGTGCCGGCGGCCTGCTGCGCGCCGGGATGGAGCAGTTCGATGTCATCATCCTCGACCGGATGCTCGGCGACCTCGACGGCATCACGATCATCCAGCGCCTGCGCGAAAGCGGGGTCGGCACCCCGATCCTGATGCTCTCCGCACTCGGTCGCACTGCGGACCGGGCCGAGGGGCTCGATGCAGGGGCGGACGACTATCTCGCCAAGCCGTTCGAAGCCGACGAATTGTTCGCGCGGATCAAAGCGCTGCACAGGCGCGCCAAGGGGCAGGAGCACAGCGCAGTGATCCTGTTCGGGGCGTTCGAATGCCATGTGAAGGCCCGCACGGCCTTTCGCCAGAACCGGCACCTTGCGCTCAGCCCGCGCGAGTTCGAGCTGTTCCGCTATTTCATGGAAAATGCGGGCGAAACGGTCACGCGCGAGATGCTACTGCGCGATGTCTGGGGCATATCCTTCGATCCGCAGACCAACGTGGTCGACGTCAATATCGGTCGCCTGCGTCGCAAGCTGGAAGAAGGGTTCGACAGCCCGGCTCTGGAAACGATCTGGGGCTCCGGCTACCGTCTGCTCGACGGGAGGTAGGGTCCGTTTCACGCACTTCGATCTTTTCGCGGCTCGTGTGGCTGGCCATCGCCCTGTCGGTGCTGCTGGTGTTCTGCCTGTGGGCGATGACCGACCAGACCATCCGCGCGGCCAACCGGGCATCGGTAGAGGAGGCGGTCGACGTCGATCTGGCGGGCCTCGTCGACATCTACGCTAGCGGCGACCAGCGCGAGCTTGAGCGTCGGATAGCAGACCGTCTGGCGATTACGCCCGCTGGCCGCAGCCAGCCGCACTATCTGCTGACAGATGGCGCAGGCTCCCTGATCGTCGGCGATCTCGACCGCTGGCCCGACCTCGACCCCAAGGTGTCCGAACTGGGGGCGGTGACCGTGCTGGACGGGCTGCCCGTGCTCGCGCGCGCGACGCAGCTGGGGCCCGACCTGCGGCTGGTGGTCGCCTACGAACGCGATCAGGCCGATCCCGTTCTGCGCCGCGTGGCGTGGCTGTTCCTGTTGGGGGGCACGATCTTCGTGCTTGTGGTCGGGCTGTTCGGAAGGCAAGCGGCGCGTGGCCTGCAATCGCGCATCGAGCAGATCAACGCCGCCTTTCGCACGCCAGAAAACGTTCGGGCCATTGCCACCCCCTCCTCTAAGAGGCGCAGGGACGAGATCGATGAACTCGCAGACCACAGCACGCGCGCGCTTCAGCGTGTCAGCCGCCTGCTCGAAGCCTATCGGGAAACCACCGACCAGGTGGCGCACGAAATCCGCACCCCGATCATGCATCTCGACCAGCGGCTGGTGAAGGCCCTCGCCGAGCCCCTGCCCGCCAGCGTGTCGCAAAAGCTTATCGAGGCGCGCGCCGAAATCCGCCGCATCGTCAGCATGCTCGAATCGCTGCTCGACATTGCGTCGAGCAAGGCGCGCAAGGGCGACCGGCACGGCCTCGCCCCCGTCAACCTGAGCGAGCTGGCGACGCGGATCTGCAACCTCTACGCCGACAGCGCGGAAGAATCGAACCACAGCTTCGTCTGGGATATCGCGCCCGGCGTATGCCTCGATGGAGAAGAGTCCCAGCTCACCCGTCTGATGACCAACCTGCTCGACAACGCATTCAAATACGTGCCCGAGGGCGGAACGATCACCCTGACCCTCCAGCCGGGGCCGGTATTGACCGTCGCCGACGACGGGCCCGGCGTGCCCCCCAACCATGCGGAGCGGATTTTCGAACGGTTCTATCGCGGCGACGGGCGCGAGGCCGGGCAGACGGGTTCGGGGCTCGGCCTCGCACTCGCCCGAGCGATCGCCGAACGGCACGGATTGACGATCACGCTCGAACCGGTCGATAAGGGTGCCAGCTTTCGGGTCGGGAGGGAGACCGAATGACGGCCGTTCTGAGAACTGCCTGCGTCGCGGCGCTGCTCAGCGCTTGCACGCCCGTGGCAAACGCCCCGCTGGCGCGATCCTCTTCTCCCGCTGCGTCCGTCGCGCAGGATCGATCTGCCCTTGTCGCGACCGATCTTGCCGCAGCTGATCTCGCTTTCGAACAGGGCGATACCGCGGCGCTCGCACCGCTGCTCACTCGCTTGCGCGCACAGGGCGCGCACCCGCTCGACGCCAGCGATGGCGATCCCGTTGCCCAGTGGGAAGCCGCGACCGGTACCGACGAGCCCCCCTTCAGGGGCCGCGTTCTGGGCCCGGGCTACAGCCGTGGCCGCCTCGCGCCGGGAGCAAATGCGGTCCTTCAGCAGACCTTCTTTTCCGGCCAGAAAACCGCACTCTCGATCGGCGAACGAAACCCCGCGACGCTGCGTCTGCGCGTTTTCGATTCCAAGAGCCGGCTCGTGTGCGAACACGCGCCCGCACATGGCAAAGTCTGCCGGTTCACCCCGATTTTCACGCAGCGATACAAGATAGAAATTCGCAATGGGGGGCAACGGGATGCGGTCTATTATCTGGCGGTCGAATAGCGCGCGACTGCTGTTGAGCGGGGCCGCGCTGACGATCCTGTCGCCTGCCCTGCCCGCATTCGCTCAGGACACCGTCGACGGCGCTGGAGAGACTTCGACCGAAGACACCGCCCCGCTCGATCCCGAAGCGGCGCAGATCGTCACAGAGATAGAGGCGATCGCGAACGGCGATCCCTCCGCCGATCCTGAAGGCGACCTTGCCAAGCTCGCCGAGCTTCGCGCGCGTGCGCAGGCAAATGGCAACGTCCCGCTGACCGATCTGGGCGTGCTCGAAAGCCAGTTCGGCGCGGCCTATTTCTACCTGCGCGATTTCGAGAAGGCGCTCCCCTATTTCGACGCTGCCGCCGATCTTTACACGCGTGGCAATGCCCCGCTCGATGAGATCGCCGGGCTATACAACAACCAGGCAACGATCCTCGCCTCTCTCGCACGCTATCCCGAATCCGAGGAATATCACCGCAAGGCGCTGGCCATCCGGCGCGAGATGGAGGGCGAGCGCGGGCCCTTCGTTGCCTCCTCGCTGTTCGGCCTTGGGCACATTGCCTATCGGCAGGGGCGCGTCCTCGAGGCGCTGGACTACTTGCGCCCCGCAGCCGAGCAAACGCTGGAGTTCCTCGGCCCGGAAGACATGCTCACCTCGCTGCGCCTGACTTCGCTCGCCTCGGTTCTGGGGCGCGCAGGTTACGATGCGGAAGCAGTCGAGACAGCCCGCCTCGCGGTCCGCCTCTCGCGCGAACACCTGGGCGAAGATCACCAGCTCTACGGGATTGCGGTCAACAATCTCGGCCATGCGCTGATGGAGGCGCGCGTGCTGGGCGAGGCGATACCCGTCCTGCGCGAGGCGCTGCGCCTTCGTGTCGCGACCGTCGGCGAAGATGCCAGTGGCACCGCCGTAAGCCTGCGCAACCTCTCGCAGGCGCTGATGCTCGACGGCAAGACCGAAGAGGCCGAAACGCTGCAGCGCCGCGCGGTGGAGATCTATGAGAAGACCGGCGAGGTCGAAAATCCCTTCGCGCTGGCGACGATGTACGAAGCGCTGGCCGAACATTACGCCATGCGCGGCGACTGGCAGGGATATGACGAGTTGACCGGCAAGGCGATCGCCTCGGCCGATGCGGCGATCGAAAACGAGAGTGTGGAGCAGGCCCTCATCCATCTGCATCGCGCGGAATGGTGGATGCGGCGTGGCCGCCATGCCGAAGCGCTCGCCGAAGCCGAACATTGGGTTCCGATCGTGCGCGAAGCCTTTGTCGAAACGCACGAGGACCGGATCTGGAGCGAACTCCTGCTCGCCCGGCTGCGCCAGTTGAATGGGCAGGACACCTCGGCGTATCTGCCGGGTGGCGACGCAGCGATGGACGTTATCTCCGGACGGCTGGCGGATGTCGCCGTGGCCGACACCACGCTGGTGCGAGAAGCGCGCGCTTTGCGAGAAGCGGCATTGCTCTACCTCGAACTGGGCGCCGCGCTCGATGATCCGGCGCGCGTCATTCGCGCGGCGCAGGTGGCCAATATCTCGGAGCTTGCCCGTGGCCAGCAGTTCGCGCGCTTCGGGGCCGACGACGCGGCGACGCAGGAGCGCGAACGGCTGCTCGATCTGGCGCGCAAGACAAACGAGCTGCGCACGCGCTACCGCGCTGCACTGGACGAGGAAGACGAGGCGACGGCGGCAGGTCTGGCGCTTGAGGTCGAGCAAGCTGAACGCGCCGAACACGAAGCCGCCGATGGTCTGGTACGGGCCTACCCGGAGTATGTCCGTCGTTTTCGGCCGACCCCGGTCGATCTGGCCGATCTTCAGTCGCGGCTGCAGCCCGATGATGTGCTGGTCGTGCCGGTCGAAGGCGATCGGGACAGCTGGATCATCCGGGTCGACACCGAAGGCGCATCGTGGAATCCGCTCGACAGTGGCCACCTTGCCGAGGACGTGACCGCGATCCGCGACGCAGTCGAGCGACCCGCCCAGGGCATGTACCCGCTTGCCTCTTCGCAGCGGCTGTTCGAACAGATATTCCCCAACGGCACGCGAGACGCGCACCGCGTCCTCGTTTACGGCGGCCAGCGGCTCGCCTCGATCCCGTTCGGCCTCCTGACAACGGCCGACCACGACGGCGATCTCTCTGCAGCGCCGTGGCTGATCCGCGACGCTGCGGTACAAGTGGTCGGCAATCTCGATCTGCTCGGCGAGCAGCGCGGTCCTGCCACGACAAAAGCCACTGTGCGGTTCGCAGGTATCGGCGGCGTCGAACTGCCTGGGCAAGAAGCCGCAGGCAGCAGCGGAGGCGTAAGCGCCCTGTTCCGTGGCGGTCGACCCGATGCGGCCTCGATCGCCGCGTTGCCCGCCCTGCCGGGTGCGACGACCGAACTGCGCGAGATCGCCGATGCGCTGCAATCGCGCGAGAACGTGCTGTTGATCGGGGCGGACGCAGCCGAAGACAACGTCAAACGTACCGATTTGAGCTCGATCGACATCCTCGTATTTGCAACGCATGGCCTCGTCGCAGGCGAGGTGACCGGGCTTTGGGAACCGGCCCTCCTGCTTGGCTCGGGCGATGCCAGCTCGGGCGAGGATGGGCTGCTCGGCGCGAGCGAGATCGCCCGCATGCGCCTGCCCGCGGACTGGATCATCCTGTCGGCCTGCAACACCGCTGCCGGTATCGACGGCGACGGCCCGACCTATTCCGGGCTAGCGACCGCCTTTGCCCAGGCGGGAGCGCGTGCGATCCTGCTGTCGCACTGGCGCGTGCGCGACGATGCGGCAGCGCGGCTGAGCGTCGACACGGTGCGCGCGTCGCAGGCCGGCGCGACCCGCGCCGAGGCGCTACGGCAGGCGCAACTGGCGCTGCTCTCGAATACGGATTTGGCAGACGCGGCAAATCCTGCGGTCTGGGCACCCTTCGTGCTTATCGAGAACTGAGCCTGCTGCCCGGATTGCCACCGATGCGAATGCCACGGGCCGGAAGGGAGAATTGCGGATACTCGCCGCTGACGCGTGACCTTCACGCAATCGCTGCTAGTCTCCCCTCCAAATGAGTAGCGAACCTTCCGAAACCAAAGCCACGCGCGTCACCTCGTTCGACGTTGCGGAGCGCGCCGGCGTCAACCAGTCCACCGTTTCACGCGCGCTTGCGGGTTCCCCGCAGGTCACGCCCGCCACCCGTGAACGGGTGCTCGCGGTCGCGCGAGAGCTTGGCTATACCGTCGATCAGCGCGCATCGGGCCTGCGAACCGGGCGGACCGATACCGTTGCAGTGGTTATCCTTCAGGGCCCGGAAGACAAGGCGCCGTCGGGCAATCCCTTCTACTTCGAACTGCTGGGGAGCATCTGCGAAGCCGCATCGGCGCGGGGCCTCGAAACGCTCGTGTCGCTGCAGTCCGAAGATGGCAGGCTTTCGGGCGATTACGTCAAACGAGGCCAGGCCGACGGTACCATCGTCATCGGATCGGCTCGCCATTCGTCCGCGTGGACCTATTTCCAGCAATTGCAGCGCAGCACCGGCAACCTGGCCTTCTGGGGCTCACCATTCGACGATGCGCGCTGGGTGCGTTCGGACAACCATGGTGGGGGCCGGATCGCTACCAGCCACCTGCTCGATCGGGGCTATCGCAAGATCGCATTTGTCGGGCCACTGGGCACAGGCCCCGGGCAGTTCGCCGAGCGTTTTGCCGGATATCGCGAAGCTCTGGCGGAACGGGGCGCGCAGCCGATCGAGGCGAGCATCTATCCCGATGGCGACCGCAAATCCCAAGGTTACCACGCCGCGCGCGACATGATCGAACGCGACGGCTCTATCGACGCGTTCTTCGCCGCCAGCGACCGGCTCGCATTCGGTGTGCTCGACTACTTGAAAGAGATTGGCCGCGACGTGCCTGAAGATGTGGGCATCGTCGGCTTCGACGGGATGTCCGCCGGGACGATCAGCAGCCCGCCGCTGACCACTGTAGCGCCCGATCTTGCGAAGGCCGCAGAAGCTCTGCTGCGAATGGCCATCGACGGGGAGACAAGCGTCACGCAGCGCGTGAACGTCAAACTGATCGAACGCGCGAGCGTCCGCCCGGCCTGATCTTACCGCACTTCAGTGGGAAGGCGGATCAGCCCTGCGCCCCGCCCCCATCCGAAAATTCGAACTGCGGCAGACGATTCACCGCTTCACGCAGCGACAGGCTCCATTGTTCGGATATCCGTCGGAAATACGGGTCGTTCTCGGCAATCCGCTGGCTGTGACCAATCTTGCACGCATCACGCTCCTGAACGGCGAGGTCCAGCGGCAGATCGACAGCCAGGTTCGACCGGATGGTGGAATCGAAAGAGACCATCAGCAGCCGGGCAGCGTCTTCGAACGGCATGGCCGGATCGTAAGTCCGCACGATGATCGGGCGCCCATACTTGGTCTCGCCGATCTGGAAAAAAGGCGAATCGTCGCCCGCCTCGATGAAATTGCCTTCGGGATAGATCAGGAACAGGCGCGGTTCGCTGCCCGCGATCTGGCCGCCAACGATCAGGCTGGCGGAAAAGGGCGAGGCAGCGGCCTGCTGCTTCTCACCTTTGAGGTTGGCGATCACTTCGCGCAGCGTGTTCCCGATGATGGTGGCGACCTGGAACATCGAAGGGGCCGAAAGGATCGACGGGTCGCGTTCGGAAGGGGCCTTGGTCCGCTCGTCCAGCAAGCTGACGACTGACTGCGTGGTGGCGAGATTGCCCGCCGAAAGCAAGGTGATCGCCCTCTCTCCGGTGTTTTCCCAGTGGCGCATCTTGCGAACCTTCGACACGTCGTCGACGCCCGCATTGGTGCGCGTATCGGACATGAAGATCAGACCGCGATCCAATCGCATGCCCACGCAGTAAGTCATTTCCAGTAATACCCGTTGTGGCGTTGCGGCCAGATTATTGCTCGACCCGCAGGCTGACAAGCACGCCCTCGCCGCTTCCCCCCATCCGCATTCCGTTGATGGGGGCTGCTTCGCGAAAATCGATGCCGGTCGCGACTCTTATATAGCGCTCGTCGGGCGAATAACCGTTCGAGATATCGAATCCGACCCAGCCGAGGCCTTCGAAGAAAGCCTCCGCCCACGCGTGGCTGGCATCCTGTTCGACCCGGTCGTTCATCATCAGGTACCCGGACACATAGCGGGCGGGCAGGCCCAGCAGGCGGGCAGCCGAACAGAAGATATGCGCGTGATCCTGGCACACGCCGTGGCCACCTTGCAGCGCCTCTTCCGCCGTGGTGCCGGAGTGGGTGTTGCCACCTTCGTAACCGACCGTGTCGAGGATCGCGGCGGATAGATCGTGCCCCAGGCCGAGGCTGGTCTTGTCCGCATCTTTGAAAGCGCTGGCGAGCTTGCGAATACCCTCGCCCGCCTTTGTCAGCGGGGACGATCGCTTGAAGTGCCACAGCGGCAGGAACCCCTGGTGTTCTCCCACCACGCCATCGCTCGCCGTGTTCTCGACCAGACCGACGCAGCGGATCGCGGTTTCGGTGCGCCCCGGCTCGATGCCGATCAGGTCGACCATGTTGCGGTTGTGATCTTCGTAGTGAAGCTCGATCTCCCCGCCCTCGATGGTCACTTCCCAGTCGAGCACTTTCTGGCCCCGCACGTCCTTCGGGCGAAGGCGCGTCTGCTGAAGCCCGTAGGCAACCGGCGCGTCGTAGCAATAGCGCGTTTCGTGTTCGACCCGCAGCCTCATGAAGTGACCCCGAAAGAATAGTCTTGTGAAATCTGGGTCGCGAGGCGTCCGTTTGCCGCCAGGAAGCCCTCGATATATTCGTGCAGGCCATCGTCGAAGATCTTGTCCATCGACCGGCCCAGGTAATCGAGGTGGATACGGTCGGCCATTTCGCACGCTTCGGTGCGCAGGTCGTAATTCTTTGCCAGATAGCCGAGATTGTCGCAAATCTTGTTGTAGCAGAACGCGAGGCTGCGCGGCATCTGTTCGTGCAGGATCAGGAATTGCGCGATGTCTCGCGGATTGACCGTCGCCCCGTGGAGCCACTGATAGCTGCGCAGCGCCGAGACCGATCGCAGGATCGTCTCCCACTGCTTGATATCGAGCGCCGACCCGACCTGGCTGATCGAGGGCAGCAGCAAGTAGTACTTCACGTCGAGGATGCGCGCGGTGTTGTCCGCGCGTTCAATGAAAGTACCCAGCCGCACGAAGTTGTAGCCGTCGTTGCGCAGCATCGTGCCGTTGGTCGCGCCGCGCACCAGCGCGTTCTGCTGGCGGATCGTGGTCAGCGTGTCGGGCAGGTCGGCTTCGGGGATCTTGCCGGTGAGCAGCTTGTCGAGCGTCATCCAGCTCTCGTTGGTCGCTTCCCACACCTCTCGCGTCAGGCCGATGCGCACGCCGCGCGCATTGTCGCGAGCGGACTTCACCATGCAGATGATGCTGGAGGGATTGTCGCGGTCGGTGAGGAGGAACTCGATCACCTTGGACGAGGTCGCCTCTCCGTGCCGCTCGCGGAAGGCCTGCAACTGGCCGACCGTGGTCAGCACCGATTCCCATTCGGAGCGCGAAGACCCCGCGCGGGTCAGGGCGATGCGGAACCCTGCATCGAGCAGACGCGCGGTCGCTTCCGCCCGTTCGAGGTAGCGGAACATCCAGAACAGGCCCGATGCGGTCTTACCTAGCATGGCGGACCTCCGGTTTCGTGGAGCGATCAGTCATCGAGCACCCAAGTATCTTTGGTGCCGCCGCCCTGGCTCGAATTCACCACCAGAGACCCTTCGTTCATCGCCACGCGGGTCAGCCCGCCGGGCACGATGTCGATCGAGTTGGGCGACATCAGCACGAAGGGGCGGAAATCGACGTGGCGCGGGGCGAGGCCCTGTTCGGTGAAAATCGGCACGGTCGAAAGCGCCAGTGTGGGCTGCGCGATATAGCCTTCGGGGTTTTCCTTCAGCTTGGCGCGGAATTCCTCGATCTCGGCCTTGCTGGCGGTAGGCCCGATCAGCATCCCGTAGCCGCCCGATCCGTGGACTTCCTTGACCACGAGCTCGTCCAGCTTGTCGAGCACTTCGGCCAGCTGGTCCGGCTCCGAACAGCGCCAGGTGGGCACGTTCTGCAGCAGCGGGCGCTCGCCGGTGTAGAATTCGACGATGTCGGGCATGTAGCTGTACAGCGCCTTGTCGTCGGCAATGCCCGTGCCCGGCGCGTTGGCGATGGTCACACCGCCCGCGCGGTACACATCGAAGATGCCCGGCACGCCCAGCATCGATTCCGGATTGAAGTTGAGCGGATCGAGGAAATCGTCGTCGATCCGGCGGTAGATCACGTCGACCGGTTTGTAGCCTTGCGTGGTGCGCATCGCGATGCGCCCGTCGACCACTTTCAGGTCCGATCCCTCGATCAGTTCGGCACCCATCTGGTCGGCGAGGAAACTGTGTTCGAAATAGGCGGAGTTGAACACGCCGGGCGTCAGCACGGCCACGGTCGGCCGGTCGAGACAGGCGGCAGGCGCGCAGGCCGACAGCGAACGGCGCAGCCAGCTGGGGTAATCGCCCACCTCGCGGATCGGGATGTCCGCGAAAAGTTCGGGGAACATCTGCAGCATGATTTCGCGGTTTTCGAGCATGTAGGACACGCCCGAGGGGGTGCGGGCATTGTCTTCCAGCACGTAGAATTCGTCGGGCCCGGTCCGCACAATATCGGTACCGATGATGTGCGTGTAGATCCCGCCGGGCGGATCGAAGCCCATCATCTTGGGCAGGAAGGCCGCGTTGTTAGCAATCAGGCTGGCAGGCACGCGCCCCGCGCGCAGGATTTCTTGGCGATGGTAGATATCGTGCAGGAAGGCGTTGATCGCCTTCACGCGCTGTTCGATCCCCTTGGATAGCTTGCGCCACTCGTTGCCCGAAAGCACGCGCGGCACCACGTCGAACGGGATCAGTCGCTCGTCCGCTTCATCTTCGCCATAGACGTTGAAGGTAATGCCGATCTTGCGGAAGAAATTCTCCGCCTGTTCGGACTTTCTGGCGACGCGCATGTCAGGTTGCGAGTCGAGCCATTTGCGAAATGCCTGATAGGCCGGCCGGACATCACCCGACTTGCCCCCGTCTTGCCCAAGCATCTCGTCGAAGCTCAATTCGGTCCCCGGCTTTCCCTGTTATTGCATGCGTCGCGATTTTGCAGCGCAGCATTAGTTATCCAACCGCCCAGCCCCGTCAATTGTTCCGTTATGCGAATTGTTCACCATCAGGAATCGACCCGCCCCTCGATCAACCGGTCGACCAGCGACGGGTCGGCCAGCGTCGACGTGTCGCCTAGCGACCCGTAGTCGTTCTCCGCGATCTTGCGCAGGATGCGGCGCATGATCTTGCCGCTGCGTGTCTTGGGCAGGCCGTCGGTAAAGTGAATCCGGTCCGGCGTCGCCACGGGCCCGATTTCCTTGCGCACCCATTGCCGCAGCTCTGCGGCCAGCTCGTCCGAACCTTCGTCGCCCGCGTTCAAGGTGACATAGCAGTAGATGCCCTGCCCCTTGATATCGTGCGGAAAGCCCACGACCGCCGCTTCGGAGACGTGCGGGTGCAGGACCAGCGCACTCTCGACCTCGGCCGTGCCCATCCGGTGACCCGACACGTTGATGACGTCATCGACACGCCCGGTGATGCGATAGTACCCCTTCTCGTCGCGCTGGCAGCCGTCGCCCGTGAAGTACTTGCCTTTGTAGGTGCTGAAATAGGTCTGCACGAACCGGTCGTGATCGCCGTAGACCGTGCGTGCCTGACCCGGCCAGCTGGCGATCAGGCACAGATTGCCCTCCGCCGCGCCTTCGAGAATCTGCCCCTCGTTGTCGACCAGCTGCGGCTGCACGCCGAAGAACGGCAGGCCAGCGCTGCCCGGCTTCATCGCGTGGGCGGCAGGAAGTGTGGTCAGCATCACACCGCCGGTTTCGGTCTGCCACCAGGTATCGATCACCGGCACGCGGCCCTCGCCCGGCACGTCGCGATACCAGCGCCACGCTTCGGGATTGATCGGTTCGCCGACGCTTCCCAGCAGGCGGAGCGACGATCGATCATGCGCGGTTACGAAGCTGTCGCCTTCGCGCATCAGCGCGCGGATTGCGGTCGGCGCGGTGTAGAAGATGCTGACCTTGTGCTTGGCAATGGTCGCCCAGAAGCGGCCGTGATCGGGATAATTGGGCACGCCCTCGAAGATCACCTGCGTCGCACCGTTGAGCAGCGGCCCGTAGGTGACGTAGCTGTGCCCGGTGATCCAGCCGATGTCGGCGCTGCACCAGAACACGTCGTCGGGCTGGTAATCGAACACGTAGTGGAACGTCGTCGCGGTCCACACGCCATAGCCGCCGGTGGTGTGCAGCACGCCCTTGGGCTTGCCGGTCGATCCGGAGGTGTAGAGGATGAACAGCGGATCTTCCGCATTCATCGGCTCGCACGGGCAATCCGCGTCGCTGGCGAGGTCCGCATACCAGTGGTCGCGCCCGTCCTTCATCGCGATGTCGGCGCCGGTATGCTTTACTACCAGCACGCCCCTCACCGGGGTATCGTGTTCGTCGAGTGCGGCATCGACATTGGCCTTGAGCGCAATCGGCTTTCCGCCGCGCAGCCCCTCGTCAGCGGTGATCACGAAATGGCTGTCGCAGTCGATGATCCGGCCCGCGAGCGCCTCGGGAGAGAAGCCGCCGAACACCACCGAATGCACCGCGCCCAGCCGCGCGCAGGCGAGCATTGCGACCACGCCTTCGACCACCATCGGCATGTAGAGCGTCACCCGCGCGCCCTTGGTCACCCCCATCGCCTTTAGCGCATTGGCCATGCGGATCACTTCGGCGTGGAGAGCGGCGAAGGTCAGCCTACGGACCGCGCCATCCGGATCGTCGGGCTCGAAAATCAGGGCGGTCTTGCCCGAATTGTCCGCAAGATGGCGATCGACTGCGTTATGGCACAGGTTGAGCGTACCATCGACGAACCACTTGATCTCGACCGGATCGAAGGACCACTCGCCGCCTTTCGTCGGCCGATCGATCCAGTCGAGCCGCTTCGCCTGCTCCAGCCAGAAACCGTCCGGGTCGGACAGGGAGCGGGCATAGTCCGCCTGGTACTGCGCGGCGGTGCAATTGGTCTTGTCGGTCTGCAGTGGCTCGATGAATTCGCTCACGGCGGCAAGTCTCCCAAACGTGTTTTGCAATCCGCTATCGCATCGCCGGTGATTTGGCGACCGCCTTGGCGTTCGGGTGACATGAAGGCGGCGACCATAGCCTGACGAACGGTCCAGCCTGTTCGATAAACGACATGGGCGCGCCCTTGCGTTGCCTCGACGCGGCCAATAGCCAGTAACACTGTAACATCGGCGCGAGTCGCGCGATGTGCAAAAATCCAGGGGAATCAGATGCGTAATAAGGTGTTTTTCATCGCGGCCCTCATGGCGGGCGTCGCGGCACAACCGCTCAGTGCGAAGGAGGGGATGTTCACCCCCGACCAGTTGCCCGAGATTGCCGCAGACCTCAAAGCAACCGGTCTCGAAATCGATCCGGAAACGCTCGCCGACCTGACCGGCTTCCCGATGGGTGCGGTCGTCAGCCTTGGCGGGTGCTCGGCCAGCTTCGTCTCGCCGCAGGGTCTGGTGGTGACCAACCACCACTGCGCGCGCGGATCGGTGCAGTACAATTCGACCGCAGAGAACAACTATCTCGAAAACGGCTTCCTCGCGAAGACCATGGGCGAGGAACTGCCCGCCGCTCCGGGTTCGCGCATTTACGTCACCACCGAGCTGACCGATGTGACCGAGCGCATGCGGGCCGGGCTCGACTCGATGGAGCCGAACGCCCGCTACGACGCAATCGAACAGCGGATGAAGGACATCGTCGCCGAGTGCGAGGAAGAGGCTGGCTATCGCTGCCGCGTCTCGTCCTTCTACGGCGCCGACCAGTACAAGCTGGTGAAGCAGCTCGAAATCCGCGACGTGCGCCTTGCCTACGCCCCCGCAGACAGCGTCGGGAAGTACGGCGGCGACGTCGACAACTGGATGTGGCCGCGCCACACCGGCGATTTCAGCTTCTATCGCGCGTACGTCGCGCCCGATGGATCGCCTGCGGACTATTCCGAAGAGAACGTGCCCTACAAGCCCGATCACGTGCTCAAGGTGAGCGCGGGCGGGCTCGAGGAAGGCGATTTCGTGATGGCGGCAGGCTATCCTGGCTCGACCCAGCGCTACGCCCGGCTCGCAGAAGTCGAAAACACCTTCGACTGGAATTATCCGACCTACGTCACCCTCCTCAACGAGTGGATCGATACGATCGAAGAGACTGCGCCTGACGGTTCGGACGCGCGGGTGAAGTACGAAGCCACCCTCGCCGGTCTCAACAACTACGAAAAGAACCTGCGTGGACAAATCGAGGGTGCCCGCCGGGTCGGCCTGGTCGATCGCCGTCGCGAGCGTGAGGAAGCGCTCGACGCATGGATCGCAGCAGATCCCGCCCGCGCAAAATACGGCAAGGCGATTACGCAACTCGACGCACTGACCGAGGAAAATGCCGCAGCGACGCGCAGCAGCTTCTGGTACGGCTTCGCCACCCGATCGGCGCTCCTTGGCGTTGCGGAGCGGCTCTATCGCCTGTCGATCGAACGCCAGAAGCCCGATGCCGAGCGCAAGCCCGGCTATCAGGAGCGTGACATGGGCTTCTTCAAGCAGGGCATGCAGGCGCTCGACCGCCGTTTCGACCCTACCGTCGACAAGGCCGTGTGGATGCTGTTCCTGAACAAGTACCTCGATCAGCCGAAGGACGAGCGGGTTGCCGTTCTCGATGATGCGATGGGCCTGACCTCGGGCATCGATATGGATGCGGTGTCCAGCAAGCTGGCAGGGTACTACGATGCAACCTCGCTCGACGAGGCCGCAACGCGCATGGCGCTGATGGATGCGAGCCCCGAAGATTTCCGCTCGAGCTCGGATCCCTTCATCAAGCTCGCCGTCGCGCTGTACGACTACAACGACCAACTGGAGACCGAAGCCGAAGCCCGCGCGGGTCGCGAGCTGGTGCTGCGCCCCGGTTACATGGATGCGATCGTCGACTGGCAGCGCAGCCAGGGCAAGGTCACCTATCCCGACGCCAACAGCACGCTGCGCGTGACCTACGGCACGGTCATGGGCGGTTCGCCGCAGGACGGGTTGATCTACACCCCATTCACCACGCTCGAAGGTATCACCGCGAAGGATACGGGCGAGGCGCCGTTCAATGCTCCTGAGAAGGAACTGCAGGCGATCAGCGACAAGGACTACGGCCGTTACGAACTCGAGAGCATCGGTTCGGTCCCGGTCAACTTCCTGACCGATCTCGACTCGACCGGCGGCAACTCGGGCTCGGCGACGCTCAATTCGCGGGCCGAGCTGGTCGGCCTGCTGTTCGACGGGACGTTCGAGAGCGTCAATTCGGACTGGGATTTCGACCCGCGCACGACGCGTACGATTCACGTCGACACCCGCTACATGCTGTGGGTGATGGACAAGGTCGACGGGGCGGACAACCTGATCGCGGAAATGGACATCGTCGACTAGGCGCGTCCACCACAAACGGAACTGATGAGGGGCGGCCTGCAGGTCGCCCCTTTTTTACGGCCCGGCGACGCCAGCTTGCACGCTTCCCCGGTGCCACCTTCAATCTTTGTTAGCGATGAATGGCTAGCATCGCTGACATGAGGATAGACGAGAGGCTACCGGCCCCCTCGCACGATCGACCCGAAGGGCGACTGGGTGCAAGGAGCGGCGTTCTGCCATGGCTTATGCGGTGGAGCCATGGGACGCCGCAGGAAGTGCGCCCCTTCATGTGCGGCGCCCTGCTCTCATCTCCAAGCGCGATCGTCATGGGTGCGATCAACGGCCTGTTCGTCGCCGGTCTGGCCCATCTCGCGATCGGCGGAATTGCCTTTCTGCTCATCATGCTCGCCGAAGTCGTCGTGCTCTACATACGGCTCGCCAGCCTTCGACAGGTCAGGTCGGTGCGTGCGAGAGGCGAAGTGCCGCAGATCGACAAACCCATCAGTCTTTCGATCCTGTGGTGCAGCCTGCAGGGACTGCTTTTCTTCTTCACGATGCGCACGGGCAATACCGCGATCATGGTGATCACCGCCGCCCATTGCATGGGCCTGGTCGGCCCGCTGTGCGCGCGCAACTATGCCGCCCCCAGGCTCGCACTGCTGCTGGTCGGGCTTTGCGTTCTGCCGTTTGTTCTCGGCGCGGCCAGCACCGGTGAGCCGCTGATGCTCGCCCTGATCGCGCTGCTTCCCGGCTTCGTGATCGGCGTCCTGCAATTGATGGGACACTACCGGGGAGCGATGCTGGCTGCCCTGAGCGCGGAATTGAGCAATGCCGAACGCGCACGCCACGATCCGCTCACCGGCCTGCTGAACCGGCACGGGCTGGAAGGGGTGATCCAGACCGTGTCGCGCAATCAGGTCTTCTCGCTCGTGTGCCTCGATCTGGATCGATTCAAGCCGATCAACGACCGCTTCGGCCACGCAGCAGGCGATCAGCTGCTATGCGAGGTCGCGAACCGGATGAAGGCAGCGCTGACCGAAGGGCAGGTGCTGGCGCGGATCGGGGGAGATGAATTTCTCGCACTGCTTCCCGGTCAGGGGCCGGAAGAAACGCAAGCGACAATCGGCGCGATGATCGCCGGGGTATCGGGCCCACCTTATGCCGTCGACGAGGAAAGCCTGGTGCATATCGGGGTAACGGCCGGATTCGCATGCTTCCCCGACGACGGGTGTGGCATCACCGAACTGCATGTCATGGCGGACCGCGCGCTGTACGCGGCAAAGAAGGCCGGCAAAGGCTTCGGCGCGCGCTACGAGGCGTCGATCGCCGCCTGAGGCACATGCGGCACCGCACCTGTTGCGTCAAACGCAACAAAAGATACCGAACCGGCGCTGGAAGAAGGGCGCACTCTTCTATAGATCGCGGCCATGTTCGACGGCACCGACGCAATCCTGCTCGCCCGCATCCAGTTCGCCTTCACGGTGAGCTTCCACTTCATCTTCCCGGCGTTTTCGATCGGGCTCGCGAGCTATCTCGCCGTGCTCGAAGGGCTGTGGCTCAAGACCGGCAAGCCGGTCTACATGGACCTGTTCAAATACTGGCTGAAGATCTTCGCGATCGCCTTCGCGATGGGCGTCGTCTCCGGGATCGTGATGTCCTACCAGTTCGGCACGAACTGGGCGGTCTTCTCCGACAAGGCAGGCGGGGTAATCGGCCCGTTGATGGCGTACGAGGTGCTGACTGCCTTCTTCCTCGAAGCCGGTTTCCTCGGCGTCATGCTGTTCGGTATGAACCGCGTAGGCAAAAAGCTGCATTTCGCCGCCACGCTGATGGTTGCGATAGGCACTTTCATCTCAGCGTTCTGGATCCTCAGCGCGAACAGCTGGATGCAGACCCCGGTGGGTTACGAGATCGGCGCCAACGGGCAGTACCTGCCGGGCGACAGCTGGCTGACGATCATCTTCAACCCCAGCTTCCCCTATCGACTCGTCCACACCGTGCTCGCCGCCTATCTGACCACGGCCTTCGTCGTCGGCGGCGTGGGCGCGTGGCACCTGCTGAAGGACCGCACCAACCAGCACGCCCGCAAGATGTTCTCGATGGCGATGTGGATGGCTGCGCTGGTCGTGCCGGTCCAGATCTTCGCCGGCGACGCGCACGGGCTCAACACGCTGGAGCACCAGCCGCAGAAGGTGATGGCGATGGAAGGCCATTACCAGAGCCACCCCGACGGCGCGCCGCTGATCCTGTTCGGCATCCCCGACAGCAAGGAACGCGAGGTCAAGTACGCGGTCGAGATTCCCAAGGCATCGAGCCTGATCCTGAAGCACGATCTCAACGCCCCGCTCGACGGGCTCGATACGATCCCGCTCGACGAGCAGCCCCCGGTCGGCATCGTATTCTGGTCGTTCCGCATCATGGTCGGCCTCGGCTTCGCGATGCTCGGCGTCGGGCTGTGGAGCCTGTTCGCGCGCTGGCGCGGCAAGCTGTACGATTGGCGCTGGCTGCATCGCGCCGCACTTGTGATGGGGCCCGCAGGCTTCGTTGCGGTGATTGCCGGCTGGATCACCACCGAGGTCGGGCGCCAACCTTACGTGATCTATAACCTGCTGCGCACCGCCGATGCTGCCAGCCCGCTCGACGCGCCAGCCGTCGGCGCCTCACTCATCGCTTTCGTGCTCGTCTATTTCGCGGTGTTCGGCACCGGCACGTGGTATATCCTGCGCCTGATGCGCAGCGCGCCCCGAAATCTCGAAACCGGGGTCAAGCGCGGCGACACCGGCCCGATCCGGACCGCCGGCATTACTCCGGGCCCGACGCAGAACCCGACCGATTTCAGCGCCGACTCGATCTCCTCGATCCGCTACATCGAGCCGCATCGAGAGGAGTCGGACAAATGAGCGTCAGCGCAGACCTGACCACGATCTGGGCGTTCATCATCGCCTTCGCAATCTTCGCCTACGTGGTGATGGATGGCTTCGATCTCGGAATCGGCATCCTGTTCCCGACCTTTGAGGTCGGGCGAGAGCGGGATCGGGCGATGAACTCGATCGCGCCGGTGTGGGACGGGAACGAGACCTGGCTGGTCCTGGGCGGCGGCGGCCTGTTCGCCGCCTTTCCCCTCGCCTACGCGGTGATCCTGCCCGCAACCTACCCGCTCATCATCGCAATGCTGCTGGGCCTCGTCTTTCGCGGCGTTGCGTTCGAGTTCCGGTGGCGCGATCCGTCGCACCGCAAGCTGTGGGATTTTGCCTTCACCGCGGGATCGATCATCGCGGCGCTAGCGCAGGGGATGGTGCTGGGCGCACTTTTGCAAGGCATCGAAGTCACCGACCGCGCCTATTCGGGCAGCTGGTGGGACTGGCTGACGCCCTACACCCTGCTGACCGGGGTGGGGACGGTTGCCGGTTATGCCCTTCTGGGGGCCGCATGGCTGGTCTGGAAGCTCGATGGCGACGGGCAGGCGCACGCCCGCAAGCTGGGCAAGATAACTGCCGTGGCAACGATCGCGCTGATGGGCGCGGTGAGCCTCTACAATCTGGTCCTGCGCCCCGAATATGCCGAGCACTGGCTGAGCACGCCTGTGCTCTACTGGGTCGCCCCCATTCCGGTCGCCACTCTGATCGTGGCCGGGTTCCTGTGGCACGCACTGTCATGCGATCGGCATTCGAAGCCCTTCTGGCTTTCGCTTGGGCTGTTCCTGCTCGGCATGGCCGGCGTGGGCGTCACCATCTGGCCTTACGTGGTGCCGCCCGGCCTCACGATCTGGGACGCCGCCGCGCCGGAACGCAGCCAGGTCTTTATGCTGGTAGGCGTGGCGATCACCATGCCGCTCATCATCGCCTACACCGCGTGGGCCTACTGGGTGTTCCGCGGCAAGGTGGGCGACGAAGGGTACCACTGATGCGCCATGACGATGCCGGGAAAGCCGCCGACGAAGCACCATTATGGCAGCGGGTCGGCTGGATGGTGGCTATCTGGGCGGCGAGCGTCACCGTGCTCGGCGCGGTCGCATTCGTGATAAGGTGGTGGCTGGCGCCCTGAACCCGCGTTGACGGGCGCGCCCGTCAGAAGATCTTGCGCCGTACCAGCATGGCGCCTGCCGCGAGCCCGAACAAAATCACGATCGGCGGCGCAGGTACCTTTACGGGCGCTGAGGCTGGAAGCGGTTCCGAAACCTGTTCAACCTGTTCGACCGGAGGGGCCTTCGCCGTTGGCGCGGGTGTGGCAATCGCCATGACCGCGATTCCTGCCAGTCCGAACAGCATAGCCAGATCCCCCCATCTGCCAAACGATCCCACCCGCTAGAGGTTCGAGCGGCCCCCCGGCCTCCCCCTGCAAGGTGTCAAGCGGAGCGCGCCCGCCCCGGGCACGCGCCCCAAACCGCAATCAGGCGGTTTTGCGCCGCATCATCACGGCACCGGCTGCAAGGCCGAACAGGATGACTACCGGCGGCGCGGGTACGGGGGTCGAACCACCGCTCGAACCTGTTCGGTCGCCGTGCGGATCGCTGTCTGGCGGGGTGTTGTAGGCGGCAGCCGGGGTCGCGAGCGTCATGAACGCGATGCCTGCCAGTCCGAGAAACGTCTTCATGTCCGGTGCTCCCGATAAATCCGCAATCAACCTGCGCTTTCGAGCGCGCGTGTCGATGCGACAGATAGGCACTGACCTGATTTGGAACGCTCGGAGCCCCAATTATTCCGCAGCTTCGGCAGGAACATTCTCGTCCACCAGGGGGTGTTCGAGCTTGTCGAGCATGTCGCGCGGACACACCTGCCAGAAGTTCGCCAGCACATCCTCCCACTTGTCGAGCAGGCAGCGCGCGTGCGCGCTCCCGGTCATCTCGACATGTCGTTCGACCGCCGATCGCAGTTCGCCGCGCCAGTGATCGCTGGCTAGGCGTTGCCACAGGATCGAGCCTGCATTGGCCATCTGCGGGAACCTGCCGCGCTCGTCGAAGACGAAGGCCATGCCGCCCGTCATCCCCGCGCCGAAATTGCCGCCCACGGGACCGAGAATGACCGCCATGCCGCCGGTCATGTACTCGCAGCCGTTGGCACCGCAGCCCTCGATCACCGCCGTCGCGCCCGAGTTGCGGACCGCAAAACGCTCGCCTGCCTTGCCCGCCGCGAACAGCGCACCCGAGGTTGCGCCATACAGCGCGGTGTTGCCGATGATGCCGTTTTCCTGGCT
>CEPG01017030.1_pt1 | contig 25010 bp, 10 predicted proteins | sample 530551 | NCBI WGS metagenome assembly CEPG01 (sample SAMEA2620384, study PRJEB7988) | marine metagenome | biome: marine biome (ENVO:00000447); feature: surface water layer (ENVO:00002042); material: "saline water (ENVO:00002010), including plankton (ENVO:xxxxxxxx)" | depth 5 m | reverse complement strand
GCGGTGGAATTCAAAGCAGGACCTGAAGCCAATCCACATTTGCCAAAATTGCAAAATCGCACATGGGAAGGCATAATCACAAATGTTTCAGCGACACACGCCACCAGCATTTTGACGACGAATGGCGATAGTTTCCCACGCATCGGTGCATTGTTGGTGTGGGGAACACCAGGCACTGAAGTCAATTTCAAAATTTACAACGAGCGAAGCGGAGCATATTACACATGCAACATATCGCAAACAGTCAGTGGCACAAACATGTACAATTTGGATGAAAGCCGTGGAGAAAATGCAGTATTGCAATACACGATGGCATTGAAAGATTGGACTACGGGTGCAAATCTCACGACAGGTGCTGGGAATGATGTGCGTGTCGGGGACAAATTGAAACTGGTCGGTATCGGCAAAGCACCTTACATCACATCGGGTCTTGAACGAATGTTTGAACCCGCCATTCTAAACGCCAATTGGTTAAATCCATACGCTCAAGGTGGTTTGCGTGAAGGCGACACCGTATGGATGAACATGCACTACACCAACCCACACGCTACGGATGGGTTGTTTTGCAAAAGCCGTGGTGTGTTGAATGAATTTGAAGTCCATCGCATGTTCAATGGTGGTCGTGGTGCATTTGGTTTCAAATCCCGTGAAAGCATCCCAATGGAGAATTTCTTGATTGGGAACAATTGCCGTGAAACTGCCGAAAACTTCGCACAACATGTCAATCAAACCATCATTCACAATCTTGCTCAATTGGGCGATAGCAAACCAGGGACAGATACCCGCCCCGTTGCGTTTGTTGACCCATACCTTTGCACTGATGACCATGCCCGTGTGTTGCTTTACGATGCCAAACATGACCGTGAATTCATTGCATTCCATGACATTCACATGCAAGTGCAAACAAGTCCCGACGCAATCCGCATTGAGAACTTGGATGTTGCAAATGGGCATGCAACCCAACAACGACATCAAGAAAAGCGAGTGTTGGAAACAGACACAAGTTTGACCGACACCGAGATTCAGTACATTACGGGACGAGAACCAAAGGTTCGCGCTGGCACAAGCCGTTCCACATTCATTGAAGGTGCATACGCACACACACACCAATACAGTCTCAACATTGACAACAACGATTCGTCTGATTCAACCCGTGATATGACAAGCATGTGGATTCGCTTAAACAAAGCCGATTCCAATCGCAACTACAATCAATGGGTTGAATTGAATTTGGACGATATGCCACACCGAACACACAATGCTTCGGGGTCAATCCAATATGCATCATGGCACTACATACAATCAATTTACGATGAAACATTCGCCAAAGACGCATTGTTAGCCGCTGGTCACTACAACAGTCAATGGGGACACACTGAACCAATACACACAGCGGGGGCTGATGAAACCGCACCACGGTTTTCACAAACATCGTTTGACACACCCGATGGCACACGGGTCATTCCTGCATACCTTTGCTTGAAGGGAATCCGTGCTACTGACAACCCATCGTCAGCGGCTCACAGTTACTATGCATTGCCACAATGGGCAAAGATGGATTTTACCCGCAGATTGACAATTGATTTGGGCGAAGTGGGAATCAAAGAAGGTATCACGAATGTGGAGGCTGCTGCGAAAGAAGTGGTCAGACTCATCAATCAAGCGGGTGCAAAGCAAGGTCGGTCAAATCTGCGTAAGCCCAACAGTCAATTCCCTGGCATCACCATTGACCAATCCGATGCATCTGCACCACACACCAAAGCCGACTATGCAGTTACTGGTTCAACACACGACCCCGCACCGTTTTGGCATGACGAAGGAACGGTGTCTTTTGACCGTGGTTCACACATGGGGTATGTGCGAGCGCACATTGGTCGTGTTGTAGTTGACACCAATGGCAACGAAGGATTCTCCGTGGTCATCCATTCCACTATCCCTGGTGCTACGGGTCGCAATTTCTGTGTGTGGCTTGACAACAGTAAAGGTCAATCCATGTACTCACCACAATTTTTGATTGGTCATGGTGGCAGATTCAGTGATTTTTATTGCTCTCCGAACCCGATGGACGGAGAAAACATGCATCCCGCACCCATGCCCATCAATCGTCATGGTCGTCCATTTGCACCCATCACCACATTCCATGAGAATGTTTCAACCAACAAACCTGCAAAGGGTATAGCCACCAACAAACGCCCAATGGCAATCCCACCGTGGTATTCAAGTGGTGAAGCCACGATACCGCAAAATGGCGATGGTGGGATGGGCGCACAAAGCAACACCGTAAGCACTGAAACAACATCACCAAACGAAAAGTCGGTGATTCAAGGTCTGCGTAAAGGAACATCAGCCGTGGGGCGTATCAATTTTGGCGGATTTACTGCGCTGGGCATACCTGGATGGTCGCCAAACATGGGCGTATGGGGATTCGGGGAGGCGGGACAAGACACACGAGCGCACAGCATTTACACGAATGCACACCCAAGCATCACCGAAACCACCGACCATATTCCCGTGGAAGACAAGTACAACATTGGTGCAGATGGCGAATTGTATGCAGTTGAATTGGAAGACCACCGTGGCATCAAACACCGTATCCGAATCATTTACAAGCAACACGAAGAAGTCTTTGCCACTGAAACAACACCACTACCCGACACATTGGAAAATGAAATCGTGATATGGATTGATGACCGTGATGTGGGTCAAGGTGGATTCACCATTGGTCGGCACATGAAAGGAAAGGGGGACATTGGCAACCGTATCAAATCGGGTGTTGAATGGATTAACCCTTCGGGTGCGTTGGATGCATCACTTGAAACAACGCAAGTACTCGGCAATATCACAGACAACGATTTTTGTGGCAACCGTTGGCGAACCGTACATTCTCCTGTAGCGGCGTACGCAGTAACTATTGACAAACCATCTGCAACCACGGGGACATTAACACTGCACGGGTCATGTAGCCCCGCAGTTAATTCGTTTGGCAAACTCAACAAAGGGATTTGGCACGACTTACCCGACGAAGGAGATGCACTCGGATTTATGGGCTTCCCAAAGACCAACGGCATCATTCAAATCTCAAATTCCGCAAATGCCACTCCGTGGAATCTGACATACAGTGGCAGATACATTTCATATCAATCACGCACGACCAACACCAAAACGGGGACGCACCAATTTTATGGGTGCAAAGGCATCCCGCAATCACTTGTTGATTATGGCAGTACTCCTATCGGTCCTGTCAACACCAACGATGAAAAAGCACCCGTGTTGATTTCACCGACTCCCAATTGGACTTGCTTGCTAACCGATGAAGTGTTAGCCAATGCAGTGGCGTTTGCAATCAATATGAGCGACCCCAACAGCGATAATGAAGCCGAAACATCCTTTGATTGCACGGAGATGTATGCAACTGATGGTCGCACATTTGGTGAATGGGGAGTATCACCATCTGCAATCCGTGTGAAAGCATTCAAATCTGAAAATGCGGTCATGCCTTTGCGACATTTGTTCACTGCAGAAACACAACCCGACTACGGTATGCTTGAAGCACATACCCGTGGAGACAAATATCTGTTGCCGTCATCCGAAGTCAATGTCGGATTGGGTGCTGACAAGTATGTTGACCCACAGAATTTCAAAGACACCCACGCTGGCGGTGCGTCTGACCAAAACGGCATATTCAACAGTGTGATTGACGAAGGTGTTTTGCTTCCATGTGGATACATTCCCAAGACCGTGTTGAACATCTTCACTACTGCGGTTGGTGCAAACACAAACAAAACATCTCCACGCATTGTCAACTCGGGCAATGTCCCAATCAACACAAATGAATGGTATCAAAATCTCATCGGGTTGCGAAAGCGATACAGCAATGGTGATTTGATTTCACCGAACATTGACAACCCAACCACGCGTGGCATGCGCCCACAACACAACGACGCAACCACTGAAAAATGGACTGTCAAAATGCTTGTTGGCACGGGCAATTTGGGGATGCCACAAGCATTCCAATTCGGACCTGTTGGCAGATTGAAAACCGAAGCCAACCAAGTCAGCGCACATCACATGTTCCACGCTGGCAGCAACCGAGGTCAAGACGGTTCATATGTGGCGGGACACACACTTTACACGGCAGATGGGCATTGGCACAAACTCTGGCCTTACGCAAAGAACTATACCGACAAACAAACAACACCGTATGGAGTTCAATACGCCCACATGTTCTCCCGATTTTCCAATAGCAACCATGTGGATGAAGACGAATCGGATTACATTACAACAAACGAATCTGACAGTTGGTTTGAATTCGCCCACACTGGCAAACCAACTGCATTCACCATCGTCAACGCTGGCAGTGGATATATTGCAGGTGGTGGCAAAGAAGTGTTTGATAGCGATGGGCGATTGATTGCCATCATAACCATCACCGTGGGTGGAAGCGGTGAAATCACAGGCATCACAGCGGTGGCTGGCAAACGCATTGCACCATTGTTCGTGCAAGGAACTGTGCGATTGGTGGGTGGTGGAAGCGATGCCACGGTTAGCGTAGCATCTGTGTCGTCCACGACTCGGCAATTTACATTACAAAAATACCCCAAACCCGAATTTGAAGGCATCCGTTATGCAGGGTCAGCCGTCAGTTCTAAACCACTAACATATTTCCGTGGCGGAAGGGACAGTTTTGACCACTCCGTGCCATTGTTCTTTGGTGGCGGGTTTAGCGGTGCGGTCTTTGACATCAACGATGGCACACAAAACGACTACACCGAATTGTACACGCACCCATACGCATCAGGACCTACGGGAACTGCGGGTATTCAAAACGCCAATGAAATCATGGGGTCGCATTGCATATTGGATACAACGGCTATGCTTGCTATGTTCCCTGGTACACCGTATCTTGACCAACACAAAGGACAAATCGCATCTCCATTCCCGAATAAGGATGTGGTGTTGCCATCTGACATGGGACACGGTTTGGGGGCAGTGCCAACAATCCACGCTCAAACATACACTGATGGCGCACAATCCGTGGCTCAAACACAACCATCACCATTGGTTTTGAGATTTGCATATCCGTTTGCACGATATGGAGATACCCAAAAACAAACCACATATGTCATATTCGGACCTGGTCAATCTGTTCCCCACATATTCCAACCCGAATTAGGGAATGGTGTGATTGAACATTTGACGCAACCATCTGTTGCATTGTCATTGAGTGCCATATGGTCAGCCAACATGCACTACGCTGCTAAATATCCAACAACGCAAGGTATTGTGCCAAACACACCGATGGGTTTCAAAGACATCAATGTGATGTGTTATACGGGGACACCCGCATATGCATACCTTCCCAATGACCCATCGGTTCGGGACGACACACAGTGGTTCACAGCGCACACCAACAACCAAACCGTGTTTGGATTCGCCAACACTCATTTGAGATTCTTGCCACCATCCGTGAATTTCGTGCGTGGCAACGCTCAAGGTGGAACGAACCCAACGAACTGGGAACCTGCACAAGGCACACCACATCTATACGCATTCAATCAACAAGCGTGGTATGGTTTGTACTTGAGCGACCACTTTGCAACCAATGATTTTTCCGAAAATTACCTTCCCGCTCGCACATTGCCACACACTGCACCAGCACCATACGGACACGCGTTGCATTCTGTTGGGTCAACGGGGTATTCTCATCCATTCCAACCAATGGCTCAAGCCGTAGTTCGTGAACCAGCACAATACGCAGGTGGTTCGTATCAACTTGAAGGCATTATCCACGACACAAACGATGCCCATGTGTCAAAGAATGGCATATCAAACAAAGACTTTGCATGGCATATGGACGGTGGATACTTGCCTGGTGGCAACATGATGGATGACCGTGTCATCCGCAATCCAAAACTGTTCGGTTATCAAACATCACCGTGGGTTCAAAACCCCGAAGCAAGTACGGGAACTGTAGTTCGTGTGGGTGATAACGCATCCATGTATCGCATAGCCGCTCCAATGCTTCGCAATCTGCCAGGTGTGCCGAACAGTGGCGTTTGGGATTTGGATACGGTGTATGACGATTATGACGCTGGCACTACAGGTGCGGTGGATTTGGATGTTATCGTCATTGACGCTACCCGTGTGCAAAATTCAGAAGAATTGGCAACGGTCATATCGTGTGGCATCAACGAATTCCCTGGTCATGGTGGGTTGAAAGCGTTGGGTGGCACATTTTTGCCTTCGTTCCAACACGCTCACAAACAAGACAAAACCGCATGGGCAGAACTACCCGCAGATAGACAAGTGGGCGGTGCAGGGTTTAATGGTCGGGACGACCATTTGCAATTCTTTGACAACGGCAGTACATCGTCCACAGGCACACAAGGTTCAGCGAGCGGAACTCAATATGCATCGGCTTTGAACAAACAAGGTATGAGCATCGGTGTTGATGCACCAACGGGATACATCCCATACGCTTTGCCGTTTGTTGGAACGGGCAGATTGTTTGGCAACCAATTGAGTACACGCAATTGGATGACGCTGACATCAATGGGAGGACCGTATGACCCACAACACCCACGAGCAGCCACATTAACAACACTTGACGCATCAACCCGTGGATTGTATTTCTATTATCGCGGAATATCTGCACACGATGACAATGGAACAGTTCCTACGGGTGTCAATCGCACATTCTATCTCGGTCAAAATTACCGAACAGCAATACGCACGGTTGAAGACCCGTCATTGGATTGTGGCATGATGGATGTCGGCACTTCACAATGGACTTTACCTGGTATGAAGTACTTTGATTGTGCAGTGATGGATTTGATTCCACCACCCGACCCCGCAGAACCGTTCAACATTTACATCAACACAAAGACGGGCAACCACCGATGGGACAATGGTGCATTTAGCGCTGGAAATAACCAAACCATCGTTCAAGGATTAGCCACTGAATACGGGTTGGGTGCTGACACACGAAGGTTGCCCGAAACATTGGCATCTGGTCATGTTCACTTCAATGGATTGCATGATGCAGTTGACCGCACACGACCAATCGGAAGCGTTGGATGGGCGGGCAATCAATACTCCATGTTGAACTCCATTGGGGCGTTCTATGAAGTGGCGGGTGGTGCGAAAGGATACGCCATGCCACGGGGATTGGGCGCATGGCATCCATTCCTACGATTCTCACCGTATGGCAATACATTGCATTGCCACGATAGCAACACGCAAGGTCCGTATCAATCAAGTGCTTCCTTCGGTGGAGCGTCTGCAGGACTTATTGACCCACCACCACCATCTGGCAGTGGATTGCCCAATGTCAATTGGATAGCGACATCACAAACTGCTTCACCAGGGAGCGCTCATGAGTTGTATGTTGATGGATTCCCATCCATAAGCAATAAGCCGAAAGGCACACACGAAGGACACTTCATCGTCATCAGCCACGAAGGTGAATCGGGCATCATTGCAAGGTCTGACATATTGAACATTGTCGGACAAGGTGATAGAATGTCGGGCATATGGAGAAATGCAGACATCATTGCAGGTTCTCCACCCAAATTGGATACTGCTTCAACAAGCACTCAGTTGGCAATCCGAGATGATGGTGTGCCAAACATCGCTACGACATGGGTATCAAAGAACATCCACAACACAAGCCGATACACCGCACCAGCCAACGCAGGTCCTCATGTTGAAGCCCAAGTGTTCCGTGAATTGCAATCGGGTGGTCAATACAATCTCGCCAACCCATTGACATTAAACAACAATCCCGACATTATGATGCAAGGCGATTCATGTTCAGCAATGACGGGCGATTTGTTCTTGAACAAAGAAGTCATTGGCACTGCAAGTTCACTGCATGTGAATGGTGGGGAGTTGGGAGAAATCCGATTGCCATCACGCCCACCATTGCGTAGGATGGACGAATCACCATTGACAACATGGCATGGCACTACGGAAGCATTGTCGGGTGGAGCGCATAACTTCACAACCGACCACATTGTTTGGAAGCGTATGGATGGTGGCAACTTGTCATTGCCCGCACCAAACGCCCGTGGTATGGGCGCTGTGCCATTTACCCACCGTATGGCGAATGATGGCACAGTACACAAAACGGGTGAAACGATTTACGGCAACTGTCGGTTTAGTATTGAAACAACAAACAGTGCAATGTTGCCCGTCATCCAAGCCCAAGAATTGGCACATCCGCAATTGGCAGAACAATACCCGCATGAAATCGGGGAAGTGCTGATGATACCCAATGAAGAGATTCAATTTGAATCAATCAGTGTTGTGGACGACACGGGACAAATTCACACGCTTGAAGGTGGTTCACCCTTCGGCACTATCATCCGTGATTTCGCACCCGTATCCAATCGTGCAGTTGGAACAGCACCGTCAAACAAAGGTGATGCACCCAACATGCAAATTCAATTGCCTGACCCCGACACAATCCCTGGCAACATCATTGTGAGGTCTGGATTTGACCGTGTGCAATCGTATCAACACGAAACAATCGGCACGGGTGGGATGCAACATTCGGGTCAAGGCATGGACTACACGGATTATCCGACAAACAGCATCGCAGATGTCTTCAGCGGTGATGACACCCGTGGTGTGCATCTGTATCCGTATTGGGAGAACTACCAATATGAACACATCAGCATCCAAAACAACGATGGGTCAAATTCATTCGTCCGTGATAAAATTGCGAAATTCCCATTCAGTGAATCATCAACAAACAACTACAAATCGTTGACCAACAACAACCCATTGAAGACATCGTATGAATTGCATGACCGTGTGTTGTATTTCCACATCGTCAAGAATGGTGCATCGTATAGCAAGCGTGAAAGCGTGTATCAAAGCGATTATTCAGCGGGCAGTGGTCGCAACCAATATCTGATTGAAGAATCGGCAAGTGGGTTCTTGACTTCGGGTTCATTCAATACGACATCCGATACGGTATCTGCAATAAGCGGTAGTGAATTGACATTGTCTGCGAACTCCATCAAATATCTGTGGTTGGACGATGGGATGGATGAATTGAAAGACGGCACAGCGCGCAGATATTTTGCCGTGGTTCATCCAACCACCAATAAAGTGTATGGCGGGTCATACACGGGCGTATCTCATGCGTCAAAGACCCATTCCATCAACAAATTGACGGGTGTGGTGTTGGATGCAAAGTGGCCAGCGGGGACATGGTATCAAGGTGCATCCATTTACCCGTCATTTTACACCCCTGCGGGTTCAACACGGTTGTTCGCATCACGAAGAATGCGCGACCATGCTGAAGTCAGTGGCAACAGTCCCGACATGCCATTGATTCCGTGGTATAAACTGAACAACGGTGCGTCAACAGAACCACATGAATTGATTGTTGAACCAAAGATGACACCAATGCCAATTCCACGGATGGGGCATCACTTCATCACCCCGACCATGCGTATGTTGCCAGGTCATTTGGCGCATCCACTGTATCAAAACATTGACAATGTCAACGCATGTCAATCTGTGCGCCAATCGTCTGACAAAGACCTGACATTGTCAACACCAACAATGGATGCCAACATTTTCTTTTCCAATCTGACACCAAACTACCCACCATCCGACATTCACGGTGGCGCATTTACACTGATGACGGAAACAAAGGTGCGGTATGACGGATACGGTGTGTTAGCATCGGTTGGTGATGCAGGGACACGCAACGCCAATGGCGACAATCTCATCATTTTGGAAGCCAACAACCATTACTCATACACATCTCACTTCCCCGACCCACTTGATGTTGGTGCGTATCAAGTCATCATTCAACCCAATTTGTTTTCACAACAAATCACGGGATTCCACTACAATGCACCACTTGGCACTGCAACACACGCCAATGCTGAATTGAATTTGACGGGTCAACAAGTGGCAACTGTGATTGGCATCGTCAACGACTTCACCACATTTGGTGGATTGGGATTGATTCTCGCTGACCCAATATCGGCAGATGTGCGTGGGTGTGAAATCATACTCAATGAATTGATTCTTGACATCAACCCATCGCCAAGTGAACAATTCACATCACTGCCACCGTTGGCAACATTCAACCCGTTGGGTGTCAATGAAACGGCATCGCCACCATTCACCCGAAGGTCAATGCCGTACAATCTGAACATGTTCACACGCAACACACCAGGCTACACGCTGACCATACCGTGGTGGGCTACACCAAAGGGCGATAAGGATTGGAATGAGATTGTCAATTTCAATGCGGATGACTATTACCTGTATTGCCGTTCAACATACGGTGCAATCAGCGCTCAAATCACATTGGCGGGATACCCTTCACACTTCTATCAACCGTATTCCCGTGAATTGCAAAGCCTTTCACCAACCGCCACCGTCATTGCGGTCAACAGTGGTGCGGGTACAATCACCGTTGACGATGCGTTGTTCTTCCCAATGGGGACTGCTTTGATGAATCAAGTTCTTGTGGCAACCAACGCCAACGGTGAGCGATTTACAGCCACATATACCGCAAGAGGAAAGCGTGGCGACAACAACAACGACACCATGCAATTCACGGGTGTATCTGGCACGACTGACTTTTGGAATGCAATCACATCAACCAATGATGCGTTTGGCAGTGGCATATTGACTATGGCTGACGACGACAGACCTGAAGGTAGCGTGTTGACCGATGCAAAAATCAGTCCGCTTGCCCGTATATTGCCACAGATTCTTACGGGTAGTCGGGACACCAACAATTTGTTTTTGGCTGACGCATATCTGTGTTTGTGGCATCACAATCTCGGGCGACCATTCACCGCATTTAGTGAAGGGAGAACAACCGTTGCCCCAACTGCACAAAAGCCATACAATGTCATGCCCGAATCCTTTGAGATGGTGCATTACCACGAATTCGCATACGCAATCAGTTCAGGTCCGTTTGCATTGAATATGAAATGGATGGATTTGGATAGCACAACCAACCACCCAATCACGCCAGCCGCTGCTGCTGAAACGCCTGGTGGCATCACGAAAGACGGGTCAACTACACCGTATTTCTTCATCGGATACTGGCCTGGTGGCACACGATACGGTGCAGGTGCATCACGACTTGACATGTGGGGCGACATTGAGCGTGGATGGAACACGGGCGAACCGTTTGAAGGAGATTGCAAAACATACCGCATCACACGAAACGGTGCGGGAGCATATGCAAATCCATTGACAATAGACGACGATGCAGTTCTCCGTTCAACATGGACGGGATACGATATAGGAGTTGACAAAGGATGGGGACGAACCAATTGTTTTGGATACAGATTCTCCGTGCGTCAACCGTATAACAGACCACGATGGGCGAATGCAATCAAGTCTATTCGGGACGCTGCTGATTCCCACCACATTGACACAGGGCATTATGCGTATTTCAACGGACCTTATGTGCAATCGGAAAACAAACTCCACACCTTTGATGCTACCGCAGGGACAAAATTGACAACTACATCCAACGCACAAGCCAACCCATATGTGGGTATCATTGAACGCCAAACCAACGCATCATACATGTCAGGTCTTGACATCAAAGACACACAAGTGCGATACAGCGATGGTCGCAGAATGACTTCACCGTTTGGATGTCCCGTGCGTACACTACGCAACGCCCCAACCACACGCAAATTGTTCCCTAATGATTCAATTCCAAAGGACATTGAAGACTTGGCAAAGGCAATCATGTACTATGTGGTGGATTGGTGGGGCAACACAACGGGCGAAGATGTTCGCAGATTCCCTGTTCGTTCATTTGGTGTGCGACCAGCCTTTGACCCCGAAGCGTGGCGTGGTGATTCCGCAGTAGCAGCCATTGACCCCACATTGTTCAAGGTTGACGCTGACCCCGATTGGCAATCGGGCAACCGCAACGATGTCAACAACGCAAGTTATGACCCATCGTTGGCTAAATTTGTGGATTTCTTCAATCCAACCGATTCGGTTCGTGTGGGTGATAGAGGTGATGGTCGTGGTGTGCGATACCCTGTGCCGTTTAACGAGTACATTGCCCAATCTGTTGACACTCCATTCAATTCAATCGGTATGATGTTGTCGTATCACACTGCTGAACCACCATTCACGCTCGGTTTATTGCGACCAAAGAACACGGTCATTGATGACACCGAAGCAAAGCGTGGCATAGCAAGCAAGATGGGCATTGCATCTGTTGATGGGTTGTTGAAGACAGATGCCATGTCAGGTCGCTCAATTGAAACGGCAACGGGCATTTTCGGCATGGATGGATTGACATTCCAAGACCCAACTGCACGATTGTCGCCACGCATTGGCATTGACGCATTTACAGTGGCGGAACAAAACGATAGCGACCCGAAGAACTACATAATCCAAGCAACACAAGCGGTCAGTTTGCACACCGACAAAGCCGTTGGTCAACGGTTTGTGTTTGAAGGTGCGTACACCATCAACATGTTCCCATCTATTGATGCCACAGTATCTGCTCATGCGTTGGCAGACTTTGACATGACCAACGCTGCTAACATCACATGGAGAACCGATGAGCCATCCGTATTGAGATTCAACAATGCACACGGTTTGCCAAGTGTTGGAGGCAACTACATTTTTGAAGTGTCAAGTGTGTCTGAACCGTTTGATGATGGTGGGTGGGGTGTTGATACGGGTGGTGCGAATTATGTTCTCGGCACACACGGACCTACGCCCAATCCGTATCAATCAAATACGGTTGGTGCGTTGCTCAATCCAATGGTCAATGCTACCAATGTAAGGGACACATCCATCCAATTCCTTGTTAGACCTGTGCGTGTGTTGGATTATCGCCACATGTCGTTGTTCCGACCACGAAGCCATGTCAGCACAGGTCCTCAACGGTCAGCACTAAACGGTCATTTCTTTACGGCAACTGCAGGTGGGCGATACGGGTTGTTTAATTTCAACACACCAAACGGAAGGGCATCCACATCCAACATTTTCGTTTCATCCACCAATCCATCACCAACCAACTCTCCATATGTGGCTACCTACATTCCCGACAAAGCCAATTTCAACACCAACCATGCACACGGTCCTAAAATTTTAGGCGCATCAGTGGGAACGGTCAACTTGACCCGACATGTTGGGCGACTGTTGATTTCAGAAAACACATTGCAACACTACCGTTCCGATGCACCACGAAGGCAAGCGGAAGAATCGTCAAATGATGATGACGATTCCGATGATAACCCATTGCGGAAGGTGTATGATGTGGACGCACGATATAGCCAAGCATTGCATTCGCTCGGTCAAGATGGAACATTGAATCAAAACACTGAATACCACAAAGACGAAACCAATCGGTCAAACTTGAGGACGGTGGACTGGTAATGCCGACAACACCCGTAGCCCCAAAATACGGACGGGCAGATACCGTTCAACACCGTGTATCATCATCTATACACGCACCCGTGTTCGTGGATAATGCAGTCCTTTACGCAGAATATCAAGTGTTTTCAAATCTTAGCAATGGTTTGTCATCATCTATACAGCCGCCAATCCATGATGACTTCCAATTTGTTCATGACCGCAAATACCGTTGGACTGAAACCCAAGACGGTATCCGTGTCTTCCATCCACACAAAGCGGGCATGCGGTATGATGGTCAAGTCATGTTCAACGGTGAACGGTTGGATTCATCTGACGACACCGCACCGATTCTCATCATAGGCACTGATGAAATACTGAATAGGTTGGTTGCAAAGAACATATCGGCTGACAACCACGGCACTTTGATGCCATTGCCGAACATGAAAAACCGCAGACTCAAGGACATAGATTGGGATGAACCGTTTGTACGGTTGGGTCAAACTGTCAGCATCGGTTTCCGAACCACTGATGCAGTGCAACGACTATATGGCGAAACATACAATTCCATCAACTCATTTGACATCGGCTATACCTTCACAGGACCTCGTGGTGGGATGAACACATCCTACGAAGGTGCTGACATAGCACGGCATTCAAAGCGATTCATTGCAATGGATTTGTTTGGTGTGTCAATCATTGAAGCCATCCAACACTACGGGCGTTTTGACAATCACGCACTTTACATGGATAGATTTGGCAATCTCCTTTATGCACCCACTGTGTTTTCACTAACAAACAGGTCGTTGGGCGAAACGGTGGGTATCGGGGAAGTGAAAAACAAACCGTTGTTGCCAGAAGCAAACCGTGTCGTATCACAGGGAAGACCCCGTGGGTTCAACGATGACAATGTCGTGGCAGTTGAAGACATGGAACTCCAAAAGAAAATGGGCGCAATCAAAACAACAACTGTTTTCAATCCGTTGGCAAAGACTCCCATGCAATCACGACGAGCAGCGGCTGAAACACTGCGTGGCATCAAGCGAGTGCAACGGGTGATTGAATCCAAAAGCCACATCAATTCATGGGATTTAGAACCTGGTGATGTGGTCAAATACGAAGCCCCGTCCACGGGCATTGTCAAGTACATGGCGTTGTTGAAAGCAAGCCACACTACACGCGACCACAGTAGCGATTTCGTCATGATGCACAACGAATCGGGAATAGAATCCATCATCGCAATGTCAGAATCCACTGCAGACCTATCGTATGGAAGTGAAGAAGATGCTACATTCCTTTCACCGACGATTGATTTGAGCAACACAGGTGTCATCAATTTCAACATCACACCATTCGTTTCAACATTCACTATCGGTAGCACACAACCCCGACAACGAAGCGTCGGGGAATTCCCGAAGCCCGACGACAATGCGGGAGTCAACCGTCATGCAGGTTTCATTATCGGACACCGCACCACCACGGTCAATGACACGGCACGGGGCGCAATTGGTGTGGGTGCATCGCGCTCAACCAAAACCAACGGTGGGTTAACTGCGGGTGGTGTGCTGACGGTGGATTCAACCACCGACTTCCCGACATCGGGGACAATCATGGTGGTATCTCCCGAAGCCACCAAAGCACGGACACTGACATATACGGGTAAGACTGCCACCACCTTTACGGGATGCGCCCCCGCAAGTGCAATCACATATTCCACGGATGCAAGGGTGATATATGCCCGACCTCGTAGCCATGAGATGAGGATGTGCCGTGGGAAACGGGAGGTCGTGATGTAATGCCAGTACTAAACCACGCAAAGAGATTCATTGTTGAGCAACTCGCAGGTAAAATCAATCAAATGGTCATCGGAAGTGATGGCACACAAGCCACCGCTGACGATGGTGGCGCACGGACACTCGCCAAAATCACACCAACGGTGCGTGTGTTGGACGACCAAACGATATTGGTTGAAGGTCGGTTCGGAACTGACCACGCATTCACCACATCCACCGTTCAAGAGGTGTTGTTGCAACATTATGACAGTGCAACATCATCCTTCATACCCATATACCGCACTGACATACGCTCAATCACGAAGACGAATCAAAATGAGATGCGTATCACATTGATAATTGAGGTGAACTGATGACAAGCCCGAACTCCGCACACACAGCAGCCAATTTTACACTAGCCCAAGACGGATTGCGTGATGGTGATGTGATAACATCCCCATCGCTGACCAATCTCGTTGAAGCCGTTCATGGGAACGGCATTATCCGACTACAAGACAGTGCATACGGGATGACCAGTCGCAACGACACCGCCACCAACTCACCAGGACACTGTACACGCACCGCTGAAAGCGCATTCACCGTGGCAGGTGGGGTGTGTGTCATGGACGGGGTGTTGTACTCCTTCGGTGGCGGTCCTGGTGGCACACAAGCCATGACGATTGACAACACTTTGGCATACTGCGACACCACTGCATTGACGACAGGGCAAGAAGCGGTGTATGTGGTGTATATCTGTGCGTCATCCAACGCTGCTCACACCAACGCTCGTCTCCGTATCGCTGGTGGGTCGCCAGTGGCGACATCGGGCAATGTATATCCACCAATCCCCGAAGGGTATCTCATCAACCCCAACACCGTGTTGGGTGCGGTCAGTGAAAAGAACGGACACGCATTGGTGTTAGCCACCATCCGTTGCCAATTCAGCGCATCGGGTGGAAGCGACAAAGTGAACATCATTGAAGTCAATGACAAGCGCCACTTCGTATCATCATCTGCACGATACTACACACCGTTGATTCGCAACAATGCGACCACATCAGCGAGTGCCGTCAGCGTCAACAGGACGAATGTTAGCGGAGTCAACAACGATACAGACCTGAAGGATGTGTTCGGTGCTGGTGATGACGAATCTGGCGACTTCGGTGGGACAATTGGTGCGAACCGAATTGACACATCAGCCATGTGGGTCAGTCATCAGCGATGGGATACACCGTCAGCGACACCACCATCAGCATCTGACCCCGATTATGGGTTGGGTGTTGCGGGTGGCATTGACGGTGGTGGAACAAACACACCAACGGATGTCCTGTATTTTTCGGGTCAAGCCAATAGCAACCAAGCATCAGCAGTCGGTGGCAGTATGTTCACCACACGATTGGGTACGCGTGGTGTTGATGTCGGCACATGGACGAAGGGTTCAGCGGGTACTGTCGTCTGGCCTATCACATCGTATGGAGATTCGGTCTTCATCATCAATGTGGCAACTGCGGGTAGCACATTGAATCTCACGCCAACGGGAACATTCCCCGAAGGACACATCATTGATGTCAAATTGTCGGGTGGTGCGGGAGCATTGCAATTCAACGGCAACGCAGTCACTGGGTATAAGCGGTGGGTGTATGACGGCAACGGTTGGCACAATTTACTTTAATGATTCAAAGTCTTCTTCCAAATTCAACAACCGAAGCATTTCTTTGTAGCGATGTCGCACAGTAACTTCAGTAATCCCTGCTGTTTCGGACACTTCCCTTTGGGTGCGTGAATACCCCATCAATTTTGATGCGATGTAAATCGCAGCAGCACACAAACCAACAGGACCTCGCCCATTGGTGTGTTCGTTTTCAATCAATTCTTCCAACATCTCCTGTGATTTGCTTTCAACATCGGGTGGCAGTTGCAACATGGAACAGAACCGTGCGTTGTAATCAATGGGGTTGCTGACTTTGACACGGAGTTTCAATTCCCGTTGCATCATACGGGCAGTGCGTCCAATCTCTTTCCGTCCTGTCCGTGATTGCTTTGCCACTTCATCCAATGTCCGTGGCATGTTTTCCAATCGGCATGCGATGTAAATGGATGATGCAACCACGGCATCAATTGACCGACCACGGCACAATCTCTTTTCGTTTGCCATGCGGTATATGTCAGCCCCTGCTTCAACCATGCTTTGGGGAAGACTCATCTGTGAACCAAGCCGTGCGAGTTCTGCCAATGCTACTGCGAGATTGCGTTCCCGTGAATTGGATATTCGCGCTCGCCTTTGCCACTTCCGCATGCGGTGTAGTTGGCTACGATTGGCGGTGATGGTCTTCCCACTGTAATCACGGTTCTGCCAATCAATTGTTGTTGACAATCCTTTGTCATGCAACAGATTGGTTAGTTTCTCACCACCACGAATGCCCGAATCATTGCCGTCTGCATACACACGCCATTCAGCACCGAGGTCTGCAATTGTTTCTTCAATCACAAGCCCGCAATCATCGCATACCTTCTCGCCTCGGACATCATCCACAGATAGATTGCGTGAACCACAATCTGTACACTTAGTTTCACTCATCTTCTCCCGCCTCCTGTGGCTTTCGCCACAGTGCTTCGCACTCGGGGCATTCCCATATAAGAATGCGGTTGCTATCCCTCACATATTTTCCAACGATGCGTTTGGCAAATACGAAAGCACTGCATTGAGGACAATGTTGCTTGAGTTTATCAAGAATCTTGCCCACTTTCACCACGCTTCCCGATGATGTCATCAATGCGTAGGATGGCAATGGCGACTTCGGTTGCGGATTGGAGGGCTTGACGGATAACACGGGCAGGTTCAATGATACCTGCCTTTGCCATGTCGTCCAAACCACCCGTTTCAATGTCAATGGATAAACCAACCGTTGCTTTCTTTAATCGCAACAGTGTATCCAATGGGTCATGTCCTGCATTTTCAGCAATCGTTGTTGGGATAGTGTAAAGCGAATCATAGAATGCATCTTCCGCCAATCCCAATCGGGTGTCAGATGTTTCAATGAGTTTGTTCGCCAATGCGGTATATACTGCACCGCCACCTGGCACCAGTTCACGGTCATTGTATGCGATAGCGACGACACCAATGGCATCGTCAAAGGCTCGCTCCAATTCGTCAATGGTTTGACGGGTAGCGCCACGCAACACCAATGTCGCCACGGTGTTGTCGTTTGCTTGAATAGATACGAATCGGGTGTCGCCAATCAAGTTCTCTTTGACGACTGCACCTTGCAATTCTTCGGGGTCAGCGTCTTCGGTCATGTGATAGATTGGTGAACCCGTCAATTTACTGATGGCTTCCAAGTCGGTTTGAGATACACGGGTGATGATTCCGATACCCGCTTGAGCAAGCGTGTGGATGACCGCTTCATGCACACTATCACGCACGAAGACCGTGTTCACACCGAGTTCAACAATCGCCCTCGCCCTTTCAACGAGCATGCGTGTTTCAGCCATTTGGAATTGTTGCACGGCTTCCATTGAACCCAACTGCACACGCATTGAATCATGCATTGGTGGTGGAGTTAGACCTGTGTTGAGCAACAACACCTTCCCTTCGCCACCCGTAGCCAATGTGGATGCAAATTCTTTGTTGAGAATGACACCATCGTATAGATGTGAATCGTCAAGCGACCCACCGATTTGGCTGACCACTTTGATTTTGGAGTCATCACCATCGGCTCGCTCAACTGCTTCAACACACAATCGTGCAACATTATCTATATCATGTTCAGCAGCCTTGCCCGTGATTGCGGTCTTCGCTACCGATTCCAATTCAAACTCATCCAACTCCAAGACATGAAGTGGCAACTCATTCAAACAATTGCGGGATGCATTGCGGTATCCTTTGCATATGATGTTAGGGTGGATGCCCTTCGCTAACAATCCCAATGCGTTATCCAACAGTTTGCCAGCGAGAACAACAACCGATGTCGTCCCGTCTTTGCATTCTGCTTCCTGCGTCTTTGACATGTTGACCACCATCTGTGCGCCAGGGTGCGCCACATCCAATTCCCGAAGGATGGATGCCCCATCGTTGCTCACGATGAAATGTCCCTGTTGGTCAACGCACATTTTATCCATCCCAAGTGGACCTAGCGTTGACCGTACGGTGGATGCCACCGCAATCGCAGCCTTGATGTTCAACTGTTGTGCTTTCTGTGTGCTGGTATCTCTCCCTTCGCCCATTTCCAATCAACCTCTAATTTCACTATTTCGCCAGTCCACCGTGAACGGCTTTTGACGATGCCCGTGTTCATGCCATGCTCCACCAACTCCCAATTAAGCGTTGCGTCGTTCAAACAATAGGATGCTACATCATCATAGTCCCCGTGCTTCCACAACAGCGGTGCTTCATGGCTACTCATGGTCTTCCCTTTAGCGAGTGTGTGCTTGCACACATCATTGAGTTTAATGTGATACGCTTTCCCGACATTGCTTGATGCTTTGCGTAGCGTGTGTGCGGTGTCAATGAGTTGGTCTTTGTGCTTCGTCAGAATCTGACCAGCAGCATGACAATCCAACGCATCACGAAGGACGGGCAAATCAAACGCCACGATGTTGTGTCCCACGACTGTACCACCGCCTTCAATGTGCTTCATCAGATGCTCACCGACATCACGGGGATGCAAAGGGAGAACTGTCGCACCCTTTACAGTGATGTCTTGATTGCAAAAAATGGTGGCATCATCCCCGTCGTATGTGGCAACAACCGTTGGTTCAAACATGTGGGTTTTATCCCATCCTCCTATCTCATGGGAGTAGTTGGATGTTTCAATATCCAACGATAAGACACCCGCCATACTAAACGGCAACACTTCGCATTTGATTATTGCTTTGGTGCGAGTTGGACGAACTTGCTGACCCCCAATGATGTTTCAATGAAAATAGATTTGGCATCCTTGTAGTGAAGGAATTGTGTGTTCCGACTGATACCACCATTGGCTTTTGCATAGACATTCATGAGGTCGCTCTTGCGTACCCAATCGCCTTCTTTGCCTTCCACCGACACGACCTTGCATTTGTTGTATGCATCCGTCCATGCCATCTCACGACCCTTTCGTGCCTTTGATACCTGTTCAAGTTCAACCTCGGATTCCAACCAAGTCACCAGTTCTTCATACAAATCGTAAATGATTTCAGCAGCCATCTCAACATGGTCGCCACTCACCTTCCAATCATGGATTGATTCGGTGGCGTTGTACTCATCCAACAATGCAAAGTGTGTAGCAATGCTGATGGTGTAATTGAGCAGATTGGGAATGAAAGCACATACCACATCCGCCATCTTCTCATCCATCATGCGAACCAATTCATACATGTGGTCTTTGTGTGATGCCATCAGTGCGTAAAACGACCTGTCAGCAGTGAACATATCATACATCACATTCTGAACAATTGTTTCTTTATCTTCGGATGACTTCTTCATCCAATCATTGGCGGTGATACCCGCCAATTGGCACACGCGACTTTGACATGCTTCACGCAAGGTGCGATAGTACCGTTCAAAGTCTGTGATGTTGTATTCGTATTCGGGTGGTCGCTTGAAGGCGGTGTTGGTTCTTTCTTCAGATACCTGTTCACGCCTTTCAATAGGCCAGGGACGAATCAACAACAACACACGCTGAAACACACCCTTTGACAACACGACTTCACGAACACCTTGCGGTGGGAATGTCGTCAGCCAAAAGGACACACGGGATTCGGTTTCAATCGTCCCGTCTTTCATGTGTTTGACCAATGTGTTTGCCCTCGTCCCAACGGGGTTCATTGCTTGTTGCAGATACAACACCACTTCGCTTAGGTGTTGGTTCTTCGTTTCAAACAAAATTGAACCTTCGTCAAAATTCAATGCTTTCTTTCCTGCCAACAGTCCTTCTTGCAATTCAAGAACCTGTTCGCCATCCACTTCGTATTTGTTCCATGAACCAATAAGAGCAGCGTTTGTTCCTGTGCTGAACATGTCGGTCTTGATTCCCAATTCTTCAAGAATCAAACCCGTATGTTCCCACGCAATTGTTTTCCCAGACCTTGTCGGTTGCACCCAAAACAAATGGATGCGGGGGTCAATGTGGGAATTGTTGATGGGTATGCGAACATAGTCCACCAATGTGTTTCCTTGAACATACAGGAATGAAATCAATCCTGCCATTTCATTGTGGTATGATACATCGCTGAACATATCCACATATCCTTTCAACAACGGGAACTCCCGTACTGCTCTATAATTCTTCCAATCTCTCGCCATTTGGATTACCTTCCATGTGCGGTGGTTGTTGAGGGGTATTTAAGCAATACAACCACCAATACAACCATTACTTCTTCTTCTCCACACGCACGGGGTCTTCGGATGTCAACACTTCCAACAACCTCCCACGCAGAACTTTCCCCATCCGTGGCACATCCTTCAATGCATCCACATGAAGCATCTCTTCAATTGAACCACAGTGTTCCAACAACCGTTCACACAAATCAGCACCAAAGCCAGGTATGGTCAACAACATATCCAACCGTGCATCATTGGTTGACACACGACGCACGGCTTTTGCACCGTGGCGTGATGCGGGGTTGGTCATCTTGTCATGCAGACTCACGATGTATGATGATGCCTCCAACACATTCGCGGCTCGCACCGTGGAGAATCCAAAGTCAGCCGTGATGCGAGCAAGACCGCTCATGACTTCACGACTGATACGGGTGAAGGTCATCTTCGTGGTGGGCGAGCGTTGCTTCAACTGTGCAAAGTACGCTGCTACATCACCCCAAACAAGAACAACCGCTCGTTCACAATTGGCATCCATGTTTTCCAACTGTCGCCATAGATGACCTGACCGTGTGGACTCAATGAAATCAGCAATTGTTTTCGCTTCAATCGTGATGCCACCCGATAGATAATCTCCAACAACCAAGTGTTCACGGTGATACGATACGGGAGGTGAACGGGTTTCGCACCGTCGCACCACGGCATCGGTCAATGACCCGCGCTCGTTGGTGTCAATGACAACCATGCTCACCAATACTCCTTCAGTTCAATTGCGGATTCGGCAAATTTCTTTTCCGTCAATCCTGTGCGTTCCTGTTTGATTCGTTGTTCCGACAACTCCGCATACTCGGGGTTGAGTTCAATGCCGATGTATGAGCGACCATGTTCCATTGCCACGATGCCTGTCGTTCCCGACCCGCTGAATGGGTCAAGCACCACAGCAGGTGCTACGGGGTGGTCTTCCAACGGAAGGTCGGATTCATACACCTTCACCGTCTTCACTTTGGGTTCGCTTAGATTCTTGATGATGCGTTGCTTCACATCGGATGCGTCTTCAGCGTCGTGTGCAAGGTAATCCTTCGTAGCAGAACCATTGTACTCGCCTTTGTTATCCGACCCCCACTTCTTTGCCAACTCAAGCAGACCTGTGTTGCCACCAGCGTTGCCTTTGACACCACTTCGCTTCTCGGCTTCTTTGCGCCAATCGCCCAAGAACAACCGACCAGGTATTTGTGCTTCAACGGTGGTGATTTTGCCATGACATTCACAGTTGGGTCGCCATCCACCACCCACTTCACCACCGTCCACACGCTTGTGAACAACTTGACGAATCCACGGAGTGCCACAGTCAGCACAACACCCATAATCAGATGAACATGAACGGATGATTGGTTCAATCAATCGCTTTGGATAGACTGCGAAGTGTGCGCCAGCGTATGGCTTCGGATTGAAGTGCCACACGGTTCGCATGTTGCGAGTCATGTCAATATCATCTCCTTCCGCCAACGGTTCAGCCGTGGCTTCAAGGTCATAGTAGTACTTTGGTTTCTTCGTGAAGTGGAAGAAGTACTCATGGCTTCGTGTGCAACGGTCAGCCACGGGTTCGGGCATACACGAACCGCCACGGTAATGAGGTCCACTGATGGACTTCGCCCACACGATGTCGTTTCGCAGATACCATCCCGCTCGCCTTGCACCGAAGGCAAACAACCACGGCAACCCGACCAAGTCCTTTCGCTTGTATCCTTCGGGTATCTCCTGTGGTCGGAACTGCCCCGCCCAATCACGATGCTTTTGGAAACCGTATGTTTCGGGTTCTTTGAAGACCGACTTTCGCATGTAGGAATCACCGAGGTTGACCCATAGATTGCCCGTTGGTTTTAACACCCTTCGGCATTCTTCAAAGATTTCAACCAAATGGTCAGCGAACAAATCGGGTGTTGCTTCAAGACCCAATTGCCCACGCCATGCCCCACACTTGTTGCATATGTCGTGCTTCGTTTTCTCCTGTTCTTCATCGGGATAGACATCATCTCCGCGCTCGGTCTGTGGCACATTGTAGGTCCACGCCTTTTCGCTTGTGTCTTCTCCCCATTCGTGTTCACAGTCAACATCACCGCCAAACACCACGGGGTCAGTCTTGTAATCACGCAACGCCCAATACGGTGGGCTGGTGACTATCAAATCCACACTATTGTCTGGCAATCCCCGCAGTCGGTCAATGGCATGTCCGACCAATATCTCACATGTCTTCTCTCTCTTCATTTGTTTTCACTTCCTTTGTTGATACTGGGGATAGTACCCGTACCATCCCACAAGTGGCATTTGCCAACGCAATAACCACGATTGAATAGGCTCCAGCATGGGGTGTGCGAATACGGTCCTCGGACAATATGCGCCACACGCTCACGCGTTATATCTCTTTTGTAATCCACCCATCCCAACGACTCAATGAAGTCCACAATCGTTAGGATGTGCTTATCCTCGTTGTGTGGTTGGGACTGTGGCGGTGCGAAATTCCGCAACCGTGATGCAAGGTATGACGCAAGGTGATACCGTGCATCGTGTGTTGGGTTGCTACCTTGACGACACGACGACGCTTGAAGGCACGGCAGAACTGCAATCCCATCCATCGTGATGGTGGGTATGTCCTGCGTATCATTCAACATCCCCGTTAAAGCAACCGTTGGTCTGCTTTCCAAATCCAACACTGCACCTTCCATGCCGTATTGGAAATATCCAGACCTGTGTTTCTTTGCGAGCGCTTGAATATCATCCACGCTACATGATTGAATCTCTTCCGTGGTCAATGGAATGCTCCACAGTTGACGCTTGACGCTATACGAATTCGGCACACGAATCAACGATGCCAAATCAAAAGTCACTGTAGGGTCAATGCAATTGAGTTTCAAATGCTCCGCCCATTGACGAACCATCCAACGACCCGCACCTTTGAGAATGGATGACTCCATACCTGTCCGTGGGGTATGCACCTTTGCCAGTTTAATCCACACATGGAATCCACCACCGCTGAACCATACGCCATGACATATGTTCTGCTCAACCAGATACTCATGCAACCGTTGGACTTCACCGAAGGGGACTTCCAATGGCACATCAATCCGCTTGCCACCGACAATGGATGTGCAGTCAAAGTCAAGAACAAAGTGTCGCACGATAGCGGTTTGATAATCACCACGCCTGTGGTTCGGTGCTTTGGTTTCACGGAAACCATACACTGTCATGTAGGCATCCGAAGCATTATCCAAAGAAACCCACCATCGGTTGAATTGTTCTTTGTCGTGAACAATGCGACGGAACAGATTGACTTCCCGTGGGTAATCAAGGTGAATCAAATTTGCTTGAACTGATAGTTGCATCTCTTTCTCTCCTCAATCTCATTCCAATGCTCAACCCACGCATACAATTTCTCAATGATGTCAATCGTTTCTTCGGGGTCGGAAAGGTATCGCCTATCCACCACGAACATGGCTTCACGGTCATCGTGGTGTGCGTCAAAGCCACGGGCTTTCTTCGCATCACCCATGCGAACATTGACTTCC
>CEPG01013212.1_pt1 | contig 25208 bp, 30 predicted proteins | sample 530551 | NCBI WGS metagenome assembly CEPG01 (sample SAMEA2620384, study PRJEB7988) | marine metagenome | biome: marine biome (ENVO:00000447); feature: surface water layer (ENVO:00002042); material: "saline water (ENVO:00002010), including plankton (ENVO:xxxxxxxx)" | depth 5 m | reverse complement strand
TAGATAAATTTGATAATCAGATTACCTTCGTGAAGAAGGGTAACTTTAGTAAACTCACTGGATAATGCAAGAAGGTCAAAAATCAAAATCGTTGCTCCGCTATCCCGGCGGAAAGTCATATGCCATCAGTGCGTTGATGCCATACTTCCCAGACGATATCACTGAGATGGTTTCGCCATTTTTTGGTGGTGGATCTTTAGAGTGGCATCTCGCATCTAATGGTATCAATGTTTATGGGTATGATATTTTTGAACCATTGGTAAACTTCTGGCAACATGTTCTTAATCATAAAGAAGAATTACACGCACGGATTCTAGAGTTTCCGATTCCTCTGCCCAAGGAGGAATTTTATCGTATGCAAAAAGAATATGATAAATTAGAGAGTCCACTGGAGCAAGCAGCACATTTTTATGTTCTGAACCGAACCAGTTTCTCTGGAACTACTTTCTCCGGGGGCATGTCTCCCTCTCAGAAAAACTGGAACCCAAGATGTATAGAAAAGTTAAAGAATTTTTCACTAGGTGGACTTTTTGGGTCTGGCGGCACGGTGACAGTTGAGTGCCTAGACTTTAATGAATCTATGGAAAAGCATAAAAATCTTTTTGCCTATATGGATCCACCGTATCTTTTAGAGAACTCAACACTCTACGGTGACCGAGGTAGCACCCATAAAGATTTTGATCATTTGCAATTTTACAATAAGGTAAAAGATATGACTGGAAAGTGGGCGATCTCGTACAACGATCATCCCGAACTGATGGAACTCTATAAAGACTACAATATCCATACCCCAACATGGAGATATTCTATGAAATCAAAGGGTGGGTGCAAAGAGTCCTACGAAATATTGATTACCAATTACTGATTCAGTTTAGCACTTGACAGTTGATCGACTGTGGGGTATACTACTTGTATGAACATCTTCGTATTAGATAAAAATCCATATGAAGCAGCACGACAGGCGTGTGATAAGCATGTCGTAAAAATGATTTTAGAGTCTGCTCAAATGCTATGTGCCGTGCATCCGGAAGGAGTAGCACCATATAAGCGTTCTTTTTATAATCATCCATGCACGAAATGGGTTCGTGAAACTGACAAAAACTACGACTGGTTGGTAAACCATGCACTCGGTTTGTGTGCAGAGTATACTCGTCGGTATGGAAAAACACACAAGTCGGAGGAAGTTATCCAGTGGTGTAGATGTAACCGACCATACCTCCCCCTCGGCGAACTTACTAAGCACCCCACATGTATGCCTGATAAGTATAAGGTAGACTGTGTAGTAAAGTCTTATCAAAATTACTATAATGGTGAGAAAGCATATTTCGCCAAGTGGAAAGACGGACCAGTCCCCTCTTGGTTTACAGGAGTATTTGTATGAAACATGAAACAGTGTTGGTCACTGGTGGTGCAGGGTATATTGGTTCACATGCTGTTATGTCCTTACTATCATCAGGAAGAAAAGTAATAGTCATTGATAGAGATAAAGATTCTTGTGAAAATCTAAGAAAGATATTCTCTAGAAGAAAGAACAAACCCATCATTCATTGTTGTGATATCGACAACGACGTTTGGGTCGATGGCATTCTACAAAACGAAAAACCAACGGCAGTCATGCACTTTGCTGCGGACATCTCGGTTCCAGAGTCGGTGATGAATCCTCTAAAGTATTTTGAAAATAATACAGCAAAGACAATAAAGTTTTTAAGTAAACTACATCGAAACGGTATCCATCGTTTTATTTTTTCAAGCACTGCTGCCGTTTATGGTTCGCCTACAGGCGAAGGTAGTATTGTAGAAACCACGCCGTGTCAACCAATCAACGCTTATGGCAATTCTAAACTAATGACTGAGTTTGTCTTGAAGCAAATGTCAAAGGCGATTCCCGCTTTCACATACACATCATTTCGATATTTTAATGTAGCAGGTTCTCATATTTCTGGTAGGGTAACAGATCCTAAGTGGAAAGAAAAAGAAAATGTGTTTCCTCGTTTCATGTCTGGTATCATGAATAATAATGGTAGAATTTATGTTTATGGAACCGACTATCCCACACAGGACGGAACCTGTGTCCGTGATTATATTCATCCAGAGGACATTGTTTCCGCACACATGATTGCACTTGATAATGATATCGATGGTGTTTATAACCTTGGTTCAGGAACCGGACACTCCGTTTGGAATATTGTAGAAAGTTTTGTTTCTGTTACAGGCAGAGAACTTGATGTGATACATAAACCACGAAGGACAGGTGATCCTGCATTACTAATTGCTGACTCAACTAGGTTCAGAAGTCTGACTGGTTGGGAACCAACATATACATTGAAAGACATGGTTGCTACAGCATGGAAGACTTACGGTGAATAAAGTGAAAAATCAACAAAAGTATATTGATAGAGCGTATGGAACAGAACCAGAGTGGACTGGGAGTGAGGAAGACTTTGATGCCAATGATATTCTAAAGTCCATTAACTGGTATGTCACTCGATCTGACAAGAGAAACTATAAGAAGTGGACTCTTGACTGGATGAAGGACAAGAAAAGTTCTTGGACAAAAGAGGATCTTGATTTTGCAAAAAGGTCTCCACTCAAAGAATTCAGAACATACGGACACTACTGTCGGATGCTTTCTCGCGGATTCCCGCAAGTACCGGAACTAACGACAACCGTAGATGAGCATATCAAAAGATTGATCGCACTTGGTAAGACTAAAAAAGAGTCCACTAAGGATAAGGTTGTTATTTCTCCGAAAGAAAGAATGGAAAATCAAGTTACTGAACTTGCAGGTGAACTCATGCAAATTTGTGACGATGCCAACCAGTCTATTATGAATAAAACCGATGACCACAAAAAGGTAAAAATTTATCAATGGTTGAAGGGAAAGCAGGTTGGATACAAGCAGGCGGAGATGCTCGCACTTGTTTTTTCACCAGCGTTAGCAGAACTTGACGAGTTGGTTAAGGGAGAAGATAAGCAACTCATGGAGGGATATTCTTACCTTGGCAAAAGACAACAAAAGAACCTTCACAAGTTTATGGGTGATCTTGTCTCGGACTGTCTTAGATACCACGGAGACAACAAGACCGTTCGTAAGAAGAGAAAGACCGATCCAAAGAAGGTTGTTGCAAAGGTACAATACGAAAAGCAATCAAAAGAGTTTGGAATTAAAAGTGTTGATCCCATTAACATATTAGATTCTACAAAAGTCGTTGTTTATAATACCAAGTATAACACTCTTAGTGTATACTATGCATGTGCAGGACAAACTCTCTCGATCAAGGGAACGACCATTCAGAACTTTGATGAGGACAAGTCCGAGTCTCGAACCATCAAGCGACCAAAGGATGTCATCAAGACAATTAAAAATCAATCCTCACTTGATAAGGTCTGGAACTCACAGCACAGTATGATTAAGAGTCCGAATGGTAGACTCAATGCAAACACCGTGATTATGAAAGTTTTTTAAATGATTCTTCTAGATACAAACCAGTTGTTTCTCGCCTCGTATTTTGTTCATCGAAAGTTTAGTGACGAGTTGGACGAGGGGATGTTGAGACATCTTTTCCTTAACACAATTCGCATGTATCGAAAGCAATTCAAAGACGAATACGGTGAGGTAGTTCTCTGTCTTGAGTCATCGAATGTGTGGAGAAAGGATATTTTCCCGCACTATAAGGCAAACCGAAAGAAGACAAAGGATGATAGTCACGACTGGGGAACCGTCTTCGGTTACTTTGAAAACTATCTTTCTGAAATCGACGAGGTATTTCCTTGGATGCAACTTAGAGTCCCCCGTGCGGAGGCAGATGATATCATCGCAGTAGTTTGTCAGCAGTTTCACTGTGATGAAAAGATTATGATTTTGTCTAACGACAAGGACTTCATGCAACTGCAAAGATATCCTTCAATTAAGCAATACAGTCCAATCAAGAAAGAGATTCTCGACTGCACTTGTCCCAAGGACTTCCTTCTCGAACATATTCTTAAGGGAGATGCCTCTGACGGCATTCCTAATATTTTGTCCGAGGATGATACCTTTATTGTCGAAGGTAAGCGGCAGAAACCAGTCGGCAAAAAGAAAATGATGCAAATGATCGCGGACGGTAAATTGTCCGAAATGGAAAATTGGAATCGTAACCAAACTCTAGTTGACTTTACTTGTATTCCTGATACACTAAGAGAAGAAATCATCAGAACATACAAGAATGAAAAGAGCAGAAAGGATAACCAAAGGCAAGAAACTAAAATGCGTCCGGGTGCTGGACTTTATGTTTCTGTGTCGAACTACTTCTTGGAGAAGAAGTTGGAAAACCTAACGGATCTAGTAAGTGATTTCGTATGAAAAAGAAAAAGACTAATCGTGGTGATAATCAGACCGGTCGTTTTGAAGACCTTGATTATCATGGATATTACAAAAGTGCCAGAAAAAACGAAAAGCGTAAAATAAGGCACGGTAAGAAAAAGAACATTCGGGATGTTGTCAACGGTGGGTTGACACCCGAAGAGTATGAGGAATATTATGGCGACTATGACCAGTGAAACTACAATGAAACTTTCAAAACAATCAATCGAAATTCTTAAGAACTTTAACACAATAAATTCTAACCTGCATATTGTTCCGGGTCGGGACCAAGTAACTGTTTCACCCATGAAGAATATCATGGTGGAAGCAAAGTTTGAAGAGGATTTTCCGGTTGAGTTTGCAATCTGGGATCTAAGTAAGTTCCTCGGGACTCTATCTTTATTCGAGGATCCCTCCCTCACATTCCACGAAAATCATGTGACGATTTCTAGTGATTCTACTAATGTTGTCTATCACTACGCGGAACCGAAACTAGTCAAGGGTTGTCGTCCGGACAAGGAGTTTGTGATGCCGGATACCGTGGTTCACTTCGATCTCTCGCAGAGAGAATTTGTTGAACTACAGAGAGCATCCGCTGTTCTTCGTCTTCCTGATTTGTGTATCACAGACAACGATGGTTCGATTGATATCTTGTCTCTTGATAAGACCGATCCAACCACGAACCGATACTCGATCTCTGTTTCGGATGAAGCACCAGACGCTAGTTTTAAGATGTATCTTAAGAGTGAATATCTTAAGTTGCTTCCCGGTGATTATTCTGTTTCGATTTCTGATCGTGTCGTGAGTCGGTTTGAGCATTCCGACATTGATGTGACTTACTATATTGCACTGGACTCGGATTCCGTATACAATGGTTGATATGAAGACAGAAGAATTCCTTTGGGTTGAGAAGTATCGTCCCCGAACAGTTGAAGATTGCATTCTGCCAGAGGACTTGAAAAAGTCCTTTGTGCAAATCGTTGAGAGTGGAGAGATGCAGAATCTCTTACTCGCCGGTGGTCCGGGTTGTGGTAAAACGACTGTTGCCCGTGCGTTGTGTGATGAACTTGGTTGTGATTCTATTGTGATTAACTGCTCGGAGGATGGAAACATCGATACACTCCGAACCAAGATCCGAAACTTTGCAAGCACAGTTTCTTTATCTGATAATAAAAAGGTAGTGATCTTAGATGAGTTTGATTATTCAAACGCACAGTCCACGCAACCTGCACTTCGTGGTTTTATCGAAGAGTTCTCAAAGAACTGTCGATTTGTTCTGACTTGTAACTACAAGAATCGAATCATCGAACCACTGCACTCTCGATGCACTGTTATCGACTTCCGGTTTGATAAGGTAGCAAAGAGCAAGGTCATGCCCGCGTTCATGGAGAGACTCAGTGGTATTCTCCATGCCGAGGGTGTTGGTTTCGATGAAAGAGTTCTTGCAAAACTTATTACAAGATATGCCCCCGACTGGCGACGAATCCTAAACGAGTGTCAGCGATACTCTGTTGGGGGTGATATTGATGTTGGTGTCCTTTCCGAGTCCGGTGATGTCAAAGTCAATGAATTAATGAAGCACCTCTCTGCTAAGGACTTCACTAATGTCCGCAAATGGGTGACTGCAAATATTCACAACGACCAGACTTTGATTTTCCGAAAGATCTATGATTGTCTTTATGATAAGATGCAACCACAGTCGATCCCAAGTGCTGTTCTGATTCTTGCAGATTATCAATACAAGGCAGCGTTTGTCGCGGATGCAGAGATTAACCTTACGGCATGTCTTACGACTATTATGATGGAGTGTGATTTCAAATGAGTATAGAAACAGATGTATTGACATCATTATTCAATCTTGAGAATAAAGACTGTTGCTTTATCGAAACAGGATCTTGGCACGGAGATACAGTCGCCCGTGCCCTTGATATTGGATTTACTAAAGTTAAAAGTATTGAGGCGGGAAAAGATCTGTATGACAAATGTTATGAGAGATTTTCTGATGAGGAAAGAGTCACTCTCTATCATGGTTCAAGTTCAGATCGCTTATATGAGATGTGTCATGATGAGGATGGAGATCTTTTTTTCTGGTTAGATGCACACTATAGTGGAGGAGATACGTTTCTTTCTAATAATCAAATATGTCCACTCTATGAGGAACTGGATCAAATAAAGAAATTAAAAAAGAATACTCACACTATACTGATAGACGATGTTAGAGACATTATCAACGGATACATGAGGGTGAATATGCAAGAACTGAAAAATAAACTTTTGGAGATCAATCCAAATTATGATTTGTACCTCTTGCCCGGACACCAAGAAAATGATATACTAATGGCGACTACAAAGAATGTGACTTTAAATGAATCTATCTGAAGTTCTCAACTCGATAAACTATAATAAAGAAGACATATTTGAAAACCTTCCGGAAGTGACGCAGAAGGAGTATGTTCCTTTTGTTGTTAATAAGTGCTTATCTTATTTTCCTGACACGATTCTACAGGCAAACAACATGAATATGCATTCAGGGATTGATCCCAGAATGCAATATCATTATCTTATTAACTCTATCCGGAAAAGAAAGAGATTTTCAAAGTGGAATAAGAATAAAGAATCGGACCAGTTGGAGGCAGTGAAGAGACACTACGGATATTCTAATCAAAAAGCAGAGGAGGCACTACGACTTCTCACTGATAAGCAAGTGGAATACCTTATTACCCTACATAAAGGGGAATCATAATGATTTTTAGAATAAGGTATTACACATGGGTGAAAAGATAGAAATAGAAGATCTGGTTGAGATTACTCTCAACACAGATGAAGACTTTTTGAAAGTCAAGGAGACCCTCACACGAATAGGGGTCGCCTCAAGAAAAGATAAAAAGTTGTATCAGTCCTGTCATATACTTCACAAAAGAGGAAAGTATTATATTGTTCACTTCAAAGAACTGTTTGCACTTGATGGACTGAGATCAGACTTTGATGAGGAAGATCGTGGTAGAAGAAATGCAATTGTTGGTTTGCTTGGTGAATGGGGACTGATTAACATCGTTGATGCAGATTCTTGCTCAGAACCAGTTGCTCCAATCAACAAGATTAAAATTTTAAAATACTCGGAGAGGGATGATTGGGAGTTGTGTCCTAAATACCATATAGGAAAGTCGAGATAACTTTGATATGAAAATTGATCTTCGTGATGTGACCGTGAGATGGGTCAATGTTGACTCAGACACGGAAAAAAATAAAATGATGGAAGAACTATGTGATCGGGTTGGGTTTAAAAATGCTTCCCGTTTTTCCGCAGTTACAGGTATTGATCCACACGAAGGCGTGATCGCCGGGGAAGAACACTACCGAAATTGTGCTGAATCACATTTTAAAATATACGAGGAAACAGATTCCTTCCCACTTCTCATCCTAGAGGACGATGTGGAAATTGAGGAATCTGTTTTTACATATAATCTTGATAATGTCCCAGATGATGCAGATGCGATTTACCTTGGCACATCACATGGAGATGGTAGATACTCAGCACGGGATGTAGGAAACGGATGGATGCGGGTCGAGAGAGTTTTTGCCACGCACTCTATTCTATACTTAAATAAACGAATATGCGAAAAGGTCATCGAGGTGGGCAAACATTGGATCTATGAACTAAACAGACCATTTGATGTCGGTTTTGCATATCATGTTCAACCGCACTTTAATGTCTACTCTCCACACATTCCATTTTTCTATCAAGCAGACTCGAAAAATACGAAAAACAAGTGGGAGAAGTTAACAAGAACTCCTCTACAGCACAAGAAAAAGTTTTCGGTATTTACAACATGACAAAAACAATCAGTTTTAATATGCTCGGCCGATATGGTCGTCTAGGAAACTCAATGTTTCAGTATGCCGCCGTGTTAGGATCTGCTAGAGCATCAGGACACAATCCCATTTGCCACCTTTCCGGGATACCCTTAATGTCAGAGTGTTTTGAATTGGGTTCAGTCCAAGATGGTCAGATTGAACCTGACTTATTGCTTAATGAGCAAGGGTTTAATTATCAACAAATAGCACATAATATTCCGTTCAATCGCAGTGTTGATTTCCGTGGTTACTTTCAAACAGAAAAATATTTTAAGCACGTTGAGACTGAGGTGAGACAAAACTTCGCTTTTAAACAATATATCAAGGATCTAGCGATTGAAAAAATTCCAGAAGACGTATGTGTTTCCGTTCATGTTCGTAGGGGGGATTATGTTGCTTTAGCAGAATACCATCATAACCAAACGATGGAATATTATCATGAAGCATTATCTAAATTTCCGAGGCACCGTCCCGTATTTTTTTCTGATGATATTGCGTGGTGTAAAGAGAATTTTTCACACATCGATAAGGCAGTTTTTGTCGAGAATGAAGAAACTCTAAACACCAATGCCACATATAATTCAGACATATCTGGATACGTTGATATGTGTGCGATGTCTTTTTGCAACGACCATATCATTGCAAATAGTAGTTTTAGTTGGTGGGGTGCTTGGTTGGGACAAGGTAACGTGGTTGCACCTAAAAAGTGGTTTGGATCAAAAAAAGAAAATGAAAACCATGAAGATATTTATTGTGAAGGTTGGATGGTCGTATGAAAATTTTAATGATGAATATCGCCACAAACAAATACACTAGGTTTGTTGACGATTTTTATGTTTCTTGTAATCAGTTCTTTTTACCTAATACAGATGTTCATCATTTACTGTTTACAGACAACATGGAGTTTGAAACAAACACCGGAGTTCCTCTTAAAAAAAGTTATGTCGAGCATAAACCGTTTCCAGAACCAACTCTAAAAAGATATCACTACTTTCTCCAAGAAAGAGATTATATTGAGCAGTTTGATTATGTTTTTTACTCTGATATCGATATGAAGTTTGTTTCCCCTGTATCAGAGGAAGAGATTTGCTCCGATCTCACTCTAACAATACACCCCATGATTAGAACGAATCGGGAACTGTATTCTTATGACTCTAATAAAGAAAGCACTGCTTATATCAATATCAACACTGAGGGGGAGTATTATTTTTGTGGTGGGTTTAATGGTGGGTCTTCTAAAAAGTTCATGGAACTATCCAATACCATAGCGAAAAACGTTGACACTGATAGTAAAAAAGGTACAATGGCAATTTGGCATGATGAGAGTCATTTGAATAGATACGCGGTTGACAACCCACCAACAAATATAATTGATTGGTGTGTCACTGATTGGTATTGGGCACGAACTGGACAAGGAAAATTAATTTGTCTTTCAAAAGACCACACGGAGATTAGATCATGAAACTAAATTTAACAGAGTTACCGGTTGTTTATATTAATCTTGACAGAGACACAGAAAAAAGACAGAGCATGGAAAAGATTTTTTGTGATCATGGTTTTTCAAACGTTCACAGGTCTCCGGGGGTGATTGTCCCGAATGAACATGTTTGTGTTGGTATATCTCACGCATTTAGAAATGCGTTTGAGTTAGCATTTTCTGTGAGTAACGGCGGACCTTTTTTAATGTTTGAGGATGATCTGGTAACCCGAGATGCCTTTACAACCGAGATTGATCTTCCGGACAATTACGATGCATGTTACTTGGGTATCTCTACATGGGCGAGAGTCAATGGAATAAGTGGACCATATTTGAAAGGCGAACTACTCGAAGATAGATCTGATCTGGTTAGGATTCATAACATGCTATCGGGACACGCCATACTTTATAGAGGAAACGAATACTCAAAAGTTATTCATGCAAAAATGACGAGGGCGATACAAGAAAAAACATATCAAGATATTGAGTTCGCAGAAACGATGGGTGCATATAATGTATATGCATTCACCGATCCTTTGTTTTATCAGTCCAGTAGTGAAAATGTAACAAACTTGAGGTTACAATGACAAATGTAACTTATGTTGGTGGTTGTGATTGGTTGTGTGTCCCTGAATGGTTCTCATCTGAAAAAGATATTGAGATAGTTTCTGAGATTGGTGATTGGATACCAGATAAGAATAAATTAAGTGTCTTCATTGATTTCAGTGAACCCGATTGGTATCTTACAACTAAAACAAATGAAGTGTTAAGTAGAGTTGACGATTTCCAACTTATAGTAACGAGAAGACCAGAACTTTTAGAGTATCCACAATCAGAAAAACTAATTGCGGGCGCGTGTTGGTTGAGTGATGAATATAGAAACAATCCAAATGTAAACAAAGAACCATCTGTGTCTTTCACGAACACAAACAAATGCATGGTTTATCCTTGGGGGTTTGCTGATGGGTATGATCACCGACATTCCATTACCCGAGATTGGAATGAACTTCAAACACTTTCTAACCTCCCACTGCATTTCTATAATAGTAGAAAATTTCCCTGTCCCCTAGAGGGCATGGAAATTAAATTTTTAGATGAACACAGTAAAGACTCATGCATGAATCACATGTTTCACATAGCAGTGGAGAACGCACAATCACCAAATTACATAACAGAAAAACTGATAGACTGTCTCGCAGCAAAAACCATACCCATATATTATGGTTGTTATAACATACACGAATATTTTGACATCGATGGTATTTTGCAGTTCCACACCAGAGATCAATTAATCGATATTTTGCAAAATCTTACGCCAGAGATGTATGAAGAAAGAAAAAAAGTAATCGATAAAAATTATGAACTGTCTAAAAAATGGTGGGACACCGGCACTATTTTTTGGAAGAAAGTTGAAGAAAGGTTAAATCATGCTAAGTGAGATTGGTTTATTTTATGATGGACAAGGTAGGGGTCCGGGTAAAGTTCGTGACAATTTAATCAAAGGTCTTGAACTGTTAGGTGTTAAGGTTTTTCATGGAGAGGAAAGAGAACACACAGGATGGTTACATAATTGTCCTCCCTCATTTATTCCGGAACACTGGTTACTAGGTCCAAATTTATTTGTATTACCAACAGACGCACCTCCTGATTTCTGGAGCAAAAAAAGAAGACTGGTTACTCCGTGTTGGTGGACCACTGATGTTTACTCGCAGGTCTTGACACAGGCAGGTTTACCACATGAACTATACACATGGGCGGTTGGTATAGACACTGACAAGTTCTCCCCCAGTGATACAACAAAAACGAATGACTGCATCATTTATTTTAAGAATGGAAATCTGAATGATTATGTGGATGTGACCAAAAAACTAAAGAGTAGAAATCTATCATATGAAGAGTTACGTTACGGAGACTACGATGAAAAGGATTTGATTGAACTAGCACAAAGATCTAAGTTTGTCGTGACTTTAACATCTACAGAGAGTCAGGGTATTGCATACCAAGAACTATTGTCAATGAATCTCCCCTGTTATGTTTTTGAAAGAGACATGTGGAGGGACAGACCCGGTTTTTCTTGTCCCGCATCTTCCGCCCCATATTTTGATAGCAGATGTGGGATAAAATGCAAAGACGTTTCTTTCCTTGATACGTTCATCAACGATCTAGAAAAATATGCTCCCCGTGACTACATACTAGACAACCTAACGCTTGAAAAGTGTGCAAGTGAATACCTTTTAATGATGGAGAAATAATATGAACAAATATGTTGTGGTTACTGGTTCTTGTGGTTTAATTGGAATGGAGTCTTGTCTATTCTTTCATAAAAAAGGATATCGTATCATTGGAATTGATAATGATATGAGATCTTACTTTTTTGGGGAAGGTGCATCTACGGCATCGAATCGAAAATTTTTAGAGAGCAATATAGACGGATACATTCACCACCATATTGATATTAGAGATTTTCACTCAATGGAAGAAATTTTTGAGTCGTTTGGTTCAAACATTGAGTGTGTTATCCACTCAGCGGCACAACCCTCACATGACTGGGCAGTAAAAGAACCGTTTACTGATTTCAATATCAACGCCACCGCCACACTGAATCTCTTAGAGTTAACTAAGAAACATTGCAAAGATGCTTCTTTTATTTTTATGTCCACCAATAAAGTTTATGGTGATAGACCAAACGGAATTTACGATAACTGTGACTTTAACATCAAAGAACTTGAAACTCGATATGAGGCATATGGTAATGATGGAGAACTCTACTCCGTAGATGAAGACATGTCAATTGATGGGTGTAAACATTCGGTGTTTGGTGCATCAAAGGTTGCAGCAGATGTTATGGTTCAAGAATACGGAAGATATCATAACATGAATACCGTATGCTTTCGTGGAGGATGTTTGACTGGGGGAGGACATGCTGGTGCAGAACTACACGGGTTTATGTCATACCTTGTTAAGTGTATGAAATCAAATAAACATTACACCATATTTGGTTACAAAGGAAAACAAGTGAGGGACAATATTCACTCATGGGATTTGGTTAATGCGTTTTGGCACTATCACCAAAATCCAACCTCTGCTGCCGTTTATAATATCGGTGGGGGTCGGGACAACGCAGTATCCATGACGGAGGCAATCGATCTGATTAATGAGGAAATGAACTCTAATTGGGATAATTATACTCTCTCGAAAGAAAACAGAATTGGTGATCACATTTGGTATATCAGTGACTTGAGTAAATTTAAAAAAGACTATCCGGAGTGGAATATAACAAAAGACATTAGAGAGATTATTCGGGAGATGATCGCATGATAATTGTTAAGTTAATGGGTGGTCTGGGGAATCAAATGTTTCAGTATGCTATGGGTCGATCTTTAGCAGAAAGAAATAATACAGAACTCATTGTCGATACCAGTTTCTTGGAAGACAAAAATAGCGGGGTCACTGTGTTTCGTGATTATGAACTTGATTTGTTCCCGAATATAAAAGAAAAGAAATTACAGAGTTCGGTGGAGGCGGTTCCATTTTACGAGTCACACTTTCATTGTGATGAGCGTTTGTTAAACGTAAAGACATCACAGAACATTTATATGACTGGTTATTGGCAAACTTACAAATACTTCAATGACATCAATGATACCATAATAGAAGAATTTAAGTTCCCTATTATTCAAGATGAGAGAACAAGACTGTTACAAGAAGAAATTGTCTCTCGCAATTCTGTGATGATTAATGTTCGACGATCAGATTATTTGACTGATTCTTTGTTTGAGAATCTTGACATGGACTATTACAATCAGTCCGTTGAGAAAATCACCGACATGGTGGACGACCCCATGTTTTATGTGTTTTCTGATGATATCGAGTGGTGTAGGGAAAATTTTACCGAAGATAAGTTTTTTATTGTTGATAAGTCATACGCTGGTCCAAAGTATATCGACTACTTACATTTAATGTCCTCATGTAAACACCACATTATTCCTAATAGCACATTTGCTTGGTGGGCAGCGTGGTTGCATCAAGGAGAGGATCAAATAGTGACATACCCCTCAAAATGGTTCACGGATAAAAGTAAAGATACAAAAGATATTTGTCCCCCAGAATGGATTAAACTATGAAAAAAGTTAGTGCTATAATTTCTTGCTATAAGTCGGATCGTTACATTGAAACCTTCTTGAGAACAATGGAATATCAAACGTATGATAATTTTGAATTAGTTATTCATACCAATGAAACCAGTCAACTTGAAAGAGATTGCATCAATCGTGCAAAACAATTTGTTGATATAGTTCACATCGAGGATGAACAAGTTATTCCTCTTTATGCCGCATGGAACAAATGCATTCAACACTCTGATGGTGAATTAATTTGTATTAATAATGCGGATGATCTTCGAGCAAGTGACTCTATAGAAAACATGGTCGCGTGTTTTAATGATGAAGTTGAATTTTGTTATGGTAACTACATAGTCAGCACAAATTTTGGTGACACGCATGGTCGTTTGGTGGATGAAACTGGTCGTGAAAACGAACTAACCACCGGTATGATACTGGGACCATTTTTTATGTTCAAAAAGTCAGTGCTTGATAAATGTGGCATGTTTGATGAGCAGTTTAAATCCGGCGGGGACATGGACTTTGCAATGAGACTGGGAAGAAAATGTAAAGGTGTTCATACCCCAAGTTTACTGGGAGCGTATTTGGATGAGGGGACTGGTCTTAGCACGGGTTCAGAATTGCAACCTCTAGAAAGAACTGTAATTGAGCGTAGATATGGTCTTAATATTCTAGAACCAAGATTTGTAGAAAAGTCAATGGAATATGACATTGCAAATGTGTCATACAATGGTTCCACCACGCCAATTGAGGAGTTTATCTGATGGAAATTTCAATTTGTATCGTAACTTTTAAAGAACGTGCTGAAGATATAAAGCGATTGGTATCGCAGATACGAGCAGACAATGACTCGGATGGTGTTGACATAATTCTTGCCATAAACGGGAATATAGATGAGCGGATGGATGAATACTATCGAAAAGAAATGATGGAGTTGTGTTCTACCACACCAAACTGTTATCCAATCTTCTGTCCAGAATTTAAAAGTTTACCGAAACTGTGGAATACACTAGCAATCTTTAGTCGAACTGAGTATAATTTGCTTCTAGGTGATGATGTAGAGTATACAAATACAAATACAATTAGAGAAATTAAAGACTACATATTGAACTCTTCTGATTCATTTTTTACCATAAACCAAGGATTCTCTCATTTTGTGCTTACTAAAACTATACTCCATGAACTAAAATATTTTGATGAAAGATTTTGTGCTTACGGCGAAGAGGACGGTGATATGGTTCATCGGTTTATTGATCACATGGGAACAGAAATAAATAATATTTTTATAGGTGGGTTGCACAATAAAGCGTTATATGATTCCAAGTCAAACCAACAGTTAGATTTCCATGAAAGCAATAAACCAAAATTTAATAGAGAATTTTGCGGACTGAAGTATGAAAATAATCCTAATGGAATACGGGGAATGAGTCCAACCCCAGTATCAGTTAAGTCGGGTATGGAAGTTTTACAACAATATCCCTATGAGGAATTCGTTAGGAAAAATAAACATAACATTACGAAATTTAAGGAGATCGTTTTATGAAAATTTTTGTCACCGGTTGTGCCGGATTATTGGGTGCTAACTATAGTAGACATCTTTTAAAAAATGGACATGAAGTGGTGGGCATTGATGATCTTTCTGGGGGATATGAATCATTTTTACCCAAAGAGGATAACTTTACCTTTGTAAAGATGAATCTTGAAAACCAAAAAAATGTTGTAGAGTTATTTGAAAGACATAAACCCAAAGTGGTTTTTCACTTCGCCGCTTATGCTGCGGAGGGTCTATCGCCTTTTATACGCAATTTTAATTACAGAAACAATCTTATTCCTTCTGTGAATTTAATTAATGAATGTATCAACCATGAAGCAAAAATGATTTTCACTTCTAGTATGGCGGTGTATGGAGATCAACCTACACCTTTCACCGAAGAGTTGCAACCGAATCCAATTGACCCATACGGAATTGCAAAATACGCTGTGGAGGAAGACCTAAAAAATGCGTCACAACAATTTGATATGAGATACAGCGTCGTTCGTCCTCACAATGTTCTTGGTATTTACCAAAATATTTGGGACAAGTACCGTAATGTAATTGGCATTTTTATCCGAAGAACATTAGATGGTCAACCAATGATTATATTTGGTGATGGTGAGCAAACCCGTGCTTTTTCCGACATCAAACATTACATGGAACCTTTCGACAAATTAATTGATGATCATGATGGTGAAATTTTTAATATCGGCGCAGATAAATATTTCACTTTAAAAGAAGTCGCAGAGACAGTTCAAAAAATTGGTCGTAAATACGGTCATGACGCTACTATTGAATATGGTGAAAGTCGTCACGAAGTGAAGCACGCATATTGTGATCACACAAAAGCAAAAAACATGCTCGACTTCAAAGACGAAACTAATCTTGAGGAGTTAATTGAAAGTATGTTTGTTTGGGCAATGGGTCAACCAAACAGAAAAGTAAAAATGATGGACTATGAAATCACAAAAAATATTTATGAGTATTGGAAATGATATGAAAAAGATTGTTTATGTGACAGGATGTCTTGGTTTCATCGGTTCGTATGTCACTCGTCTTTGTCTTGAGCGGGGATGGTATGTTAAGGGCGTAGATAAAATTACATACGCCGCGAACAAAAATCTTTTAGATGAATTTAATTCATACAAAAACTTTTCATTCGTTCATTGTGATATAAATGATTTGAAGTTTTTATATGACTGTGACTATATTATTAATACTGCGGCAGAGACACACGTTGGAAACTCTATCGCAAATAGTGATGATTTTGTAGAGTCGAATATCAACGGTGTTCATAATCTATTAGAGTTGATCAAAAACTATCGTCAGGAACACACTAAGATTCCAACCCTTTTACATTTCAGCACAGATGAAGTTTATGGTGACATCGTAGATGGGGCACACACAGAGACTGATTTGCTAAAACCATCCAACCCATACTCCGCAACTAAAGCGGCGGCGGACATGTTAATATTGGCATGGGCGAGGACATATGATATTCCATATGTTATTATTCGCCCCACTAACAACTATGGCATCGGTCAGTATGTTGAAAAACTAATACCAAAAACCTGCAAGTCTCTTAAACTAGGAAGAAAGATTCCATTGCACAACAATGGCACTCCAGTACGAAATTGGTTACATGCCGAGGACACAGCGAACGCGGTAATTAAGATTATCGAAGCAGAAGTGACTAATGAAATTTACAATATTTCTGGTGGATTTGAACAAAGTAATATGGATACTGTTCGTAAACTTATTAATGTGTTGACAGATAGTTCAGATTACGATATACTAGACTACGTTGATACCTCGTTCTCAAGGGTCGGTCAGGATTTGAGATATGCTCTCGATGACTCCAAACTAAGATCACTAGGATGGGAACCCAGCAAAGTTTTTGATGAAGAAATAATCGATATAGTAGATTACTATAAAAATAAGTTTATTTGGTGATACAAATTAAAAAAAGTAAAGGAAATAAATGATGAAAAATGCGTTAATGATGACATGGGAACAATATCAAGATCACGAAGTAATCTACCCATACTATAGGGTTATTGAAGAAGGATTTAGTATTGATATCATGGCCAATGTTAAGGGAAGAATTCATGGAATTCTTGGCACTTACATGGAAAGCACAAGAACAGTAAGTGAACTTGATACTTCTTATGATGAGATCATGGATGAGTATGACTTATTGATAATTCCCGGCGGAGTTAAGTCGCTCGAAAAATTACGACAAGAACAGAAAGCATTGGATTTCATTGCAGACTGGGACAGTAGAAATAAAACTATAGCGTGCATCTGTCACGGTGGACAGATGTTGATTTCATCCAAGATAACTGAAGGTCGTGATGTTTCCGGTTATTACAGTATTAAAGATGATTTGATTAATTCTGGTGGTAATTATGTTGATGCTCCGGCAGTTGTATCTAACAATCTCGTTTCATGTCCCCATTACAAGTGGATGGGTGAATGGATGTCATCTGTTTTTGACGTATACAACGAAAGGAATTGATGTTGTCCCACAATAACAACATTGTGAAAAAACCGTGGGGTCATGAATACCTTTGTTATGAAAATGAACATGTCGGACTTTGGTTTTTATTCATAGAGAAGGATCACCAAACGTCACTTCACTGTCATCCTAAAAAAACTACAGGGTTGGTTCTTTTAGACGGTGAGGCAGAAATTTCATTTTTAGCAGATAAACGCACTATGAAATCAATTGATAAGTTGATGATTAGGCGGGGACTGTTTCACTCTACTAAATCTTTATCAGATGGGGGGAGTTTTATTTTTGAAATAGAAACCCCGGTGGACAAAAAGGATTTGGTTCGATTGAATGACAAGTATGGTCGCACCAGCAAACCATACGAAGACAGCAGTTTTGAATCGGCAAAGAATGAAGATTGCTTATGGATAGAAGAACCCGATGTTGATAAATCAAATCACTATGATTTTTCAAATTGTAAATTGACTGTTGAAAATATTAGTAGTTTGGATTCTATTATTGAAAAGAAGGACGATGACATTATAGTTTTTCTTCGTGGTGGCATGATTCGCACCATTGACGACATATCTCATTGTGTCACAGTGCCGGGTGATGTTGGTAAAGGAAACATTGTAAAGAAAGTGGCCCAGCAATTGGATGGGTTGAAACCAGAAACAATCATAATGACAATTAATAAGAATGATTAAATCACTAAAAACATTGTGTGAAGAGCATGAAATTTTCATGTTTGATCTTGATCGGACGGTATTTGATACTCACACGAAAATGGGCGAACCCATTTGGGCAAAACAAATGATAAATCCATTAATTAATCTTGATACAGACACTATTCGAGATGATTGTTTTTCTTTGTGTAAATTACAATCTGGTATTCGTTCTGTGTTAAGTTATTTACAGATTCATAATAAAAAACTTGGTTTTATATCACGGGGTGGGATATTTGATTTGGATTATGAAAAGCAACCCTCTGTTTTATTACTGAAAAATTTTGGGATTTATGATTACTTTTCGTATAAAAAAATCTTACTATACAAAGATGATAATAAGGCGGATCAATTATCTGAGATAGGATCTTGTGTATTTTTTGATGATATGGATAGAGATCTTGATTCTGCCAGAAAATTGGGTGGGATCGAGGTTTGTGATAGAAAACAATTTGAAACATGGGAAGATTTACTTTGATGAAATTGTCAGATTATGTCTTTGATTTTATGTCGGAAAAATCAATCGATACTATTTTTTCTGTATCAGGAGGGGCGGCCGCCCATCTATTAAACTCTGTTGCAGAAAGAAACGATTTTAAATTCATATGCAATTATCATGAACAATCGTGTGCGATGGCAGCAGAGTCTTATGCCAGATTGATGAATAAACCTGCATGTGTTTTGTTGACAAACGGACCCGGATCGACAAACGCAATAACAGGGGTCTCTGGTGCTTACGGTGAATCAATTCCAATGATTGTTATTTCTGGGCAAGTTCCAACTAACTTATCTTTGAATATTTTATCAAACGACATTAATCTCAGACAACTTGGTGTGCAAGAGTGTGACATCATTAGTTCGGTCAAGTGCATGACAAAGTATGCTACTCAAGTTACAGATCCAAAAAGAATAAGATATCATTTGGAAAAAGCATATCATCTGGCAACAACTGGCAGAAAAGGACCGGTGTGGTTAGACATTCCATTGGACATTCAGAATGCCCAGATTGAACCAGAAGAGTTAATTGGTTATGAACCAGAAGATACACCACGTTTCTCATATGATATGGATGAATTAATTCAATTAATTTGTAATGCAAAAAAACCTGTCATAGTTACAGGTAATGGAATACATTTATCCAATACTGAAAAATTGTTTTTGGAATTAAAAGAGAAACTTCAGATTCCCATAGTTTCGACATGGACATCAAAAGATTTGATGAACTTTGATGATGAATTGTTTGTGGGTAACTTCGGCATAATGGGAGAGCGATCTGCAAATTTGTCGATTCAAAATTCTGATTTGCTACTAATTTTAGGGAGCAGATTGTCCGTTCCAAATACTGGATATAACTACAATTCATTTTCACCAGATTCAACAAAAATAATGGTGGACATAGATGCGAATGAGTTAAACAAACCAACTCTTAAAATAGATTTTCCAATAAATGAAAACTTAAATGTTTTTCTTTCCGGTCTACTTTCTAAGTTACAAGACGTTGACTTGCCTAGTTATGAGACTTGGAAAAATTTAACACAGTCTTGGAAGTTAAAATATCCTGTTTTCCAAGAGGAGTATAAAAACAACAAGTCTAAAATAAACTCGTTCTACTTTATGGAAGTTCTCTCCGATAAGTTAACTGAAGATAGCATTGTTGTTACTGATATGGGAACCAGTTTTACTTGTTCTATGCAATCTCTGAAGATGAATGGACATAATAGACTGTTTACTTCAAGTTCCCAGTCTTCAATGGGATATGGATTACCGGGCGCAATTGGATCATATTTTGCACAACCAGACAAAAATATTATACTGATAGCGGGTGATGGCGGATTTCAGATGAACATACAAGAATTACAATGTGTGGTTCACTATAACATACCAATTAAAATGTTTATTCTCAATAATAATGGATACTTAGCCATTTCTTTGATGCAAGATAATTTGTTTAACAGTAAATATATTGGATCAAACACTCAAAGTGGTGTTAGTAGTCCTGATTTTACCAAGGTGTCGGATGCATACGGTATTAAAAGTTTTAAATTCAACAATAATACCGAACTAGAAAATCATATAGATGAAGTTTTGAATTACGAAGGGACTGCATTGTGTGAAATAATGATGACAGAAAACCAATTATTGGTTCCTCGTGTTCAGAGTAAAAAAGATAATTGTGGTAATATACAATCAACAACTTTGGACGATATGTTCCCGCATTTGAGTAATGATGAAAAGGAAAGTATAAAGATGGAAATTAATAGTATATGAATGTATTAATTATGGTTGATTGGGGTTATTCGATATGATAGTGCAAGTTACTCTTACCCGAGACGAATTATTTTTAATTAAAGAGATGTTACCACAGTGGCAAAAGTACGCAGATGCTTTTGTTTTTATGGTTGATAGATCCGTTGATGGGACATATGAGTTCCTAATGGAAAATAAAGAAAAGTATAATATTCTCAGTGTTTTACAAACTAACTGGGAGATGGATGGGTTAACTGTAGAAACTGATGAGAGACAAAGGTTGTATGATGAAGCATTCAAACACAGTGGAAAAATCATATGTCTCGATACTGATGAATACATTGATGGTAATGTCACCAAGGAACAACTGGAGGATATCTTAGAGGCAAACAAAAATACTGTATTCAAAGCACCGTGGATACAATACACATCAAAAGATACTCATAGGGTAGATGGTCCTTGGAGAAACAACTACCATGAGAGAATTGGTTCATATCAACAAAGAGGAAAATTTAAACAAGCAGTGAGGCATTCAGAACATATACCATCGAGTGATAATTCACTTGCGTTTAATTATCCTGATTTATTCATCGCACATCTTCAGTGGTTGGATAAAAAAACTGTTGGTGTTAAACAATATTATTGGAAGATTTCTGATTATGTTGCACAAAGAGAACATGGTGCTGAGATCATATCGTCCGCTTGTTATGATGATTCTGTTAATAATTTCAACTGGGAGTATTCTAGTATTGACTTCCCTCTAAAGGTAAATGAAAATGTGTATGGTAAAAACAATCTAGAGGATAGTTTTAAATACAAATATATCATGGAATATATTAAAAAATATGACATCCCAAATATGAACGATTGGGGTATGGGGATTCACTCGGGGGAAATATTCAAGTGAAAATTTTAATAACAGGAGGCAATGGATACATTGCTAAAAGTCTTCATGAAAAATTCTCTGATAAGTATGATATAACCAGTGTGAGCAGAAAAGACTTTGATCTCTCAGACCCCATCGAAACCTTTAAGTGGTTCGAGGATAAAAAATTTGATGTTGTCATCCACACCGCGATAGTTGGGGGAAATCGATTACAAGAAGACGACCATGAGATAACGAAACAAAATTTGTTAATGTATTATAATCTAATGCAAAATAAAAAGTCTTTTGGTAGATTACTTTCGTTTGGGTCTGGTGCAGAGGTCACAAGAACAAACACTCCATATGGGTTGAGTAAACGACTGATCGCAGACTCTATAGCAGAAACAGAAAACTTTTACAATATAATCATATTTGCGGTCTTTGATGAAAATGAATTAGATAGAAGATTTATCAAATCCAATATCAAGAGATATATCGAAAACAAACCTATGATTGTTCATTCGGATAAGGTTATGGACTTCTTTTATATGGAGGATCTATGTTCTCTCGTTGATTACTACATCCAAAGAGTTTCCCCTCCAAAAGAAATTAACGCTTCGTATGAAAATAAATACTCACTTCGAGACATTGCAAACATGATAAACCAGTTGGGAAAACATATAGTTCCTGTTGAAATAAAAAACGAACATGACCCGGAAGTTTATGCTGGGTCTTCTGATCTACCAATTAAATGTGTTGGGTTGTTTAGGGGAATCGAAAAAACATATTTGACTTTGAAAAAACAGTCTGGTATAGTATGCACGGAAAATATATCACATGGTTAATTTAACATCACAGAAACAACAAGAAGAAATCGCAGAATTAGTATCCAAGTATAGAGATAGAAAAGAATGGACTCCGGGTGACTGGGTACAATATGCTGGACCATATTTCACCGACGAGGAGTTTATCAAAACCATCGAGTGTCTGTTAGGTGGTTGGTTGGTTCTTGGCGAAAAGGGTCTTCGCTTTGAGAGAAAATTTAAGAGATGGTTTGATAAGGGATATGGTGCGTTGACCAACAGTGGATCTAGTGCGAACCTTCTCATGATCTCTTCCTTGAAGTCAAAGAGATTATACAATTTCAAAGAGGGAACCAAGATCATAACTCCGGTCGCAGGATTTCCTACCACACTAAATCCTATTTTACAGAATGGGTATGAACCTGTTTTTGTTGATATTGAAATTGATACGCTTAATCTAAACGTTGATCAACTAGAAGACGCAGCAAAGAGTGGAGCAAAAGCGATAACGTTCGCACATGTATTGGGCAACCCACCAAACATGGATAGAGTGATGGAGATTGTTCGAGACTATGATCTTATTCTACTAGAGGATACATGTGACGCATTGGGTTCAACCTATGATGGAAAACTTCTAGGATCGTTCGGTAACTTCGCTTCTTGTTCTTTTTATCCTGCCCACCATATTACAATGGGAGAAGGTGGTTTTGTCGCCTGCTCCACTAAAGAGGAGGAGACGGTTGTTAAGTCACTCAGGGAATGGGGACGCGGGTGTTATTGTGCTGGTGAAAAAGCATCATGTCTTAAGAATGGTATGTGTGGTAAAAGGTTCTCTCCTTGGATCGACTCAATGCCAGATACTATTTTTGACCACAAATACTTGTATGAAGAAATCGGATACAACCTCAAACCAATGGACCTACAGGCAGCAATGGGATTGGTTCAACTAGACAAACTTGAGGAAATTATTGCCTTGCGTAAGAGAAACTATAAGGCATATTTCGATACCTTTCACAAGTATGAAGATTATTTTCACTTGCCCAGACCACAAGATAAAGCAGATCCCTCTTGGTTTGCGTTTCCACTCACGGTTCGAGATAATGCTCCTTTTGATAGAAAAGACTTTACTCTGTGGTTAGAGGAGAATAAAATCCAAACCAGAAACTACTTTGCAGGTAATGTGTTGTTGCAACCTGCGTACACACATCTATATCCAAATATAGATGCCAAAACAAAATATCCAGTGGCGACAAAGGTGATGAAAGACACATTTTTCCTCGGAACCAGTCCTGTCATCACAGAAGAACAGACTAAATATGTTTGTTCAACCGTAGACAAATTTTTTGAAACAAGGAAGTAAATAATGAGTGCAAGACCAAATGGCGTGACAGTTACACTGTGCATGATCGTAAAAGATGAAGAGCATATTATCCATGAGTGTTTGGATTCAATGCGTCCGTATATTGACCGATACGATATTACCGACACGGGATCAACCGACAGAACCAAAGAAATTATTAAAGAGTGGGGTGAGAAGAATAATATTCCCGGAACTGTTTATGATGCACCTTGGCGTGGGTTTGGTAAGTCTCGCACAGAATCTTTGAGAAACGCAGACAAGGGTGGTGCTGACTACTCTTGGGTCATCGATGCAGATGATTGTGTTCGTGGTAATTTTGTCTATCCACCCCAGTTTGGTGAACACGCTGCATATACCCTTAAGATTCATCGTGGTGACTTTGAATGGTGGCGTAATCAAATTTTTAAGAACAACATGGAGTGGGAGTATGTTGGTGTTATTCACGAATATGCAAACAGTCCTAAACTCGCTGATTGTGGTCTGGGTGTTGCTCGACTACTCGGTGACTACAATATTGACGCTAGAACAATGGGCAATCGAACCAAGGAGTTTGATGTTAAGTTAGAAGAAGGTCAAACAGAAGAACCCGGAAAAGAATCTTGGAGGAAAAAGTATCTCCATGACGCTGCAACTTTGCTAGACTGCTTAACCAATCCCGAAAACGAAAATTACGAACCCGACAATTTAAGATATTATTTCTACCTAGCACAGTCATACTTTGATGGTGGTGACTTTGCCAGTGCGAAGGAGTGGTATACCAAGAGAGCAGAGAAGGGCGGTTGGGAAGAGGAGCAATGGTATTCTGTTCTTCGTGTTGCAATGTGCATGACTAATCTCGGAGAGAAGTGGCAGGATACTCAAGACGTATTTTTGCAGGCGTATAACCTCAGACCGCAGCGAGTTGAGTCACTCTTCAACCTTGCAAGAATTCATCGGATGAATGGAAACCCAAGACTTGGGTATCTTTTTGCAAAAATGGGTGCTGGAACTCAAGTGCCACCCGAGGATGTATTGTTTGTCGCTAAAGATGTTTTCGAGTGGCAAATTTATGATGAACTCGCGTCCACCGCTTGGTATGCCAATGATATGCAGGCAGGACTTGCAGCGTCAAACAAACTTCTCACCGAAAAGTTGTACCCGCAAGAGCATCATGAAAGAATCATGAATAACTGGAAAAATTATGTTGCCTATTTTGAAAAAATAGAAGAAGAGAAAAAGCAAAGAGAAGCAGAGGCAACTAAGCAAAAAATACTCAATGATGAATCTCAAAAAGCAGAGTCTACTAAAAGGAAAGAGCAAACCAAAATCCGAGAGCAACAAAAGAAGATAAATAAGAGGAGACAGAAGCAAAAAGCAGCGTCTAAGTCTCGTAAAGCATCGAGGAG
>CEPG01043172.1_pt1 | contig 25517 bp, 23 predicted proteins | sample 530551 | NCBI WGS metagenome assembly CEPG01 (sample SAMEA2620384, study PRJEB7988) | marine metagenome | biome: marine biome (ENVO:00000447); feature: surface water layer (ENVO:00002042); material: "saline water (ENVO:00002010), including plankton (ENVO:xxxxxxxx)" | depth 5 m | reverse complement strand
GACCCGGTGGTTCTTCCGGTCCTGACCCTGTATTCTGTCAATACGGTGACCACCTTCATGCTATACAGGTAGAGGGTGTCCGCAGAGCCGGTAGTAAAAAGTCAAGCCCATTCCTTTACTTTAGAGGAGGTAGAGATAGCCCTGACCACTGGGTGCCACTCTACTTCGGAGGTGGCTTTTCGGGTGTAACTATTGACATCAATGACGGCACTCAGAATGATTATACTGAATTCTATACTCACCCTTACTCTAGTGGTCCGACAGGTTCTGCTGGTTTACAGAATGTAGGAGAAATCGCTGGTGCATATGCCCTACTCGATGCTAACGCTATGTTAGCCATGTTCCCCGGAACTCCTTACTTAGACCAACATAGAGGACAAAACAATCCTCCTTTCTTCAACCAAGATTCATTGTTACCTTACGACATGGATACTGGTAATAGTCAGTCTGCACCTCATACAGGCATATCCTATTCGGGTACAATATGTACTCGACCTAGCCCTATAGTGCTAAGATTTGCTCACCCACACGCTAGATACTCTGCTGCTGGTGAGAAAAATGACCAAACTGTGTTCATGATTTACGGCCCCGGTCAGTCATTCCCGCATAATACTGCTACATTTGAGCCACAGGCAATGGATTCGATAGTTATCGGTAATGGTTACAGTGCAGTTCCTATAGATTCGCCGTTTGGCGATTCGTATTTACCTAACCAAATTACTCAAGGTGGACCTGATAGAAGTGGTGCACAAGAGTTTTTACCACCTACTGCTGATTACTTAATAGGAAATGTTAGAGGTTATAACCTCTTGATGAATTGGGAGCCAACGAAAGGTTTTCCTAATTATACATCTACTACTGGTATAGGATATTGCAATTTAGATATAGAGGCATTATATTACAACACGAGTTTGGTTGTTACTCCACCTCTAATTTATCCTAAATATGCTCACCCTATGGATTATGTAATTACAGACTATACAGGTGCATCCTTGGGAAGCAAAACACGGACATGTAGTATGGTCTGGCAAATGGACGGTGGCTATCACCCCGGAGGTCATTTCCTTGACAATCACTATACTCGTAATCCTAAGCACCCAATTAGCACAAACAGATTAGCGTCTGGTTCAGGTGCTCAGCCAAATGTAACTATGTTCCGTGCTGGTGGGCAACTAGCGACTGGTTATCTTGCCAGTTTTACTACAGAAGAGGACATGACTGGTAATGAAAATGTAATCTTAGTCGATGCAACCCGCTGTCAAAACGCAGAAGAGTTAGGAGCAGTTGTTGCCGCAGCAATCAACACATTCCCCGGTAAGGACCCGCTTAAAGCAATTGGTGGCACATTCCTTCCTTCTATGCAAAATGCGCACAAACAAGACCGATATGGCTGGGTCCAATTAGAAGTAGATTCATTTATACCAGAAGTTCCTTCGACTAGTGCTGCCATCATTAACACTTTTAGTGCTATACCTACCACTTTACCAGATTATGGTTGGTTAAGATTTACTTCGGCCACTGGACAGGCGGGATACGCCTCTTATGTTGGATTTAGTGGTAGTTCCTTTACACTAGGCTCTAACCCTCAATCTCCTAACAGCGACCCAGTTGAACCTGATACCGCAGCACCATTTATGCCACTACCCGGCGATTTCGTTTATGTTTGGACTAAAGCGGGTACGCATCGATACAACAACAATCCTACAGACACTAGCCGTGACCATATGTGTCAAGTCCACTTTAATGGCTTAACAGATGCAGTTGATAGAACTAAGCCAATCGGTGCCCTTGGGTGGCATGGTGAAGCATATTCTTACATGAATTCTTACCAAGTATTAAATCCGAGTTTGACCGGTGATGTTTACCCTGCTGGTAAAGGTGCTTGGCATCCGTTGCTTGGCTTCAGTCCTTACGGCTCTGCAGAGACCTGTGTAGGTGCACCACCTCCGGTTGGGGCAAATGACACACCTACGGCTTTAGCAGGCGACCATTGTGTTACTGGCCTTTCCAGCAGACACTTGATTGCAGTTACGCATGAAAGTGAGTTACCATTGATTGCTAAGGCTGACCGTGATGGAATATTGTGCGCAGGGGATTGGCTTGAACTCAAAGCCACATCTACACTTGCCAATGCCGGTACCGTAGCATGGGATACTGACAAGATTCACAACAAAGACCGTTATGTTGGCCCAGCAACTGCTGGACCTAGAGTTGAAGCGCAAATTGCACCTAGTACATCTATACCTTCTACTGATTCTGATTATCCTGTTGTAGGTGGACCTGCTACATGGTGGCATGCACATGTCAGACCGGGTCATCCGTCATTACAGGCAGACTCATGTCTTAGCCCAACAGGTGATTTATTCTGGGACGAAAAGGTTGTACCGGGCTCTGTATTCCACGAAGACTTCAGCACTAAAGGTGTAAAGTGTGAAGGTGTAACTAATCAAGATTATTACATGGATACTACTAATGGTATCTATGCTTTCTACAAAGATAAGGCCGCTGCTAGAAACTTTAGTGCTGAACATGTAGTATGGAAGCGTATGGATGGCGGAAGCCTCACTATGCCGGGACCAAGTGCAAGGGGTCTAGGTCTAATGCCTTGGGTCAAGCGAAAGGACGGTAGTGAATACAAACTAGTTGGTGAAAAGATTCTGGGCAATGTAAGATTCTCCTTTGAAACTACTAATGGGGCAATGTTCCCAATTATACAGGCACAAGAATTGAGTCACCCGCAGATTGCAGAGCAGCATCCGTTTGAAGTCCGCAATGCATTGGCTATCCCTAATGAAGAAATGCAGTTCCAAAGTCTACTCGTCACTGATGATACTGGTCAAGAGCATCGCTTGGAAGGTGGTAGCCCATTAGGTACTGTCATCTACGATTTCAGACATGTAAGTGACAGAGATGTAGAGGGCTTAGCCCCTGCCTTAGCGGGTACCGGTGTCTCCCCTAATATGAAAATTAGATTACCAAATCCTGACGAAATACCGGGTAACATCATAGTTAGACCCGGCTTTGACCGCATTCAGGCTTATCAAAACGAAACTATTGGTTCTGGAGGATTGCACCACCCATCACAAGGCTCCCTTGGAATTCGTGAAATGTTTGACAATGAAGGTGCTGGTCCTCGTCTTTGGCCTACTTGGGAAATTAATGGTTGGGAGCACCTAAGCCAAGATGTCAAGGATACTAATGTCTTAACATCTGCTGGACTAGCAACTGGTCGCTCTCGTATATCGTTCCCTGATAGTACCAATGAGGGTTGGAGTAAGCATACTAACAACAATCCTCTGAACACATCCTATGAGCCGCATGACAGAAGCCTATACTTCCATGTAACTAGAATGGGTATTAGCATGACCCATCGCGATGATGTAGACGAGTTAGATTTCGATACCAATGGTGCCGATACTATTACTGCACTTACTGCTCCGACCCCATCTGTATGGGAAGATGCTTCTGAAAAGAGTGGAGGCCGATGGTTCCTAAGGGTTTACGACCCTACAACCGATAAGGGTGTCATTGCAAGTTACGAAAGTGTTTCAGGTAACGACTTCATCGATGTTGTATTTGCACCCGATTTTGCAGAGTTCGTAAAGGGTAAATCTGGTCTAAAAATAGTTCCTTCTTACTACATGCCAGCAGGTAGCACTAGGTTCTTCGCTGCTCGCAGACTTCGTGACCACAGCGAATACAGTGGTGCAAGTCCTGACATGAAGGTCATCGATTATGAGAACCTAAATGCGATTAAACCATATGAAGATATGATTGAGCCAATCATGACACCTATGCCAATCCCTAGAATGGGTCATCACTATGTCACCCCTACGATGGCTTTACTTCCGGGCCATTATGCTCACCCTGCTTATCAGAGATTGTATGACTTAAATCAAGCCTGTCGTAGTAGCACCGTCGCTACTTTAGAAAGTGGTTACGATTCAACTAACATTCTTGACAAAGTACCGGGGCGTGACCCACTAATTTGGTTCTCCGGCATTACTGCTGCTTTCGGACCAAGTGACATACACGGCGGCGCTTTTACTCTACTTACTGAGACCAAAGTCAAATACGAAGGATATGGTATTGCAGCAAGTGTAGGACCGGGTGGAACTACCAACAGCCAAGGTGGCCACGCATTAGTAATGGAAGCCGCTGCTGCTTACACTCTGAAGGACCACTTCCCAGACCCTATGGAAGTAGGTGCATACCAGATTGTAATCCAGCCAAATCTATTCGCACAGCAGTTGAAAGGATTCCACCAAAACCACAGTGACGCTACTAAGGCTCCATCTGAAAGTGGGACTAAGGTCACTGAACTTACTGGACAGCAAGTCAATACAGTTGTAGCAATCGAGCATGATACCAGTGCAACTAATGGAGCATTTGCACTTATTCTAGCCGAAGCCACCATGGCCGATGTCAGAGGTTGTGAGGTAATCATTAACGAAGTTATACTTGATATGGAGCCAGACGCTGGTAGCCAATTCACTAACATACCTTCACTTGGTCTTTACAACCCACTAGGTGTACAAGAAACAAGTAGCCCAAGCCTAACTCGCCGCAGCCTACCTTACAGACCGGGTATGTTCATCAGTGCTACACCGGGCTATACTTCAACAATACCTTGGTGGGGTATATTGCATAGAGAAGGTGTTAATGCTAGTGGTGCTGACAAGTTCAAACATTTAGAATGGCATAAGCCTGACAACTATTACGAATTCTGCCGTGCATCTTACGGTAGCGTAGGTGCCCAATTGACACTGGCTGGGTATCCAACCACTTACCTTGACATATATGAGGAGCACAAGAGGTTGCGCAGCCTAAACCCAAGTTGCACTGTCATTGGTGTAGATTCTGCTGCTCATGTAATCATAGTCGATAACAATGATTTGTTCCCTGTCGAGCCATATTACGGCGAAGTTTTGGAGTATTTCAACAATGGTCGAAGATACACTAGTGGCTACAACAACAGAACAGGTACTAACACATATGCAACCTTAGGGCATTCCACGACCTTTGAGGGTGTAACTGCTGCCCCTAGTAACAAGTTCTGGGACTTCTTGGTACCCGGCACTGTATTAAGGCTCAGCGGTCCTTTCGACAACCGTGAGACTGGAGCAGTATTTACTAACTCTGAAGTCAGTGCAATAACTAGATTGTTGCCACAAACCATGCATGGCAGTAGAGATACGAATAGCCTACACACACCAGACGCTTATCTTTGCTTATGGCATCATAATCTTGGCCGTCCGTTCACTTGGTATAGCGATGATTCTAGCAGAGCATTTTACGATAAGACAGGTGGACCTGATAGCCCTGTAACAAAGAAGGGCTTCAACAGTATACCTGAACACTTTGAGACTATACATTACCATGACTTCTATTACTCTGCTTCTAAGGGTCCATTCGGACTAAAGATGAAATGGCTAAGTCCTCCGGGCTCTGCGGGCCTGAGTGATGATGGTACTGTTTATACAGCAACTGCAATTGATGCAGACGCTAACCTTTCCCACCAAGGAGGTACAGACGAAAGTAGTAATAAATTCAACTTTGGTGGTATGTGGCCTAGTGGAAGCCATGGTGGTGGTGCTGTAAGTCGACTGGAAACTTATGGTGATAGCCTCATCGGTTGGAGTGGTCAAACATTCGATATGGATTGTATAGGCTACCACGATAATACAGGTATAGAGACTCGTACCTATACACAAATGACATCCTCTTCTGATTACGCTAGGAACTATTGCTTTGGATACAGATTTGCTCTCAGGCAGGCTTACAATCGCCCAAGATGGGGGCCATTTGTGCGAGGATGGGATGAATTACCTGACGCTAATGCGCTACTAGGGTACTATCACGGTCCGTTCGTGCAGCAAGATGGCAAGACTAACGGTTGGGATTATGTAGGTGTTACAGGGGGTATACTTGACAAGGATTTCCCTACTACCTATGTAGGTATATTAGAGCGATTGACGCAAGTTACTGCGCTATTAAATCAAGACCAGTTAGGTCGACAAGTAAGATACAGTGACGGTCGCAGGCATACTGCTCCTTTCGGTTGTGCTGTCAGAACTATCAGAAACGCATCAACTGTAAGGCGACTTTACCCGGGAGATGCATCAGGTAAGGGTATATCTGACTTAGCAGAGGCTCATCGCTATTACATGGTAGACTGGTGGGGTAATACTCGTGGAGAAGATGTCCGTAGGTTCCCTGTAAGAGGATTTGGAATTAGACCATCTTGGGACCCTGAAGATGCTTACAAAGATACTTGGTCTACACATCGCCCATCCAATACAAAGTTATTCGGTGGCGATGGAACTGATGCTTACCAAGGTAATGACAACACTGACAACAATAATGGTGTTAACATGTCAAAGGTCGACTGGTTTAACCCACCTAGTGCGTTAAGAGTGGGAGATAGAGGTGACGGAAGAGGAGTTCGCTGGCCTACAGTATTCAATGAAAGTATGCTCATGGATGTCAGCGAAGTTGTAGATGCAACGGGACTAGTTCTTAGTCACAGCACTGCCCAACCTAACTTTGGTACAGGGTATGTCAGGCCATCTAATGAAAAGTTGCAAGCAGGCGAAGTCGAAAAAGGAATTAGTTCTCGCCTTGATGTTGAATCTGATGATGGGCTACTAAAGCCAGAAGTAATGGTAGGTGAATCAATTGAATCTAAGAGTGGAGAGTTCGCTGGCGGACAGTTAGCAGAACCTGTCGGTCGTGACGGTATGAGAATTGGACTTGATGTTGATACACTAGGTGAACTCAATGATGGTGTCCACAGAGAATACATCACTATGTCTACACAGGCTTACAGTCTACACACTGACAAAGAAGTAGGTCAGCGAACTAACATCCGTGGAGCACACGACGGTGGAGATAGAACTCTCAAGGACTTAGACTTGACTAACCAAGACTTCTCTGCCCAGCCTAAGTCTGGAGTTGTGAAATTATCAAACGCTCATGCTTATTGGAGCCTTGGTGGAACTTATGTAATGACTTGGCAGCAATATGCTGGTAGCCTAAGCGATGAGGGCTGGGGCAAAGCGGGCGCTTCCTCTTCATCTAACCCTTACCAAGATAGTAATCATGATTCGACTAAGCAGAAGACTAACGAAAAAGATAGCACAATCGAGTTCCTGTTTAGACCTGCCCAGATTTTAGACAATTCACATGCTGTATTGTTTAGACACCCACCTGCTACAGACTATGGTCCTCAGAGCGGCTCTAACTATTACAGGGCAACTAGCGGTGGTAAGTATGGACTGTTCCTTAGTGATGCACCTAATGCCAGAACGGGAACACCTAGTGCACCACCATATGCTCCGGTCTTCGATATAGACCCTGCCGGAAGTTTAACTGTACCAGATAGCCAAGGGCCAAAAATTCCGGGTGTGGATGTAACAGGATATGACAAGAAGGACATTACCAACCCTGTCGCAAGAGTAGTCATGTCCGAGAACACACTGGAGCACTTCAGAGCAGACGCTAATCGAAAGTCCGTTGACGACGACGAAGGAGATTATTCCGTAGAGCCTAGATATAGCCAGACACTACACCCTAAGGGTAGCAAAGGTGATGCATCTTATAATACAGGAGACCATAGCGGGGAGTGATTATGGCGAACGGTTACAATCGAACCACAGGTCGCTTTGATGCGACACAGAACACTGTGATGAAGCGTGTTCGTAAACCTAGGTTCGTAGATAACGCTGTCAATCACGCAGAAGTCGTGAAAGATAAGAAAGGATTCGTGGTTAAACCTCCCACACAAGGTGACTTCGTGCCTTCTCATGACAGACGCTATTCTATAGTTGAGGAAGAAGAAGCAATTAGACTTACACACAAGTCAAGTGACGGACATCGTTACGAAAAAGAAGTGTTCTTTTCTACAGAAAAGGTAGGGCCTTCTAGTCAATTACCACCCCTCGTCGTTAACTCTAAGAATCCCTCAGAATCCTTGGTACCGTCGAAAATTGAAGATGTGAACAAGGGCGTGCGCTTTAGATTGGAAAATATGAAGGGTAGGAATTTGCAGAGGATTGGCTTCAACGGTAAAGATGTCCAGTTTGCCCAAAAAGCGAGTGTAGGTTTACGCACATCTGATTTAGCAGGTCGCATTATCAAGGCCACGCCATCCTCTGTCAATGCAGTTGAACTAAAGCGCCCGAGTAATGCTTTCATAGCGCATGATTTCTATGGCACAAGTGCCAGTAGCGCACTGAGGTTCATTTCTAGGCACGACGGGTACTCTGCTAGAGGCGACAAGTTTGGCAACCTACACTATTCTCATCAAAAGCAGTTTAATCGAGAGCACATAGTTACAGAGAACACTGTATTAGGTGGCTCTATTGAAGATAAGACTGAAAATGTCCCTAATCGTGTAGTAGTAAGGGGCCAGAATCGTGCTAACAACGATTCGAATGTAGTGCAAGTAGACGATTTCGGTAATCAGTCCAGTGGAATCATAGAGGTACCCGGTGGTATCTATTCCCCGACTGCAGTTACCAAGGCGAGTGCAAGAAGAATAGGACAGAGGTTCCTAGCCAGTGCTAAAAGAGTCAAGTCGGGTGAAACGCTATCAGAAGTGATACACGCTAGTACTGTTTACCCGGGTGATATTATATCTTATCGTAAAAGCAATAGCGATGACAGAAAAGTCGTTTTAAGGGCTAAGCACAATTTGATTGCTAGGAACAGTGAACTTTACATTAACTCTACACCTAACAACCTTGAGGATATTATACAGCAATTCCAAGAAGTAGAGATAGCAAAGTCAGAATCAGATAATCCAGAATTCAATCGCCAAATAAAGCGAGAAGAGTTTGCAACTGGGGCTGGGTTCACTATCAAAGTAGCATGGCAGATTGGAGCCAGAAAGTCTCGTAATCGTGGCGTAGGTATTATCATTGGTCACGATGGCAGGTCAACTATTCACGGAAGGTCTGATTTCCCAGAGGCCCGCAATGCTAACCTCAAAATACAATCTTCGCTATTATCATTTGAAACATCAAGGAAGGGTTGATATGCCGTTATTATTAGAAGGAACTAGATTTTTGGTAGACCAATTAGCAGCCCGTATAAACGAAGTTGTCTTTGGATTTGATGGGTCACTGGCTACCCAAGACGATGGTGGTGCAGGTCAGCCCGGTATTGTAGTTACACCAACTGTCAGAGTGATAGATGACACATCCATATTCGTGGAGGCTAGTGTACCAATCACTGAAGTCTTCACTAGGCCATTCCGTGAAGTAGTGCTTCAGTATAGAAATCCGAGTGATGATACTGATACTACAGCAATCTTCCGTTATGCTTACAACGGCATAAATAAAGACTCGGATACCGAGATAAGATTCTCAGCAATTATAGAGGTGAGCGAATGAGTAACCCATTATCAGGACATACAAGCACAACCGGCTTTGGAGCAAGCGCACAAGGACTTAGAGATGGAGATGGACTTACCTCTCCTTCACTTACTAATCCGTATGAGGGCATACATGGTAACGGTATCGTTAGACTTGAAGATGGAGCAATTGGTGCATCGAGTAGAAACAGCACAATTAGCCCTACGCCCGGATTTGTAGACGCAGGTGCTAGTGACGGTGAACTGGTTGTCAGTGGTGGCTATTGCACGCTGGATGGAGTACTGTATCAATTTGCAGGCGGACCGGGTAATACCTACACATTTACTGTAGGTACCAGTAGCAATTATAGTGGCACAATTCCAGCAACTCCTACTACATTAAGTGATTTTTATGTCGTAGTCTATTTAGATTCAGATGATACATCCCAGCATGTAAAGTATGAAATCGGCACACCTACTGTCATATCTACTGGCACCCCTTTGTTACCATACACTTTCTTATCAGACCCAGCAGCAGGTGCAAATCTTAATCGCCAAACTACAGTATTAGCAATCGTTAGATACACTTGGACTGCCAATACTGCTCTACCTACCGGATTAAACAGCGCTGCCCCTGTCATCCACGATAGGCGCACTTTCATTAGAAACAGCCCGATTTATTTGCAGCCTTTGACCAAGGGTGCCAATGACGATGTATCTGACGGCAACGAAGTCAACGGTATAACATACAGTTTAGATGACCTGTATGGTGCACCTGAGGTCGGAAATCTGGCTGCTTCTAACTTCGGCGCACTTTGGCAGAGCCACTCAAGAGAAGGACATGCAGTTCTATATTATACCGCAAGGCGTGATATGCAGACTACTCCAGTAAGACATACATGGAGAATCAATCCTGAAATTAGGTCCGATTCACCGTCTGGTAACTTTAACATCAAGTTCGACGAGGCTAATATATTCCATCTTACCCCTAGTGCATCAATTACAATCGGCACCACTGGTGCTTTCCCTCACGGTCATGCAATCGAAATCAGAAACGGCAACAGTGCTGGCACTGACACTATAACTTTCCAAGGTGTAGTGATTGGGCTCAACGAGTATGCTCGTTTCGTTTATGATGGCTCAGCATGGAAGACAATGTTCCATGTAGTGAGCCTATGATGGGGGCCGCTGGAATGGGGGGCCTAGTGACCGCACTTATGCGTCGGTGCAGGGTATGTAAAGCGACAGCGTTACCGTTGTCGATATCGGGTGTCTACCTTGCAGGTGAAAGGGTCATTCTTCACGAATGCCCTAACTGCCACACCGTGCTTAAGCATGGGTCACTAGGCCTCACTACCAGACCTTACCATAAAAACAGGCCCAAATATAATGGTCGTCTGAGCAAGTTGCTAATGGCTCATGCTCGTAGGGAAACGCACATCATTGAGGACCCTGATTATCTGAACGACGACTGATGATGTCGTCAATTCTGAGGATGCTGATAGATACCTCGCTAGCAGACAAGACGGCCTGACGGACTAAGTCTAGTGGCTCCCAGACATTTGCTTCGACCATACAGGTAGTGCCACCGTTCTCAATATCAGGTCCAAAAGTGGTGTTACCGGCCAAGTGCTCTGTCCTCAATCCTAGGATTGTGTCAAGAAGCGAGAAACCGGCGTTCTCTGCGATTGTTCCCGCTATCTGCTCAAGAGCGTCAGCGAAAGCGTCGATTGCCATTTGGGCACGACCACCCACTTCAGCGGCACGAGCACTTAGGTGCAATGCTGCATTGAGGTAAGCACTACCTCCTCCGGGTACGACTTGACCAGTCTTGTAAGCAACACAAACGACACCTAGTGCATCGTCAAAACCACGCTCTATTTCGTCAAGAGTCTGCTTGGTTGCTCCTCTCAATACTAGAGTGGTAACTTCACCCTCGCCCTTGACTACTACATACTTCATGTCACCAATTGTCTTACATTCGACATCGCAATCAGCGGCATCCATGAGGTCTTCTGTAGTGTGCGCAGGTGGTATGCCCAACAGTGTGGATAGTGCCGCTACATCGCTTTCTTGCATGCGCTGAACTACACTGATGTTATTCTTAGCCAGCGTAGCGGCAACCACTTCATTCATGTGGTCTCTGACGAACACCACTCCGCCGTCTGGCAACTTTGCGATAATTTGGTCAGCCTTTTCTACCCAAGTGTCACGAGAAGAGAACTGTTTGAAGTTCTGGTATTCAGCGGCTGACCCTAGGTTTAGTTGGACATTGTCATCCATCTTGGTGTCGCTCAGACCTGTGTTGATTAGCAGAGCCTTGCCGTTTGGCTTTAGTGGCATTGCAGGTAGCATGAATTCCTTGTGTAGAACTACACCACTGAAACAGTGCGAGTCGTCTGCACCGCCACCTAGTTGGGTAAGGACACGAATTCTATCGAAATCCCCACCTGCCAACTTGACTGCTTCGACACATAGTTCTGGGGCGTTTTCCATATGCTGCTCTACAGATTTACCAGTAATGGATGTGCGAGCAACATTGTTCAGATGCTCACTTGCATCGTAGGAAAGTGTATTGATGTGGTCTACGGCCCAGCGTGCCGCTTGGCGGTATCCTTTGCAAATTACATTCGGGTGCAGACCCTTGTCAAACAGCCCTTCGCTGTTACCTAGTAGTGCACCGGCCAAAATTACAGTGCTTGTAGTTCCATCATAGCAGATGCTCTCTTGTGTATTTGCAGCCTCAACAATCATCTTGGCTCCCGGGTGTGCAATGTCCATATCTTGTAGGATGGTGGCACCATCGTTAGTAGCGGCAAAGTCACCCATAGCATTGACCAGCATTTTGTCCATACCTGCTGGTCCTAGGGTACTCTTTACCGACTCTGCGATGGCCTTTGCGGCCCTAATGTTCAGTCGTTGTGCTGTTTGCTTCGATTCTGGTGGTTGATTACTCATATTTCTCCCTCTTGATTCCAGTTAACTTGAACCTCTTCAACTTCACCCGTGACTCTTGAGCGCAGCCTAATAAAGCCTTTTGTGGCCCCAAACTCCCACAGGTCATAGATAGTAAGCGTATCCTCAATAGCATCTTGGATAATTCGCTTAGCATTGGATTTGGTCCAAGTGGAAGGGGATTTGTGCCTGTTTAACATGCGGTCGTGACCTAGTGTTTCGACAATCGCATCGTTCACTGTAGAGCGATGGGCATCGATATTCGCCAAGTCTCTAGTTAAATCGACAGTCGTTTTAAATAAAAGGGGTATGGCATTTTCTGCATCAACTCCCCTCAATTCAATCCAAATAGGCTTGATTCTGTCATCTTGTAAATTGACAGAGACTAACTTGTCTCCTCTGAATACTGCATCAGTGATTCTTTCTTTGATAAGGGTCCATTTTATTTTTCTGACTGTAGTCCCTTTGTAGTCGGGCACAGTATCAGAGTAAACTACGATTTTGTTACCGTCATATGTGACTATGCACATAGGCTCGGTCTGATTGTGTTCGTGTGACCAGTTAGCATAAACTGGGTTTACAACAAAGGCTGTCATTCCTCTTCGCCTCTGCACCACTCTAGGGCAATCGCCATGTCGTGTAGACTAGTTAGGCACCATACGCAAAACTGCACAGGTACTACTCCGAAGTAACCACCTATACCGCCCTCTGCTTCTGGGTCGAAATCGCTATCACAAATACTACATTTATGCTCCATCATTTCACCTTCTTCATGTTACGGAACTCTGCCTTAAGTCGGACATACTTGTTGCGACCCTCTTGGGTTTGGTCAAACATCTTGGCTGACACTTGTGAGTAACGGTTGTTGATACTAGTCTGGCTGCTTAGATTCTGAGCCCTACCGAAGTTCTGAAGCATCTCGGTCTTCTTGACCCAATGTGCACCACGATGGTCACCGAAGTCGAATTGCTCGGTTCGGAAGTAGATGTCTTTCCATTGCTTCTCCATTTGGCGGGTTTCGGCTGCCTGCATACCGACCTTTACTTCTGATTCTAACCAGTGAATTAGGTTGTGATATAGGTCGTAAAGTATCTCTTTAGCCATGTCAATATGGCGACCGGTTACAGTCCATGTGCCCTCTAGCATAGCCATGTGGTGAGCAATGATGTTGGTATAGTTCTGAAGACCCATGATGAAAGAAGCACATACACCCTGTTTCTTAGGGTCCATGTTCTCTACAATGTCGTAGTATTCGTCGATGGCTGCAATCAGAGCAGGGACATATGAATCGTCAATGCTGAACATATCATCCATGGCATTCATAGTCCACGCTTCCTTATCCTCGTCAGTGCCGTCTATCCACTCTAAGTGACTGATACCATTTAGGTTCAATACTCGGTCCCTCAGTCTGACTTCTAAGTCTTTGAAGTAGTTCACTACTTCTTCATAGGAAACTGTGAACGACGGGCGCTTATGCACCGACTCCGCCAAGGAGTGGGCTACATCTCTCTTCATGTCGAGAGTCCAATCACGCCAGTAAAGCAATACACGCTGGAAAATACCTTTGTCAAGGACATGCTCCTTGATACCCTTTGGTGGGAAAGTAGTAATCCACAGAGAAACTTCAGATTTGATAGTGATAGTCCCGTCTTTCATGTGCTTGGTCAAGATGTTCCTACCTGTACCTGCAGCATTCAATGCACTCTGTAAGAACAATACAGTTTGTTCGGAGTGTTGACTAGGCTTGAGGATAACAGAACCTTCATCGAAGTTAATTCCCTTTCTACCCGCTAATGCACCCGGTGTTTGAACCAATACATCTTCATCACCCTCACGGACCCTTGTAAATGAGCCCACCATAGCAGCATCTGTACCAGTAGTATAATCTATACACTCTAGGTCACAATCTTTCATGATTTTCTGAATGATTTCAAACGCTACAGATTTACCGGTTCTAGTGTCCTGAATCCAGAACACACTGACTCTTGGGTCTATGTTAGATGCACCTATCGGAATCCTAACAAATGGAAGGGCTGCTTGCCCTTGGATGAAGAAAAACGATAGTAATCCGGGGATTTCGTTATTCTTCGATACTTCTCTAAAATGTTCAAGATATCCTTTCAATATAGGATAAGACTGAACGGCCTCGTAATGGTCTGCTGTGTGTTGCATCATAATTTTCCCTCTATTTGCGACTATACTGCTTTTCTACCTTCACCGCTTCTTCACTCGTTAGGACATGTAACAGTCTTTGTCGCAGAACAGTACCCATCCCTCGCACCGTCTTAAGTGATTCTACATGCAACATCTCTTCAATAGAGCCGCATTTCTCTAGCAGTTTTTCTACCAAGTCTTGGCCAAATCCGGGCACTGCGAGCAACATATCTGCCCTAACATCGTTAGTGCTGACTCTCTTGATTGCCTTGGCACCATGCTTAGAAGCAGGCTTGTGCATCTTCTGGTGGAGTTTGACAATGAACATCGCTGCCTCATTGTAATCCTTGGCCTTGTATACATGACAGTCGAAATCGGCCATGATTCTGGCAAACATACCAGTCATCTGATTGATGACTTTAGAGTAACTAGTTTTACGACCCTGTTTATTGGAAATGGCTACATATTTGGCTACATCTCCGTGGACTACCAAGAACACTCTTTCGCAGTTAGCATCCATTGTTTCTAACTGGCGGTTCAAGTGACCATTATACACCGATGAAAATAAATCGCCAATCGATTTACACTCAATGTGACCAGTGCCTGCCTTGTAATCACCTAAATGGTGTAAGAATTCTTTCTTGTAAGGAACGCCGTATTTGTCAGCCATCCTAACGACAGCATCCGGTAAAGTCCCTCTCTCATTTGAGTCTATGATAAGTGGTGGTGTTGACATCTATTTCCCCCATAGTAAATTCATAATCCATACGATTGGTATCAGTATTAACAGAAGGGGGGCTACTATGATTATCGTAATTATTGCTGTAACGATAGCCGCAACCCCAACCTTCTCAGTTTCCATCACTCCTCCTCCTGAGATAGATGTACTTTACAATAATGTATACCGGGTGCTAGCCATTTCTTACAGCGATTACCGGAGAGAGTCATCCCCCTACATCTATACTCATCAGGTGGTGTTTTCTTGACACACTTGAAACATATTTTGTCATGCTTACGAATGTTATTGTTCATCTTACCAATGTGCCCATTGCATAATCTACATCGATTGCTCAATTTGTGTTGCATCCTTTATCCCTCCCGTTTTATCCCAATAACGACACTTACCCATGCAGTGGCCCTTTTGCCACAACATCTTACATGTCTGTGGGTAGTCTTTACCGATTATAGTGCTGACTTGATACCTAGTGACTCCTTCATCAAAGTCAGCCCAATCTAGGCCCTTGATGAACTGCACTATCGTTTCAGAGTGCTGCGCCAAATCGTCTGATGTGAATCGATATAGAGGCATGAAGTTTCTCAGCCTCTTTGCGAGATATTTCACCAGTTGCACCCTAGCATCGTGGCCCGGGTTGCCGCCTAATTGACAGGCAGCCTGATTTAAGCAGGGCAAGACGATTAGTCCATCTATTTGGACTACAGGTAGGTCGATTGGCTTGGAATTAGGGTTGAAAATTTGCAGGCGTTCTTCCGGCTTTTTCACTTCTAGCACAATCCCTTTGCTACCATATGTGATAGTCCCCCGTGCAGGGTCAAGTGCCTTTTCCATGATGTGGTCAAGGCCTCTCTCTAAGTCACCTGTAGTAAGTGGTATACTCCAGTAACTACGCTTTGCATTGTATGAGTTAGGGATGCGGATAAGTCCGCTAGTGTCGAATGGTACAGCAGGGTCAGAGCAGTACAGATTGAAATCCCGTATCCATTCGTTGACCTTCTGCATACCTGCTTCCTTTACGGCTGATAAGTGAGAACCACTAGCGGGGGTGTATGCTTTGTCGAGTGCTATCCATATGTGGAATCCTCCACCGCTATACCATACACCATGTTCTATGTCTTCCTCTAATAGGTGATAGTGTAGTCTCAGTGCCTGCTCTAATGGAATCTCAGGGCTGACTTCTGGCCTGTTCCTGTCCTTGAAATTCTTCGGGTCGAAGTCTAAAACAAAATGCCTGATAATCGGCGTGTGTAGATTGACTCTCTTTCTGTTAGGTTCCTCCAGTGCCCTGTAGCCATACACTGTCATGTATGCATTGGATACACCGTTCTTACCATCCCAGTATCTTTCAAACTCAGACTGGTCTCTAACTAAGCGCCTGAAGCCCTTGCCTTTCTCTGTGCTTAATTCTAGGACTTCTCTAGGAAAATCGAAGTGGATACGCATCATACCACCTCAAAGAAATTCACCTGCTCCGTTGGGTGCCCAGACTGAGCACTCCTTATCGAATGGGCACCATACGCACTTCTTGACATGCGGGTCCGGTGGGAAATGGTCCATCAGATAGGCCTCAAGTAAATTGTTTACCATACGGTCTACTGTTTTCATGTTGGCTTTCTTTACCTTCTCGTGGTCCCAGTGGTCTACGAATCGTATGTTCTCACTGTCTTCGCCACAGGAACCATCGGGGTAGAACCAACCCCAATGGGTTACATCCTTCATAGGGTGGTCTGCCATCTGTAGTAATTTAACATAGAATGCCATCTCAGTGCGCATAGACTTTACTTTGAATGAGTCATTGACCCAGTCGTTCTTTTCTTGTTTCCAGCGCTGTTTCCACTTACCCGTCTTTAATTCCATCAATGAGTAAGTGCCGTCATCATTCTCAAATCCACGGTCTATCATTCCAGCAAAGTGAATAGGTATAGTCACCTCTTCACCATTGAATTCGATAGTGCGTTCGGTAAATACATGCACCTCATCTTCATTGATGACCGGTAAGAATCTCTCACCCTGCGTCTGTTCTAGTCTGTCTAGTTCCCAGTTTATACGCTTCAGTAGAACCTGCTTTTCGCCCAGTTCCCAAGGGTTTTCTTCATCGGGCTTAGGGACACTATTCCAGAACAACTTAAATGCCTCACCACGCTTGTTTTGATTTAGGAAGGTTAGTGCTTTGTCAATAACCGGTCTCACCAATACATAGAATTCTTCCATAGCATTGTGTATGTTAGTTCCCTTGCGCATGGCATCTGTTTCTGGTGTTTTTCTACCCTGTATACGAGTGAACTCATACTGCTTAGGACAGAAGTCAAAGTCAGATGTCAGGCTACTCTTAGTTATCCTTAGATGCTTTTCGTGACCGGGGTGCCACTGGTATGTGGACTTCTTGTATGCTTCAAAATCTCTTGTCATATCTTCCCCTCTCTAATCGCACTGTATTAAGTGGTTCTATTCATCCATTGCTACTAGCATGAGTGCACAGTAGCCCATGATGTCACGGTAAATGTCAGCGTCATTGTCTATACCCTCTGCACCACGCATGATGCGGGATATCTTGTCATCCAGTCGGACACGAATTTGCTCTACCGGGTCGGCCTTTGAAAATAGACGCAGTGGCTTGAGTACACTGTCACCATAAGATTGGTTTTTAGAAAGGACCATCGCTTTCACACTATCGAATACAGCAGTAATCTTCTCTGCAGTAGCATGCGTTTCCTTTGGACCTTTAGTAGGTAGAGCGTATACGCCTCTACCAACCTTGACTATGGTTTTATCCGCTTTCATTTGCGACAGTAATACGCTTAGTCCGTTCTCACTCCTTCCCTTCATCCAGTCTGCTGTTCTCATTTCTGACAGTGACATGGTTCCGGTGCTCAATGCTCTCAATATGTAGTCTCTTAGATTCATTTCAGTCATACTCATTCCTCCTACCAATACCTCTTCGGTCTGGCCGCTCCACTTGCTATCTCTAGGTTCCATTGGAGTGCCTCAAAGATAGGCTTAATCTTACGCTTGATGAGCCGGTCAGTCATCTTCTCCCAATCTAAGGAAAAGCCTTCTAACTCCTCGGGCTCTCTGTAGGCTACTATGTCAGTAGGTTTACTCCATTCGGGTACACCATCGACATAGACCCAAGGGACACTGTCACCTTCGTTGTATTCAGGCTGGTTGTATTTGGGCGCTATGCACTCATTGTAGTGCCTTGCACCTTTTACTCCCGGTACACCTACAGATTCTGCGTATTTATGGAGTGGCTTTTGGATACGAGTTATCCCTGTTATGCTCTTTATGTCGGCTTTACCCTTCTGAATTTGCAGGGCTATCGGTCTAACATAATCTATTACATCTCCTTCACTAGCACCTTCGCATACCATGCCCAATACATCTCGCTCTAGGTTTCGTGATATGGGGGCCAGTGTAGATATCTTACCGAATCTAGCGGACTTAGGTTTACCTTCGTCTTCTGGTGGCCAAGAGCATATACCATAGTATAGGTTCTTTCCAGCAACCAGCCAGTAAGGCATGTAGGCCTCAAACTCTACGAATAGACTGTGGGCATTTAATTGAATCTGAACTTCTTTTGTAAGGTGGTCTGCGAGTGCCTTTGCCTCATCAAACGGCACCTTAACGAATGCGGAATCAGTGTGACCATAGATAGCCTCGTAGCCTTGGTTCTGCGACTCCTCCATTAGGAATTTGATAGCCTGTCTTCCACAAGCAGTGATTGCATTAGCGATATCAAAGTCTGCCCAGCCCCAATGGGCACTGGCAGTCATTCCGTAGAAAGAGGCCATGACACGCTTTACAGCAAGTTGCATGGTGTTCCATCCGTCACGCTCAATCTTAGTATCAGCCTCTCGCATCTTCTTCTTGTATCCATCTCTAAGTGCAAACATTTCACGGACTATTCCGGGGAGCAAACCGTCTTTGGTTTGGTCCCAACAAGTACCGTCTGGCAACTTGTGGATACCCGGCTCGCCCGCTCTGGCTGGGTCTACTTGCGTTTCCCAACTAAGATTATGCGACAGTATCAACGAAGGATACAGCCCCTTGTAATCCACACAGGCCACACCTTCGTATCTACCCGGCTTCGGAGGAGGTATAAATGCACCCTCGTAGTCTCTCTGCTCTGTGTCAGGGCGAGTAGGTGCTTTCCACTCTGTTCTTCTTCCTAACAGGCCTCTAGCGAAACGAGTAACATTGTGGCACGAGGAGAAACTTACCCCACATAGTTGCTGCAGACTGAGGTAGAAATTTAGAATGTGATTCTCTTCATCCATACGCTTCAACAATCTTGTATCATGCATACAGTAGTCACAGTATTCGTCGAACCTCTCATACCAACCAGTGAATACATCCATCTCCATTTTACCACCGTATCCCAATACATCTGGGCCAGTAATGTGGTCTAGTTTACGGGATGCTAACTGGGGCTTACCACTGTCCTTCCATACCCTCTCAAATCCAGTTCCACTGTCAAGAGGAGCGGCTGTGTCAAAGCATAGTCTACCTATTATCGGCTGAGCAGTATACTTGTAGCCACGCTCTCCTTTAGGTGGTGGGATTACTCGGCGGAGTGGACTAAGCCTACGGAAGTCATCAAGCCTCTCAACAAGATGAGGTAAATCAGCCCACATTATAGCGTGAGCAATTAGAATATCAGGGTTGCATTCCTCTAGGTAACAGAGAAATGCTTCGTGCATAGACTTTTCATCGGTGTAAAAGAAACGCTCGTAATCGAACTCAAATCTGTTACCTAAGTCGTCAGTTTGGTCTACACTTCGTATCTCTTTACGGACAAATCCCTTTTCGTCACCCTCTTCCTTTGCGCTTTCTTCGCTCCAACAGAAAGTAACATTCCTACCGTTGTAAGAGTCAATCACCGACATAACCGTAGTGAAATTTTCTTCAGGGTCCCACTCCAAATCGAAGTGCCATACACGAGGTTTCCACTCTGGCATCTCTTTGATTTCATCAACCATGTAGCGGTCTGAAAGGCTCATGTCAGCCTCCCATGTCTTACCGAACTCTTTGGCCATGTCTCTCAGGTCTGCCTGTCTATGAGCGTATACCCGAATTAACTCCTCTCCAGTTCTAAGTGCAGTATAGGTCTCAAAGTTGTCGACATAACTACCCGGATATCGGGAGATTACCTTCTTTACTATCCTGTCAGGTGTTCTACGCCGGATGTAGAAGTAAGGGCGAAAGTCCTTGACATGCTCTTGGATGAGATTGCCTTCGGAATCACGCCACCTCTTGTAAATAAAATCGGCTCCTTCTAAATCGGGCCGGTAGTTGTTGATAATCATCTCAATCTTCCTCGTCGTAATCTTGGTCCATCACTACTAGCAAGAATCCCGTTTCGGGCTGCTCAATAACTAGCACGGTGTCATCACCAGTGTGTATAGTGACATCACCAGATGGTAAATTGGATAGCAAGACAGGTAGCCAGTAAGCGAATCCAGAATTAGCGGAGTTTGGTGGCGACTCTACATTAGTCAGAGGCACTCTTACGAACATCTTCCCTTTGACCTTTGAACCAGCCCTGATTACAAACTCGCCGTCAGGGTCGAACTCCGATTTACAGGAAAACTTCCCACTGATTACTTTACTGAATTGCGCAGCAGGGTAGAAGTCCTCACCTTTCGCTTGGGCATGATAGTCTAGTGGGAAAGAGGCCCATGATTGCCACATATTCTTCTCACTCTTGCGTATCAGTTTCTCTATGAGAGATACATCGGACTGTGATTGTAAGTAACTAGAAGTAGGCACTTGTAACTTGGAATTACCACAAGATATGTGCAATGTAGAAGATTTGCCCATCTGTTGGAATGTCACTTCTCCCGCCTTTGTAGCCTTCAAGAAGGCCACTACCTTAGGTAAATCGCTTATGGAAATAACTCCTTCTTCGCCACCCCTGATACCTATCTGTCTCCTGAGATAGTGAGTCTCTTTACCCACAGCAGCCTCAATCTGTTCCTCTGATATTCTCAGTGCTATGTCTTGTAAGTCCTTACCAAACCCCTCTAGGAATTTGGTCAAGGTCTTGTTATCTCCAGTGAACTTAACCACTAAATCACCTCATTGGAAACCGTTGTCAAGGCCAGCCTTAGTGCTCATCTGGCGGAAGTCTTCCTCCATCATAGTCATGGACATCTTCTTTGACATGGCAATATGGTCCACGCTCACTTTGAAGAAATCCGGTATCTCGTCTATATCCATCCTGATTATTCTGTTAGGGGCAATAGCAGTGTATCCTTCTTCTGTCTTTACAATAAAGAAGTCGTGAAAAGGTCCACTCACTGGTATCATTTCGCCTTCGACATCGAACATGTCAGGACCGTTAGCATATGTTATTTTCATTTTCATCATAGTAATCACCTACACGGGTGGGGGAGGGTACGACTCATCTCGTGGTGAGTCGGTGGTACCAACAGCCTCGCCTAAAAGGAAAAAGCATGTACCCAATTACCTTACCAAGGACCCCATGTGTGTATCAGAGTAGTCCCTCACGCAGTTCTGGTAAGCCGAGCCATTGTGCTGGCTCACCCTTCTTAGTTACGAAGTAGACCCTCTCCTGACCCTTGAGGTCGGAGTTAGTCTTCTGCTTGAAGAACTCTGCGCTGTGACGGATTTCTCCTGTCTCCTTACCATCATCGCCTCTCGTTTTACGAGCATGGCACCAGATGATTTGGAATAGGTCGTTGTTTGCACTCTTTTCCCAAGCGAACTTCCAGCCGTCAAATCCAACTTTGCCGTCCTTGTCCTCTTTGAGGTGGGTTTCCCAATAGACATCCACACCTAAACTGTTCAGTCGCTGGCATAGAGCGGTCATCTGCTTGAATCTAGTAGAACGGATGTTCCAGTTCCAACCAATCTGCTGATTAACCGCTGTTTTCGCCGCAGCGATTGCATCTTTAGTGTCAGTTTCCAAGTCGAATATCTTCATGTTGTTCATACATACTTGGTCGAACTGGTCGACAGATGTGACTAGGAAAGTGTTGAGTTTTCTACCTTCAAAGTTAGGCTTGGTTTGCTTTTCTGCATATTCTACAGCGAATCTCAGAAGGTCCATTACACGGTTGTGTGTTTCTGGGTAATCGTAAGCAGTTCGGTCTCCCTTCTGCATAACCCAAGGTGACCATATTCTGATTCGCTCATCTTCGCCGGGGTAGTGTGCTTCCTTGCAGGCCATAGCGCCGTTATCCCAGTCCATTGCCCATAGCATACCCTCAGGGTATCTGTGCATGTGACCATCGATAACAATACCAGACTTACCTGTACCTTCGTTACCAACTACTCCACAAAAGACCTTACTAGGTCTCATGCGGTTTGGATTTACTTGGTTCAAGAACTCTGCTTCTAGTCCCGGGAAGGACGAGGAGATAGCCTGTGGCTCCGGGGCAACCTCCTGTGGAGGTGCCGCCGGTTTCACATTGCTGTCAGCATCAGAAGCCAAGAACTCCAATGGGATTTCTGACTCCTGTGTCTTCTTCATTGCTCCGAAGCCTGCCATCACTGCTCACCCCCGAATTGACCTAGGCTGGTATCTCCACCAGTTGCACCCGGTCGGGCGGTTCTTGGTGGCACATAGATACCGTAAGCAGTGATTGTTGGAGTGAGGTCGTCCTTGTAAGGGCGCATCTTCAATCGTCCGAAGACTAGCACTTGAGTGCGCTCTGCATAAGGCTTCCATTCACCATACTGGTCCTTGAATTCAAATGGGTGGGTGTTGTCGTAGACACGGCCCGGGACCCATACTGTGATTTCGCTCATTGCACTGTCTCTACCGTGGCGAGACTGCAAAGAAAGTCCAGTGATGCTCAGTCTAAAAGAGCGACCTGTTTGGTCGTAGTCACTTGGGTTAGGCTCACGGTTAAGTCTGCTGACGAAACCTTTGACGATTACTAGTGGTCCACTGTAACCATTGCCATTGCTCCAAGCAATCTTCTTGTTCTCGTAGGTATCAGGTAGTTCATCTAGGTTAGAGTAAACATCGTGCATGTTATCGTTGACCAAGAACTTCTCGGGCTTGAGCATGTGTGCATCCTCCGGTGATACAAAGGAGTCAGTATACTCAAGAGTCTTCAAGAAATCATAGTTAGTATACACAGTGTCACTGTCAGGTTTGTTTGATGGGATGACTTGAATCTTGACTGGTCTTCCAATCTCGTATTCAGATGTCATCGCCTCTCCACTGAGTGAGACACGCCATAGTCGGATGTCGTCATTGAATCTCTCTTCTGAATTACCTAGTAAGTATAGTGTTCGACTCTCGCTCTTAGGTGCCATAGGCTTACCGTTACGAGCAGGGTCTGGGTTACCACTAGTTAGTAGACAGATGACTCTGTCATCAACTTCCATACCGAACCAAGGTAGGTCACTACCTTCGACCTTTTCGTCGGTCGGCTTGCCGTTCACATGCCATACTCCTTCCTTAGCGGATACGATACCCACATGTCCATCATCGATTGCTCGACTGCTGTCTTGGCGGAACATGTTGATAGCATTGGTCCTAGCGTTCTCTCGGTAATCTCTGACTGATTCGTCTACACCTACGATGTGACCTACAAATGTAGTAGTCTGACGACCTCCACTTGAGCCACCAAGGTTGCGGGTTTCAATGACAAACATTTCTGACCACGATACTAGGTAGTCTTCATCTTCATCCAACGGGTTGTCTACTGAAAATTCCTTACGGAGCCAGTCCTTAAACTCGTTCGCCGCCTCACCGACTTTTTTGTTCGTTCTCTCTGCGTAAGCCTGTAGGCGCTCGATAACAGCCTCAGGCCAGTTTTGGTTTCGTTCTTCGTTCATGCTTTTTCCTCCATGTTTTTCTTTAGTTTTGAAATGAAATAGTCGACAAATGAATCATCATCATCAGGCCACAGATTGGCCATCAGTATGAATTCTCCATAGGTCAACATGAATGCATACCATTCTCTTTCTTCCTCCAACAGGGACCGCACTCGGAAGCGCAGCCCTTTAAGGGTTCCTATCTTTGAATTGCCTTTACTTAGTTCACTCTTAAGAAGTGTACTCACTGAAGCAAAGTCGCCGCCAGCAAAGTTCATCGCTGCCCTGTTTAGATACTGGGTGTCTCTTCTCAGGTGTATTGACAGTGCTTCATCCTCTTTGGGTATTGACTGTAATATGTCTATACTGCTGCGCAGGCTACCGTTTACAAGCCTGTTCAAAGACCTGTATTGCTCTTTCCAAGTCTCAGGAAGAGACTCTGATTCGTGAATCTTCAGTAACCTATGTTCCGCTTCTTCGTCACTCACGGGTGTGAAATTAAATGTCATACATCTGTCTCTAATCGCACTGTGTATAGGACCTATGTCATTAGCAGTTAGGATAAAGATAGCCGTCTTGTGGCTATCCTCCATTACTTGTCTCAGTGCTTTCTGAGCAGCGGGTGTAAGGCTATCAGCCTCATCTAAAACGAATATCTTTCTTCTTACACCTATGCCCTTCTGCTTAGCCATATGCTTTAGTTCTCTGACAAAGTCTATTCCTCTATCATCAGATGCATTAGTTACAATGAAGTTAATCTTGTCAAAGTATTCACCATACAAGTCTCTAGCCAATGCATTGGCTGCACTAGTTTTACCTGTACCGGGTGGCCCTACGAACAGCATGTTTGCTGGTAGGCTACCCTTTGATAGCCAAGACTTGGCTGCTTCTTTGAATTCCTTACAACCTGCTAGGTCGTCTATTTTGTTTGGTCTGTATTTCTCTCTCCATACTATCATTTTTTCACCGCCCTGTAGTGACCGCAATACCATGTTATGTAACCATCAATTACCTCCTCGTTGGTAAAGCGACATCTCATTATGTCTGTGTTACCACAAGTTGGACATTTCTTCACGCCGTCACCTCCACGCATTTACATTCCGCTGTCTTTGACTTCATCTTGTTACATTCTTCGCATCTTTCAATAAAGTCCCTCATTATCCATGCTAAACTCATGCCGTCACCTCCACGCCTTCTTCATCCCCTAACTCAGACCAATCAAACTCACCGTCTGCTTTCCACCTAAGCACCCTACCTTTCGGAACATACAAAGGATGTTTCTTAGGTAGTGTAACTCTCAATCTTAACTTCTTTGAATCACCATGAGCAGGGCATGTATCTAACTCGGTGGGGTTATCCCAATAAGTGCATTCACCTGCCACCAAAGGCTCATAGTAAAATGGTTCTGCTTCGGGACTACACATGTAACAATAAAAGTTCATACTTTTTCTCACGCCGTCACCTCCACGCCTTGCCACCAGTCAGGAGCAGGTGTTCCCTTCTCCCACTTGGCGAACTGCTTGG
>CEPG01002127.1_pt1 | contig 30572 bp, 52 predicted proteins | sample 530551 | NCBI WGS metagenome assembly CEPG01 (sample SAMEA2620384, study PRJEB7988) | marine metagenome | biome: marine biome (ENVO:00000447); feature: surface water layer (ENVO:00002042); material: "saline water (ENVO:00002010), including plankton (ENVO:xxxxxxxx)" | depth 5 m | reverse complement strand
CTTCATTGGCGATAGGAAACCAGTCTCTTGAGTTGCCTTGCATGTGTAACAGCCGTTCAAACTGCCAGTCTACATACAAATTGAGTTGAGGCTCTTCACCAAAGACGTAGGGCGTAGGAGGCTTAGGTAGCGACTTACGCAACTCCTTCTTCGCTAAGTTGAGATTGCCCTTGCTAATGAGGTCGTTCACTGTTTGTAGATTATCTGACGAGGCTTTCCAAAAGTATTCAACTGCGTCGTGGACGTTTGACCCACGGATATGATGGTCTTGGTCTTCGCCTCTCATCCCCAGTATCTTCTCAAAATAATACTGCTTCGGACAAAAATCGAATGTGCTGAGTGAGGACTTTGATACACGAAGTATCTTGTCGGTCATCTCAGGTTGCCAGTTGTATAGGCTCTTCTCGTATGACTCAAGCATCTCAGGATATTTGTATGGCTCATCCTCTTCTTCGTTAGGATTCCAGCGCATCACTTGTCATCTCCGAATTTGTTGTATCGTGGAGGAGGAACGTAGTTACGAGCCGCCTCGTAGTCAAATGGTGTTCGCTTAGAAGGATGGTTGTAACGTGGCTTCAACTTGTCAAGTCCTGAGTCTTTGTATACCTCATCTGTTTCCTCGTCATCCATTGTCAGGCGCAAGAGAATGAAGTAACCAATCAAGTCTTCAATCACATCAATGTCAGACTCGATGGTATCGCTTCCACGCATGAGCCTACTGAGTTTGTCATCAATCCTGACTCTTAAGCCAGCATCAGGAGGAAGGTCACTGAAGAAACGGATAGGGTCGAAGGCACTGTCGCCATACTGAGCATTCTTCTCAGCGAGTAGGTTCACTACCTTACCTGCAATCTTGGCACATTTGATTTTGAAAGTCTCTTCACTCATTCAACCACCTCTGCGTCAGTGATAGAGAAATTGACAGGTGTGGTAGGTCGATTCATGTTATCCTTCACCACATCTTCAAGTGTCCATCCATATGCTTCATACAAAGAACTTAGATGTCCGTCTTGTAATTCAGATTCGTCTATGTCTATTATCCCAGTGAATTTAACTCGCTTCTTACTCATTCTTCCTCACCAACATCGTCTTTACTGTTCCTTTTTATATCAACTTCAAACGTCATTCCAAACTCAGTGAGTTTGGTTTGTCTTCGTCCATCAGTTGTCAGTCCGTATTCGTCCAGTGTTGTTTGTCTTGTCTTTTTCATTTTATCACCTCAAAAATATGACTTTGGCATTGTCGCTCCTGAAGCAGCGTCAAGCGCCCAGTCAAGGCTCTCGTAGATTCGCATGAGTTTAGATTTAACCATCACACTGAGCACTTTGTCCCAGTCTATGGTGTAGTTCTCCAACTCCGCTTTATCACGGAAAGCAACGAAGTCTACCTTCTTTCGCTCTCCTTTGAGTGTGTAGTAGTCAGGCACGTCATTGTTGAAGCCCTTGACATAAATCCATGATACACTGTCGCCTTTGCTCCATCGCTCTTCAGCGTTGGTGGCAACGTGTTGGTTGTAATACATGGCGGCTTTGGCTGGTGCGGGTAGGCTCTTGTAGTCCTTGAAATCCATCGTCAATCGAGACGAGCAAGCCACGTCCTCAATCGGTATCTCGCCGTTCTTGACTTGGAGGCTTATCTCTCTCAGCACGTCAGTAACAGCCGTCTCATCAGCACCAGTGCCTATCATTTGCATAGCCACTTGTTGAATGTGCTTGGTCAAACGTGAAGAACTGGAGGCTTTGATTTCATAGCCAGCAATCTTCATCTCACCTTTGCTCTTCTCAGGCCACACCTTGATACCAAAGTAACGATTCTTCACTGGTGCAGTCGTCCAGTAATCGAAGTAAGCCTCAAGTTCAACTTCCATTGTTGGTAACTCAAGTTTGTCCTTAGCAGTCTTGGTCAAGTGCTCTGCAAGCGATGTCGCTTTATCAAAGGGAACTTGGATAAAGGCTGAATCTGTGTGACCGTAGAGCGATTTGTAACCCTGCTCTTCACTTTCAGTCAGTAGGTGGTGAATACATTCACGCCCTCTGTGTGTGATAGCGGCGGCTATGTCGTTGTCAATCCACATACCTTGCAGGGCTTTCATCCCAGTCATACCGTAGAGCGCATTGACGAGAACCTTCGCCGCTGTTTGCATCATGTCGTAACCGAGTTTCTCATCAGGGTCTGTAGCCTCACGCATGAGTCTCTTGTATTCAGCACGCAGTTCAAGCATCTCTTCTACGATAGCAGGGAGTAGACCCTTCTCCTTCTGACACCAGTGTGAGCCATCGCCCAGTGTCTTGGTAGTCTCTGTAGGTTGGTCACGCTTTGTCTCGTAGGAGAGATTGTCGGAGAGGATGATGTTAGGATAGAGAGAAGCATAGTCCACAATGGCTACGCCTTCGTGACGACCCGGTATAGGGTCGGGAATGTGGGCGGCAGTGAGTTTTTCACGTCGCTGGTTCATGGCACTCTTGGCTTTCTTGTCCGTCCTTCTACCAACAAGCCCTCTGAAGTATCGAGTAACTTTGTGTGTGCTCGCCCACGAGACACCACACAACTGCTGAGTAGCAACGAAGAAGTCAATAGCGTTGAGTTTCTTGTCGATGTCACGCAGTAACGTGGTATCGAGGAGACAGTAATCTACGAAATAACTCCAGTATTCATACCAACCATTGTGAACGGTCATGCCCTCAATCTCTTCTGTCAGTTTACTACCAAGTCCAAGCAATTCTGCTATGGTATTCAACTTACGGTTAGGTAGTTGCCCACGACCTGATTTTTGCCATAGCGTTTCAAAACCACTACCACTCTTCCAGTGAGCCGCTGAGTCCCAGCACAGCCTACCCTTGATGGGCTGTTGAGTGTCCTTGTAGCCATCTCTACCTTTGAATGGTCGAATCACTTGACCGAGTGGTGAGAGTTGGTCAGGGTCTTTCAGTCTACGCATCAGATGCGGTAAGTCAGCCCACATGATAGCATGGGCTACGAGAATGTCAGGGTCACGCTTGTGTAGAAATTTGATGAAGGCTTCATGCATCTCCGCTTCGGAAGGGTAGATTTGCAGTATGTATTCTTCATCACGCACCTTCATGTGCCTCGCACTTACGATGTGTGTTGGATGAGGACAGTTGGTTCTTTCCTCATCAGCCCATGCGAATACAACAGGAGTCTCAAGGTCGCTGTCTACAACAGCCATGACGGATGTGAAGTCATCTTTGGTGTCCCACTCCAAATCAAAATACCACACTCGTGGCTTGAACTCAGGTAACTTCTCAGGATAGAGTTGCAGTAGCACTTGGTCGAGATAATTCAAGTCTGCTTCATAAGTAGGCATCTCATCTTTGATGTCCCATAAGTCAGTAGGTCTGTCCACTTCGACCTTCATAAGTGGGGTCTTGTCGATACCAGTGGCACGAATACTCCGATGAATCTGAGCACTGGGGTATCGAGCCATCATACGATTGAGTTTCCACTCAGGTGTGTTCACTGGAATCCAGCAGTGTGGTTTCACATACCTCTCGTCTTCAGGCCATATGTGCTCTTCGTGCAGTGTGCCTTCTTTGTCACGAGTCCGTAGGTAGAGATTGGGTTGTCCAAAGTTGTCAGACTCAGCAGGGTAATACCAGTCGATAATCATTCAATCACGCTCGTTGGTCTACGATAACAAGTAGGTCATCATCTTTCTCAAGAGCGATGATAGTCGCTTCGCCTATGTGTATGGTGGCCTCGCCACCACCCAGTAAAGCGATGCTGTCCATCAACCACGAGCCGTATGTAGAACTCACGCTACCAGTGACTGGGCCAGTAGAATCACGCAACTCAAGCGTAGTGAACAACTTGGTTTCGTGCCTCTTGCCCGATGATATGAGGAACTCATTCTCACTGGGGTTGGCTGTAATCTTGAAGATAGGACTGCTGTTGAGAATGCCTCGCATCTTCGATACAGTAGCCAACTCATCCAGTGTGATAACCCCTGATACGCTCAGGTCGCACGAGTGAAACTTTGTCCACTCGCTGGCTTCAGCCTCCTCAATCAACTTCTCAAACAGTGAAGCCTTAGCCGCACTGACGATTGTTGAAGACGTAGGCATTGAAATCTTGGATGACCCGCATGTGATGTTCAGTGTCTTGGCTGAGCCTGTCTGTGAAATGTTCACGACATCATCCTTCGCCGCCTTGAGGAACTGACGAACCTTGACCAGTTCAGTGATGTCAAGGTTACCATTCTCTTTCACCTCTCCGTCTACTTCTCTTGTCTTCGTTATGTAGTGGGAGATGAAAGCAACTGATGCTGTCATGGATTTGTCATCGAAGTGTATTCGCAAGTCCTCTGCCTTGCCGAACTCCGATAGGAAGCCCAACAACTGTTTTCTGTTTATGCTTAGTTTCGTCATAGTATCACCTCAAGGTGGGGGGAAATTCAGTGGAGGAGGAAAGTGTAACCCCCTAACGGAAAGAACAGGATGTTACACGGCCCTGCTCCCCAAAGAGTCCTGAATTTTTACCCCGTAAACCCCCATGAGTATCAAAGTGTTCCGTCGTAGAGTTCAGGTAATCCATACCACTGTGGGTCTTTACCAGCCTCTGTAACGAGTGTAGTGCGCTTCTGTCCTTGCAGTCGAGCATTGGTCTTGCTCTTGTCGAATGTGACAGTGTATTCAGATTTGACAACATCACCAGTGTCCTCATCGAGAATGTCCTTGCGCTCACAGATAAGGATTTGATAGACGAAGTTGTTGCTCGCCTTCTCCCAGTCAGGTCGCCACGTTGATGCCGCATCCTCGTTCTTACCCCAAGAGTAGTTGGTCAGTCGCAAGTGTGTCTCCCAAAAGACTCGCACACCCAGTTTCACAAGCGCTCGGCAAAGCCCTGTAAGTTGGTGGAAACGAGTCTTACGGATAGCCCAGTCCCATTGGTGGCCGACCTTCTTGTTCCAGTCAGCCGCCTCGATACCATCCTTAGCGATGTTCAAGTCTACGATACGCATACAGTTCACGCATACGCTGTCCCAAAGGTCTACACCAGTGACGTGGAATCCCCACAGTCGTGGCCCATTGTAGTCAGGGTCACGTTGCTTCTGTGCAATATCAACAGCGAACTGTGCAAGAGACATCACTCTGTCGTGAGTTGCTGGGTAGTTGTAAGCAGTGCTGTCACCTTTCATCATGACCCACGGCTCAAATGTCTTGATGTTGTCATTGTCACGATGGAATGCTGACTTGTTAGCGGCAAGGCCACCCTCAAAGTCAAGACCCCACAGTTGGTATTGCTTCTCTTGTTCAGTGCGCTCAGGTGAGGACAACCACTTGGAGAAAGCATCAGTAACGATTGCTGTCTTACCAGTGTTGTCATGCCCTGCGATACCCATGAACAAGTGAGTCTGTGGTGTGTTGTCCATCATCTCCAGTTCTTTACGGAGAGAGGCAAAGGGGTCATCATCAGTGCGCTTCGTCGCTGGTGTTTCCTCCAATACCTTTTCTTCTTCATCTGCTTTGTTTGCTTCTTTCGTCTTTCCAAAACCTGCCATTCTTCATCACCTCAGTTAAATTGACCCTCGCCAGTATCTCCACCAGTCTGTCGTCGTCGGATGCGTCGAGCGTCAGCAAAGACACCCATCACCTTGAGGCTTGGGATGTCCTTACCGTCTTTGCGCTTGACTGCAATACGACCACACACCAATACTGTGGAGCGCTCTGCATAAGGAATAGTCTCGTCATCTGTTCGTGCAACGAAAGGAGCAGTCAAATCGTTACAAGCACTACCGACCCAACACATGACATCAGCGGCATCGCTACTACCATGTGCGCTCTGAAGGGCAGTGGAAGTGAGAGTGATTGAGTAACCTCGTCCGTCTTCGTCATACTGATTGTCACGAGGCTCAGTGGACATACGGTTCACTGTTCCCTTCGTGAAGACGATAGGGCCACTGCGACCTTGCTCACCGTTGATGGTGAAGGTGCGACTGCCTGACTCAAACGCTTCAACCAACTCATCGAGTGGGACGAAGTGAGGGTGTAGTTCGTTGTCTGTCCAAAACTTGAATGGTCGGAGTAGACCACGCATGTTCTCATTGACGAACTCATCTGTGTATTCGATGGCTTTGGATGTTCCCATGCTGGTAGACAAGACATCCTTGAATCCTTCAGCGGCCTTCTCGCTCGGTGGTCGTGCCATGATACGACATGGCTCACCAATGAGAACTTCAGCGTCAGCATCTTCGCCTTGCATGTCGAGTCTCCATAGTTGGATAGCACCATCGTTGGTGAAATCGCTCTCAGGAGCACCCAAGAAGTGGTAGTTGCGACCATTCATTGACATGGCCTTTGGTCGGCCACTCTTAGCAAGCAAACAGATACGCTCGCCGTCAGCGATGAATGAGTTTTCAGGGACTTCATCCACAGGTATCTCTGTGCGAACAGTGCCTTCACTGTTAGTCAGTGTCCATGTGGCTTGTCCGTTCACTTTGTTGTAGTGTCCAACCATACCGCTACCGATAGCGTTGTTGGGGTCGAGTGTAAAGTCACGCTTAGCACGAGCAACGAGGTTGCTTCGACGGTCACGTCGCTTGTCATCGACACCGACAAAGCATCCAACGAATGGAACAGACCCGGCCATAGGTGCGCCACCGCTACCAATGTTTCGTGTCTCAATGAACATCTGTTCAGCCCAGTCAATGAGCAAGTCCTCATCTTCTTGGCTTGGGTCAGTGCATCCATGCTCCTTGCTGATTTGCTCAAGGAAGTCTGCAACTACCTTTTGGATGTCTTGCTTCGTGCGAGTAGCGTATTGCTCCAGTCGCTCCAGCACACCTTCAGGTAGGTTACTACCTACCGCTGTGGTGTGGTCGTCTTCGTTTTGTTCGTTATCTTCGTATTCTTCAGTCATGATAATACCTCCTTTCGTAGTCGTGCCACAAGGCAATCAACAAAGGAATGTGAACCGATAGGCCATTCATACATGTGGGGAATCATCTCTCCCAACACACCCATGACTGTCCATGTGTTGTCTTCATCCATCTCAAAGAACTCGGTTAGATTCTCATGGAATGTTCGCATGACGAAGGTAAGTGAAAGCCCTCGGTCAAGCATGGAATAGAATTGCTTTCGCATGTCGCCGTAGTCACCACTAATGGCGGCGAGTGCGGCTTGTGATGGGTTGCCCCCATCGGATAGTCTCTTCTGTAGAGCATCAAGAGGAGCGTCACCATGACTCTCCATGATAGCGATAGCGCTACGCATGTCACCACCAGTAAACTTCATGAGTCGCATGAAGGTAATACTCCAAGTCTGTTTAGTATGATTAGAAGCAGTAGTGATAGCATCTTTACCAAGTCCTAAATCTAAATGAGGCTTGAATAATTGCATAAGTCTCTCAGCCCCATCTTCAGGACTGATGGGCTTGAACTCATACACGAGACACCTGCTCTGAATAGCAGGTTTGATTTTACTAATCTCGTTGCATGTAAAGATGTAGAAGACGTTCTCAGCATACTCCTCCATGATGCCTCTCAGTGCATCCTGAGCCGCTGGTGTGAGGCCATCAGCCTCGTCTACGATGATGCCTCTCCTGTCAGTGCCTACAGCCTTGACAGCGCTCATCTGTTTGAGTTGGTTACGAATGTAGTCAAGCCCTCTGTCGTCTGAGGCATTGACAATGATGTAGTTCATGGGGTCAAAGAAGTCACCCATCTTCTCACGGAGCATGACCTTCGCCGCAGTGGACTTGCCAGTGCCTTGCATACCGTGTAGGAGAACAGCACGAGGCCACGAACCTGAGTCACGCCAGCCCATAGCGTCGGAGACAAAGGCAGTTTGACCTGCTATGTCCTCCAAAGTCTGTGGTTCTGTGCTGTTCTCCATGAATATCATCTCTACTGTCTCTTTATATATCAACTTCAAATTGGCTCTTCCATTGTTCCTTCAAATAGAATTGACTTATACTCAGCATCGTATACCTCAGCCCATCTGAGAAACGCCTCATAGTCACTGGGAGGTGGGTTGTCACACACAAACACCCACATGTGAAAACCTACTTTGTCAGCAAAAGCGTTGGCGACTGGATAGAACTCTTTGTTGAGTGTGACAAAAAGTAAGCGTAGTCGTTCCTGTGCTCTCTTTGTCGTGAATCCGTCAATAGGAAACTCGTGTGCAAGGAAGTCTCCGATACCCAGCACCTTTTGAATGTAAGGAAGAACGTGCGCTGGTGGAGGGTCACGCCACACAACAGAACGTCTAACCCTGTAACCTACCTTTGCTTGTGAGTCTCTACTTACATAGGTGTTGAACTTGAGTTGGCCGAGCATGTAGCCTAAGCCGATACCGAATCCTGTCTTGTCATTTGTTTGCATCGTCATTCTACACCACTCCTTGCTAACAGTTCGACATACTGAGTCACGTCTTTGATACCCAAGTCAGTCCTCAGTTTAATGACCGTCCAGTCGTATAGGAAGAGAGAGTGGTTTCTAATACCAACTTGCACAGCCGCTACCTCAGCCACAGCGCACTCGATGTCCAGTGGGTTCTGTAACTCATCAGGAAGAGCATGTGCATCTGTTACACATACAACGTCATCAATACCATCAAGAGCCGCCAACAGATACTCACCCCCAGTCAAGTATTCTACTTTCAAGAAGACCTTAGTTCGGTCAGCGTGCATCACATAACCACCAATAGCATCAGGCTTGAACTCTTGAGAAGGTTTGATGAGTCGAATACAACTTACATCAGGTGACTGCAATTTACGAACAATGTCGTCCCAGTTGCTGTCAGTAGACATGTGGCCTCTCCCATCACCCGCCATACGAGTAGGAAAAGGCTCAAGCGGTGAACGTATTTTCACTCTGTCTATGATTGTTTCAACACCGCTATCGGGACATCGCACTACTTCATAGAGATAGTTGGCACTGTAAGCATGTTTACCTATCCTTCGCCCCATCCTGTCTCGCACAACATGGTTGTGAAGATATACGATGTCACCTTTGGGAACAACTACAGCCAAGTGATTTTCTTCAGGAGGAGCGAGTGAAGTGTATGCTTTCCATCGCATAGGTGAGGGAAACCAATCATACTCAGTCCATCGTTTGTTTGCTTTGAGACTCTCTTTGTCTCTGAATAATTTGACGATGGTTGCTGAAGTCATGTTGCGTGTCACGACTTCGTTAGGCACTGCATGAATACGAGCGAGCGCCCCAAAGAATGCTCTCTTCGTTATGACTGGCTTGTCTTTAAGACACCATCGCCAAAGCAGTCGTGCTTCCTTCTCGTTGAATTTGTGTGCCACCTTTGTGAAAGTCGTGGCTGATTGGAGCAGTGCTTCGACATAGGCGAGGTCGAAGTCTCGTGAGCCTGAGTTCGCACTCTCAGATGCAAGAACCATCCATGTCTCTTCTTCAGGTAGTATGTCCTTGACCACATCGTAAAACGATGTTGCTTCATAAGCGATGAGTTTGAATGGGTCAGTTCTATATGGCGTGTGGTCGATGTAGAACAGACGATAGAGAGCCATCACGTCCTCAAGTTTTTCCAGCCGAGCCAGTTGCTTGACTGGTGATTCACCCAAGCGTAGTTGCTCATGTATGTCAGCAAGTAGTGCAAACTTCGTCATAGCCATGCCTCAATCAAATCTGTAAAATCGCTCTGCCAACCGTTGGGTCGTGGCTGTGTGCCTACTCCGAATATCTGAAACGTCAGGTCACGAACCTTGACAGCGCTGGTCTTGATACCTCTACGCTTAGCGCATAGGTAGATGCAATCAACCATCAACCCATGTGGGCTTCGTTGGTTCATCCATCTATCATCACCTGCTACCTTGATTGACAGAGCCTTAGCGGAAGCATACTCGCCCCCCTTCAAGCCCATAGCCAATGCCAGTTCCATGCCTCTGTCTACACCAGCATGTGTCTCTACTGTGCGAGCCAGTATCTCTGCTTTGTCACTCATCGCCTAACACCCTCTTTCTTGACATCTTCAAATCACCAAGAACCCAACGGAGTCCTCTGATAACTCCCTCCAATCCTTTGTATTTTCTCATGTGATACATCTTAGTCTTCTTGTCAGTTTTTCTTGTGATAGCCAAGAGATGCTTGTTCTGTTTTCGCTCAGCCTCGTTGAGCATAGTCTCAATCTCTTCCCATGTTCTCTCGTAGGAGAAGTTTTCACTGTCTTGATGGTCGTTCATTCAATCAACCCCTTCATTCGTTCTTCGCACCAGCAACAACAGTCCTCGCTCTCATCCCATGACGGACTTAGAATGATGTCACATTCTTTACAGCGCTCAATCATTCAATCATCTCCTTCAGCAAGTCAAGTAAATCCTCTCTTGTTTCTTCGTGTAAGTTCGTCTGTTCAAGGTCAGTAATCGCTACCTTAATCGTTTCACGCAACCGCTTGACTTCTGCGAGCAGGTTCGTTAGTGTATCTCCGAGCGTTTCACCTTCAAACTCTACAAGTTCGGGGTGGTCTGTTTCTTCGTATCTGTCTGTGTCAATCATTCGTATGCCCCCTGCCATTCTTCTAACAAATTCTCAAGGTGCATACACCTGCTATGCAACTTCTTATTCTTCTCACGCAACCGCTTGATTTCTACTTGCATATTCAAGTAGTTATCAACCATTTTGCCTGTGAAGTATTGGCCTTTGCTTCCTTCATGTTTGTCTGTGTCAATCATTCGCTCGCCTCCTTAAGTGCCAAGTCCATCAATTCATGTGTGTTTATGTCTTGCTTGTCGGGATATTCAGTGAAGCATACGCAACTCATCTCTGTTTTTGAGCGTAGTATTTGCCATGCTCTTCGCAACCGCTTGACTTCTTTCTCTAATTCGTCCAGCGATACTCTCGCTGATTCTATCCATCTGTCTATTGTTATGTCAGTCATTCTTGTTCACCTCTTCCTCTATGATAATGAAACCCTCCTTAGAAGCAGTGCCGTATAACACATCTACGCCACAGTCGTATTTGCTATGAACCACAGTGGCTATTTGCATGACAGTCTCAAACCAGTCATCAGGCATGTCAATAGCAAAGCCAGCGTCGTTTCTTAACTGAATGACCAATGTTGGGAATTCCATCACTGTGCCACCTCCTTCTTGTTCTCCATGATAGCGGAGACATCCATCATGGCTGTCTCTACCTCAGTGAACATAACATTGAGTAGTGTGTCTCCAGCACGAGTGCTGATTGTTTCATCCATCAATTTGTCAATGGCTTTCTTGAGCGCTGGTGCATGTTTCTCTTCTTCGATACTCCATTCAGAATCGTCAGTGAGCATCTTCGCTATATCGTCAATGGCATTCTCAACCACCACGCTGTAGTAGGCTGGGTCTGTATCTGTAGGCACGAAGTTACGAATAGCCATAGCCAATAGACGAGCCATGACATTCTTCTGTGGGAACTTGGCTGGCATCCGTTGCTGAACCTCAGCACACTTTCGATAACCTCTACCATGTGTCTTACCACCTGTGTTTTCAAAGTCAGTCTCAATCAGCATGGCCGCACCAGTCTTCAAATCCATGACGTAGAGATGAGGGTCAGCGTAGTATTCCTCTTTGGAGTCACGCCTGTTCTTCTCTTGCTTCGTCAGTTCACTTGCGAACTTGCTCAATGCCTTACCTGTTCCATCAGTCCATTCCATGTTATCACCTTCTACTGTTGCTTTATATATCAACTTCAAACAATCGTTTATCGAGAGCATTCTTTACTCCCCCTTTCGTAATACGCCACTTGCGTTTCTTCGCTTGATTCCTGAGTTCCCTCACCTTCCTCATGAGGATAACAATTCGCTCCTCCAATCGCTTCTCAAATGCGACCATACGAGTGTTCACTGTGGAGAGCAGTGTCTTCATTTTCTCCTCGTGTTCCTTTTGCATAGAAACAATGCTGGCTTTTAAGGTAGCAAACTCGTCACTGTATTCCAATGAGGCTTCATCAACCAACTTCTCAACAGCCTCTTTGACCAGTGTGTCGATTGTCTGTGTGAGTGTGTCCATCTTCTCATCCATGATGTCGAGTTTCGCAACCAACTCTTGCTTAGTCAATTCATCGTTGCTCGACATCACACGAATGTTCTGTAACTTTCCGTATGCATTTTTGTAGAGACAGTCGTGGCAAACCTTTTGATTAGATTTCATCGACCTCTTTGTGAAAGGAAGTTTACACTTGATACACTCAACGCTGTAAGTCATCAAGCATTCCTCCTGTAGTCTTTGACATATATACCAGCATCACTACTCCTATCTGCTGACCAAGCATCAAAGTCAATGACACTCGGAGACGAGAGTATGTTCTCTTTCACTGTAGGTGGAGGGAAAGTTACAGCCATCTTAGTTCTGTCACCTTTCACAGCCTCGCAGTCCTCGCATTTTGGTAGAGACTTGACAAATTGATTAGTCATACATCTGTCATGCCACGAACCTATTCGCTCTGCACCACACAAGTAACCAGTTCCGTCTATACTGGTGTGCAACACCGTTGGCGTGTATCGCTTCTCTCCATGAACAAATTTCATTCTTTCACCTCCAAACGCTTACCGCAACAAGGGCAGTAAGAGTGCCAAGAGTTGTAGCCTATGTTATCCAAAGCCCTCGCTAAATCATTAAGACATTCTTGAAATACAGGGTCGTCTCTTACACATGAAAAACAAGTAATCATTCTTTCACCTCTATGTGATTGAAGATGTGTGCTATCACATCAACAGTCCAACCGTTACCGATGGCTTTGTATCTCCGAGTGTTACTCACTCCCTCTGTGTAGCCATCAGGAAGAGTCTGTAATCGCTCACACTCTAGTGGTGTGAGTTTTCTCCACGTCGTTTCGCTTGTTGCTATCTTTGCTTCTCTGTGTCCACCCATGCTTGTAGTAAGCGTAGGACATTTGCCATCGGGATGGTAGACTCGTTTGATAGATTCATGTTTGGAGTTGATGTCAGCATCGCCTACATGACACAAGCCACTGTCGCTGAACACCAACTGTCGTCTGTGTTTCTCAAAGTAAGATTTCAAGTTGCCACCCTTGTAGTAGTTGGCATCTAAGCAATACGACTTGTCTCTGTCCACATACCCATCAATCTCCAGTATGTCTTTCAGCACAATGCCTTTGTCTTCAGGCTGTGTGATGTTCGGTATGTTTGTCCAGTAGAGTCTGACTCTGTTCTGTGCTGATACGAGACTTGAGTTTATCATGACAGGCTCTACACCGAGTATGGCACTTATGGCATCTTGAATGTCCTTCCGCATCCTCACATTCTCCAGTAGAAAATACTTCGGCTTGTAGTGCTTCACGACATCTACGAAGTCGAAGAACAAACGACTACGAGGGTCATCGAAGTTGAGTCTGTGTCCAGCGAAGGAGAAGCCTTGGCAGGGTGAGCCACCCATAATTAAATCGACATCCTCTAAATCCCAGTCACGCCAGTTGAGAATGTCGCCTAAGCGTATGTTGTCCGGGTAGTTCTTGTCAGCAATCTGAATGGCATACTTGTCTACCTCAGACGAGTAGTAGTTATCGAACTCGATACCTGCTCGCTCCAAAGCCAGTCGGCCACATGCTATACCATCAAACAATCCTAATGCGTTTCTTATCTTAACCATTTTATCCACCAACCTACTGGAGAGATATTGTCACCGAGATAGTCCACTATCTCCATGATTACTTTCTTCTTATCGTATGCATCTAAGTCTTCCATTTGTGCTAATATCGCTGACTTGACAAAGACAGGACAACCGTGGTCGTTCTCTCCTTCAGGGTCGCCATCCAGCCATAGACAATCTTCTCTTTCGCAACTACATTTCATTTTCATTCCTCCTCTACGCTGTCATCGAGAGGTTGTTTCAAACAATCTTCTCTGATAACCCAAGTAGGAGAGTCAATACGAGCAGCAATCACTATGCCCCCATTGGCGTTGTAGAGTCTACCCCTACACCATACGCTTAGTCTGCGCTTAGTCTTCTGACCGAATGACCATGTGTAGTCTATCAGTCTACCATCACGGTCAATTTGTATGCCTATCTGTCCATTACCCTTTACGAGATACTTTCTTTCTTCCATCTCGTCTAAATCTTTCAGCAACTTGTCTCGCCATATGTTGTCTGTTTCAGGACAATGATGAATAACGAAAGCCCTTATGGAAGGTATACAGGTCTTACCTTCGTAGACTTTACAGGATGCTTTCTCAGGTTCGTGAAAGAAACTCATGCTGTCACCTCCAGTGTAGGTTCGACCCACCACTTAGGAGCACCAGTAGGTGACCTGTCCCATCGTGGAGGGCCATTGGAGAATCGCTTGCTGTGGTAGTATGCTCGATAAGCAGTGACTGCATTCTCATGTTTGTATTCATCAGGCATAGCCTGAGCGAATGGTGTGAGTTCACCTTCAGGAATCATGTGAGACATCTCAGCCAAGTGGCGAATGCCTTTCTCACAGAAGTGAGTCTTGTCAAAGCGTCGAGTGTATTCTTCGCACAGTCCAATGGCATGACGAGAAGCCCACTCAAAGTTGGCTCGTGAATCACCACACCATACAGTGCATGGGTGACGATGGTAACCACCCTTGAGTGGTGTTCCCTTCTTTGTTAGTGGCATTTGCTCAGGTGTAGCACCATGACGAATGACAGCACTACCCATCTGTTGGAGTAGTTCGACGCACATCTTAGGAACGTGCTTGTCGCAATACATCATGGCCGCTATGACCGCTTGAAAGTGTAAGATGAATATGTTCATTTTGATTTCTCCTTGAACTTTTCAAAATCTTCCCACGAAAATATCCAATCACCCGATACCTTCCCCTCTTTTTGATTACCAATAAATGCAATCCGATAACCTTCGGGTGGCTCAACTGATGTAGCGTGTTTGTAAGCGTCTTCGCAACTGTCAAGTTGTGCGTAGTGTTCCCATGCAGGTGCAGGGAGTCCCCTGTCACTCACATCTTGCACCCAATCTTCTCTATCTTCAACCAACAATACTTCAAAGGTAGCGAAGGTTGAAAGTGGGGGGTAGTTCCATTCTTTCTTGCTGTTCATTTTGATTTCTCCTTGTATTCTGTGTGTGTCTTTGGTAACTTGTGTGTTCGCCTACTGCACATGTTGTCCAGTAAAGCACAAACATTGGCTACACCAGTAGACCAACGCTTCTTTGTCACTTCGTCATTGACCATCGCTTGTTCTAATTCTCTGATGTCGATGTTGTCACGAAGCCAACTGATGACCTCAAACTCGACATGGCTAACACTCCCTGCTCTTTCCATAGAGAACAGTATACTGTCTCTTTATATATCAACATCAAGAGTCGTCTTTTCTTTCCTTCTGTTCTTCGTCAGCCTTCGCACTTTCGATGGCTTCTATGAGACGTGGTAGCATCTCAGTTGCCTGTTCTATAGACAAGCGAACTCCATGTCTTGTGTGTTGTTTACCGTCACGAAGTATGCGTAGGTCAATCCAATCCTTGCCATAGAAACTGACATGTGCAAGCCTGACATCTCCTCGCCCATCCTTCCACTTTGCCTCAAGGCTACTCGATTGCCATACAGTCTTCTCAGTCATGTCTACTCCTCCTCAAGAACCATGTCGGCACGAACCCAATGCCTGTGTAAATCCCTCGCTGACCATCTTTGGACTCCGATGGTATCATTGAAATAATCCAGTTCAAAGACACCAACAAGAGGTTCTCCTACAATGCGAGCACGATAGCCTACATATTTGTTAATCCACTCACTACCAATCATTCTTCCTCATACTCCTCTGTCTGAACTTTCATGCAACAAGTTCCCCACATCCACGGAGGCACTTTGTCACCAGTGATAGGACAAGTAGAGCCTACCAGTATAGCAGTCTCGCCTGACTCAGCCGCATCAAACATCTGTTGTCGAGTCATGGCTACCATGTAGTGGTCGAAGTTCAGAGGTTGGTTGATTTTGTATCGCATGAACAAAGCATCGCCAGCAAGTAAGTTGTAGTCATCAGGATTCATCGTGATGGTGTTCGGGTCGCCTGTTTCATCTTCAGTGTAAGGAACGACAACACCCCAGTCTTCGACTGTATGTGTGTCTCCGTTATCAAGCAACACTTCTCTGTCACCGAGATACTTTGGGTATGCATCCTCAAGTGGAAGTTCGGATAGCGGTATGCCTTCAGGAGTTGTCCACGAAGCCGCAACCGCTTGGCGCTCTTGCATCTCTTGCCTGAATGCTTCTTCTGCTGATAAAGCAACATTGGTGACCAAAGGATTGTCGTCAATCATGTCGATGTTCACTGATGCAAACAGCCCAGTGATGCGCTCGTGGTGTGCTTCTGAGTCAGGATGGTCTACCCTGTGCTCAAGTTGTAATGTCGTCTCGTCTATCTTGCGATAACGACACCCAGTTCCTTCGGGTCGCCACACTGCTTTCTCAGCCATTTGATTGAAATGTTCAAGCGCCCATACTTTCAGTTCAGGTTCGTATTCTTCTGTCATGTTATCACGTCCATATGTTCAGGTTAATCTTCTGATTCTCATAGAGGAGGAGTTTGTCACAGCATCGCACGACCAAGTAGTGATGGTTCTCCATGATGAGAACCATGCCTTGCTTGAGGTCATGACCGCATTCAGGACACACTTCGTATATCCCTTCGCTTGACAGTATGACACCTAAGACCCACTCCTCACCTCTCCCATCAGGGAGTTGTAATTGAACATGTCGGAGGTCACACTTGTGACCATCGGGTAATATCCACATACCATCAGGAGTGATGGCTGAGGGCTTCAACTGAGCGTGTTTGTATTTGTCCTTGTCTTCCATCAGTCGCTCGCCTCATTTTCAGGTGGGGCTTGTGAGACTGAGTAAGGTGGCGCACGTTCAAAGTTGTTTCTGTGCTCATCGAGAACAGCCCTTGAAGCATGTCGCCACATGTTCATAACCTCTTGAGGACTGAGATAGTCTTCAGGGTCTACACGACCATGCATGACAATCTCGATGGTGCTGGAACGGATAGACCATTTACCGTCATCGTTCTTGTCAAGACCCTGATGTGTCCGAGCCTTGTAGTGACCACCGTTGTCAATGTGAGCCTGAGCAACAGCACTCATGAAGTCGATACACTGTTGCTTGGTAGAGAAGCGGAGGTTGCTCATGATGGAACTCGCACCCCAATCAGTAGGCTCTTGACGACCAACAAGGAAGTCCTTGATTTCATCAACAGGCTTCCAAACGAAGTCAGCAATCTCGTGACCAAAGGAGCGACGAGAGCGAACCTTGCAGTATCTCCAGCCGTTCTCAACGTCACCTTCCTTACGGTTCTTACTACTGGTGTTCTTGACATAGGCGCTCATCTCAGCGAGCCAGCCCCAGTCAGACCATCGGTGCTTGGAGTTCTTACCACGACCCTCCTTAGAGACAATGTTGTCGTTACGCTTGAGCATACGAGCCAACGACTCACGAATGTCAGCGATGACTTGATGCTCAGGCACAGCCTGAGACAGACCACGACGCATCTCATCCCATGCGACGACGTTGCTCGCAACCATTGAAGAAGTGTGCATAGGCCACTGGTCGTAGTTCCAACCACTTTGACATGGGCCACGATACCATGCTGTGATGAAGTCAGAGTCTGACTCACCGTTACGAATCATAGACCAAATACGAGTGGTCGGCCTGTCGTGATGTCGGCACTGCTTGCCTTCTTCATCGGCCCATGCACACTCACCGTATGTTCGGCTGGTGTTCTTGATGATGCTTGAGTTGTTCCAATCAGGTTTGATAACGACGTTACCAAAGAAGTCTTGGTAGGCATCAACGAGTTCATCAAAGAACGAGTCGGTCATAAGATGATAATGTCTCAAGTCGAGTTGCTCCGATGCACGAATCACTGAATACTTTTTACGAAGTGCATCAACGTCATGACCCAACTCATCGAGTTTGAATCGCTCTGCTTCAAGCCATGCATCGAGTGTGCTTGAACCCCAGTTGGTGTTGATGTAGAACGCCTCATCAGACTCACCTTGATTGGTAATGACAGGCCCAGCAAGAACGTGCTTGAAGCCCATGACCTCATCGTGACCACATGAAGCAACATTAGGTGTAGGCACTTCGCCATACCCAACTTTGCCCGTCATCATGACAGAAGCCGCACGAGTGTAGGTATTCACCATCTCGCTCCATGTCAGACTGACATCAGGGCCAGCCTTCATCAGTGTGTAGGCAACTGCCGCATCCATAGGCCAGCACTTGCCGATTGCATCCTTTGTTCGACCAACAGCATGGTCTACGATAATCGCTTCCTCGCTGAAATCTACACTGTTCTCCACGATACCTGCTTTCAGATATGTGTTCCACGTTTGCCATCCTTGCCATTCTCCACTCATACTATCAACTCCTCAATCTTGTTTGTTTTCTCCATTGTCACTGTTGTAACTGGAATCTGAACTGTAGGGATGGTCTTGCATCCCTTCTGAATCACTTGGTCGGCTTGGAATACCATGCTCAAATCAGTGTCAGGCATGTATTCATTGCTCGTCCAAAGGTGTAATCGGTTGAAGACAGGTGCTACTGAAGGCTTGACTGAGCATACAACTACATCCCAGTTCTTACGCTTTGAGTCAATCGCATCCATAGCATTTGTCAAGTAGTGCAAGTAGTTGCTCTTGCTGTCATCCTTGAAAACAGTGCTCACAGTCTTTGTGCCGTCGAGTCTGTATATGGTTCGGACACCGTTGCTTGCTCGACGGTAGTTCTGTAGCATGAGGATAACACCAGTGTTGTTGTGCTTGTAGCCCAAGAACACGCTGTTCACATCTTCAGGGTCGTCTTTACCTTGATAGTAGAGCCTGTCTTGACCCCACCCTCTGTGGTCACCGTTGTAACTGTAGGCAAATTTGCTCACCAGTTGTTCATTCGTATGCTCAGTAGGGGTAGGAATACCGCTACGTCCAATTATGGTTACATCATCGTTTGTCATGTTCATCATTCTCCTTGTGTTTCTTTTCTTTACTGTTGCTTTATATATCAACTATCTCCAATCATCAATGTCATGGCGATGTTCGATGCATTCTCCGCACCACTCATCTCCGTTTCCGTTGTCATGCAGTTGCTCGACTGTCTGTTCACATCCAGTGCAATACGGACATTCAGGGCAACGGGAGTATTCATGTGTATCATACAGGTCATCGCACAGTTGGCATGACCTGAAATCGTAACGCTCTTTCACGTTACGAATAATGCGTTGAAGGTTGTCGATTTTCTTCGCACAGTCACCGATGGTCTTCGTCAATTTAGTGATTATTTTGTTCTTGCTTTCGCTCATGTTCATTCACGCTCCTTTAGCGACTATCATCGTCTCATGCGAGAGACACGTCATCTCCTACGTCAGCGCCCATCATTACATCGAGGAACGATGGGACTTCTCCTTCTACGCCTAAGTCCGTCAGCATCTCTTTGACGATTTCATCGAACTGATTCATCTCATCAAACGATAGCGCTAACGCTGGTGGGAAGAGTTGTGACAAATCCCATTCATGTTCTTCCGCATGTGCATTAGCATAAGCAACATACTCAGGTGTTGTCTTTGTTGAAGGAGTAAGCATTGGTTTGAATCCTCTGATGTGTAGGAACGTCTGTGCCGGGTCTGCGTTAATCCCCATCTCCATACAGTTGAGTGCGTCGATAGATACGTTGAATGTCTCTGCCAGTTCTTGATACAACATCTCCCATGCAACACCATCAACAACGTCGCAGTGTGATGCTAAGTGTTGATGGTATGTCATCCATGTCAGGTGTGTGCTGGCAGTGTCTTGTGCTCGGCACGAGGAATCGGATAGTGCTTTCTTGCGTAGCGCTAAGTAATCACTTACTGACTCAGGCAACGGAAGCAAGAAACCTTTGTCACCAATGCCCTCTTGAATAGATGGAAGGGCTTTGCTTGTCTTGCCCCCACCACTCTTGAATACAATCTTCGATAGGCTGAGCATAAGTTGCGCTCTCATGTCTGTGTAAATCTGTGGCTTCGTCATGTTCACTCCTCCTCTCTTTCCTTTATTTCAGCAATCCATGCCATTTGCTTTGTGCAGTTAGCACCGTATTGGTTTTCGTATCGAGCGAAGAAGTGAATAGCCGTTTGCCAACCACAGGTTTCGACCATCGACTCTACATCCTGTCGGTCATACTCTTCTACACCTGATGCTACAAAGGCGGCGAGTTTCGTCATGCTATTGTAATCCCATGCTTGTCCCATGTTCAGTCACCTCTGAGTATCTTCCTGAAGTCTATGATTGTGTCTTGCCACATCTCAAGGACGTGTTCGATTCGCTCTATGACTTCGGGTATATGTTCAAGAAACTCAGGGTAATGTTCCTCCAAAGTCTCACGAGTAATCGGCCCAGCGCCATGCCAGTGATGGTTGTATGCAATCTCATCCAGTGTTCCCATGTCTACCCATGCCGTCATGCTTAGTCCTCCTTGCTTGCCCCTTGCAATACTTCAGCGATAACCAATAAAGCGGCAATTTGCTCACGCCTATTGTATTGACTTTTCATTGTCCCATCAAGCCCTTTGTGACTATGGGTTGTTGTTTTAATTTCTTGAATTATTTCTCTCCATCTTTTGATTACGTTCACGCTTCATTCCTCCTCTTCGCCAGTTGAGTAGACATCGCCACTCTCAATCACAAGACCTGACGATGTGTTCTTCACGAATGTAATGAGTGTGTCCACTGCTGTTGAGTCATCCTTGACATCGAGCATAGCCCCACTTGGGTGGTTCAACTCTGTGCCTTTGATGAGTAGTTGCACTGTGCCTTCATGCTCCACATACGAGATAACTTCCAGTGGTGCATAGAGAACTGACCCACTTGCTGGGCTTGCCAGTGTAGGTTCTTGTTCACTTAACCACTCTGTCAGTTCAGGTGGTGCTCGTAGTTCCAGTGCAATACCATACTTACGATTGACCGTAGGTTCACCCACACCTTGAATGTGAATGCGGTTGGTATCAAATTGCGTTCTTACTTGTAGTCTCGGTTGTCCAAAATCGTTTGTCATGTTATCACCTTCTAATGTTCCTTTATATATCAACAATCAGATGAAGTCTTCCATCCCATCGAAGTCAAACCCACGGTCTTCTAAGTAGTCATCAAGACTCCTTTGTGTGATTCGTAAGCGAGCCTCCTCTTGCTTGCGCTTCAGTTCTTTATTGTTGAGTTGTTTCTTTTTCTTCGCAGGGTAGTCCTTACCTTTCTTGCCTTTGCCCTTGCCTTTGCCCTTAGCCTTCTTGTCTTTGGCTCGCTTGGTCTGTTCCTCTTTCTTGATACGAGCAGTGCGCTCAGCATCACGAGACACCCATGTCTCGACGTTCATGAACTCAGGCAAGTAGAACTTCTTCGACTTCTTGCACTGAACCATACCGTCACGAGTCTTGATGCCAGCCTCTTCAGCCGCACAGACAATGCAGTGTCCGTCATCATGCATACCAAAGTGAGACACAGTGTTGTCACACTTAGGACAGATGCCTGACATATCATACAGCGCATCAGTGGATAGCATCATCTCAGGTGCTCCGCAGTTACTACACTGCTCAGGCACTGGGTCATCGAGATGCACCCACTCAGGTGTGCCACACAAACCACAGGAATGCAGTTGCCATGTGGTCGGGAAGCCATCGCCATCGTCGTAGTCATCTTCATCCTCAACCCAGTAGGTAGACTTCGGCATGTAGTTGTCCTTGTCCTCCTTCTTCTTACCATTCTTCATGGGGTAGTCAGATGTATCAGTGAACGAGAAGTTGTTCTTCTTCTTGAACGACTTGAAGAGTGACTTGCCTTCAGGTATCTGTAGAACCTCAGCAACGTAGGTCTGCTGAGACTTGCCCTCGACAGCATGGTGACAATAGATGTCACGGACATGCTCGATAAGTGAAGCGGCGTCGGGTTGCTTGAGACAAGTAGGGTCACCCATGAGGTAGCCAAGAATACACAACTGCACACCAGTCCGACCATGACCACCAACGCACTGCGTCGATACAGTCTTGATGCCATTGGCTTTGATGTCAGCAACAAGCGCCAACCAAAACTCACGGTGAACATCTTGAGGTATGCTGAAGTCAGGCCAGTCGATGCTGATAATTTGTGGAGTATCACCACCAATGTAGCCTTGACATGACCAACCATCAGGCACAACCGTAGCACGAGGATTGTCCATCACTTGTGCTGGGCCGATGGCGAGGTCAGGTAGCGGTGACATACGATGCCACCCACCGTTACGACTGTGACCACCAGCGTGTATACTTACACCATCAATCTCAAACACTACTGGGTTACCAGTGTGACAACCTGCTTTACTTCCATATCCTTGCATCCAATTCATTCTTTCACATCCTTTGTTTCTGTTTCTCCAGTCATAGCAGTGAGGAAGTCCTCAAGGCCATCACCTTGCTTAGCGAGATACTTGTTGAGAATCAACATCATCTCAGGAGTGTCAGGGTCAGAAGGGTCGATGGCCTCATACAAGGTAACGAACTCCTTCGCTGTAGGGAAGAACTCTTTCGCTTTGATGGAAAGAATCTGTTCCTTCACACTTACACGAGTCTCACCTTGAGAACCAGTGAGCCACACATCAACAGGTGGAGGAGCAATCATGAGAGAAGCGCTGTGCTCATCGAACAGTGTCTTGAGTTCAGCGACTTGTGAGTGTGAAACCTCAGCAGGGTTGTTGGCAGCCCACTGCAAGTGTGTAGCACAAGTGGTGCAAGTTGATACACCACACATGATGAAGTCCTTGTTCAAAGGATTGTTGTGGCTACCCTTGTCACCATGTCGCCAACCAACTGGTAGTATCTCCATCACTTTGCGTAGAGCCTCGTGAACATTCTTGCTTGAAGCCATAGGAGTCTTACGCCAATAGGCTGGGGTCTTCTTCTCAACATAGTCGAGAATGTCACTCCATGTATTCTCAGGAGGAGAGGCTGACTCAAAGCCAGCACGAACATTAGCAAGACCATCATCGAGGAACTCACGAGCCATCTCAAAGACGGAGGCCATGCTGTCCATGTCTCGACGTGGGTTGAAGCCAGCAGTGCCAGCGTCGAATGCGAACTTGCTCAACCACTTGTTGAACAGAGAACCATTGTTGTGAACTGCATTCTCAGCCATGTTCACCTTGACGATGAGTTCGCCCAATGTTTCTTCGTTAGGCTCAGCAGTGAATGTTTGTAGAGCGTCACATACCTCAGCGCCCTGCAACATAGAAGCGCCCCACTTCGGGCCACCGTATGATGACGACCATCCCTTTTGGAAGTGCTTGTTCAAGAAGCGAAGCATCTTTGCACAGTCACCCCAGTCTACTTCGATGTGTCCAACAGCGGCGTAGTAGTGTCCACGAGTGGAGTCAAGGTGAGGAGTGTTGGTGATTTTCTTCCACACATCACTGCCAATACAAGCAGTCATGGTAGCGAACAGTTCAGCGTTAGCATTCTTCTTGAGGCTACGAGCATGGCGCATCTCACCAAGACCAAGAGCGAGCATGGCTTTGGGTAGCCAAGCACAGAACATACCAGCAAGGTATGCAACATCTTGTGGCTTGCTGTATGGGAGACTGACCCACTGGTGGAAGAAGGTGGAGAACCAACCTTGTTGCTTGCGCCAATAGAGGTTGCCGTCCTTGAGGCCACGAGAGAAGTCAGCAAGGTAGGCATCGGGTCGGTAAGGCTTAGGCACGAACTTGTTGTCGTTGTCCAAGACAACCCAGCCGGGTGCGGCCTCGACCCAACGGTCACCCTTGTTGATGGTATCAGCAGGGGTGATAGCATAAGCAACACCGACACCACGACAGTGAGCATAGATGTGAGAGAGACGAGAGCCAGTAGGCTCAACGACCATGAAGCCATCGGGTAGTTTCTCAGGCGTGATGTTCTCTTCAAGCCAAGCCACTTCCTCAAGACCACTCATGATGATGAAGTCCTGAATGACAACCTCGCCAGCGGCAATCATACCAATGGTATCGACACCTTCAGGTGGAGGGAAGACAGGAGTGTGAGAAGGAGCACCACGAATCTGTGTGAGGTTGTGAGTCATGAGAGGTAAGTTCATGACACCACGGTCACGTTTGTCATCGGTGTTCTTGAAGACGAACTCCAACTCGTGACGAGTAGGAGAGTAAGAGAGTGAGTTGAGAATCATGTTGTCCTTGTTATACTCATCAACACGGAGAGGGAATGCAAGGTTGAAGCCGTGACCAGCAGTGACACCATCGTGACCAACACCCATGATGTTGTAACCTTGAAACATAACTGGTGTGTCAAGCCCAGTCTTAGGGTCAGTGGTCATCACGGTCACACCATGCTCATCCACTTCAGGATGAGAGAGAGCCATGACTGACGAGCATGAAGCATCAATGAATGGCATGAGAAGCATACAACCATTGGGGTCAGCCTCCTTCATGATTTGAGCGAGGCGCTTGAAGTCAGAGACAAGTGACTCTTCATCGTTACAACGAACAGATTCGATGACACCATGTCGAGGAGTCTCAGGGCAAGTCCTCAAGAAACATGGGTAGCCAATGTGTTCACCTGCTGATGTCAAGTGAAGTGGTGTGTCAGTCAGATGGATAGCCACCATGTTAAGTGGTTGCCAGTCTTTGGGAACAGCATACTGCTGATGGGCTGAGCGATGAGTGAACAGTGCCTTCGCCTTCTGTGACTTTATCGCTTTGATGCGCTCCGTATTGTTCAGTTCTTCTATCGTCATGGTTTGTGTCATGGTATCATTCCTCTTGGTTTGTGTTTCTGTATTCTACTGTTGCTTTATATATCAACATCATTCAGTTGGTTGGTTTTCATCATCCTCTTTCTCAGGGTAGTATGGGATTACACCAACACACTCGTCATCAATAACGTAACGCTTGTATGGCGTAGCATCTGTAGTCTTGTGTCTCCATTCGACTGTGGCTGTAGGCATCACTCGGTCAGGGTGTAGTGTCCAATCAGCATTCGCTCTGTCCATGTGGTGCTTCCATGTTATGCTGATACGAGTGCTCGACTCAGCCAACTTAATCATCTTGTCAATCCATTTGTAAACGAATGACCTCGCATCAACGAAGTTGTCAAAGATTGTTTGTTCTACTGTGTGGGGTTTCCATATCACGTCGAAGCCACCACCACCGAAGTCAGGTATGTGTTGGTATCGAGGATTGCGTTGCCTACGCACCTTGTCACTTCTTTCTTGTGTCAGTCTTAGGAGGACAAGCCTCATTGTTCCATCAGGGTATTCCATCATGTTATCACCTCATACAAACGGATTGTAACCTAACACTTCCTCAAGCACATCTTCGTGAGTTAAGTTGCTGAAGTCCAACGCTCTATGTCCTAACGCCGCTTCCTTGAGTTCCATGTATTCCTTGTGCAGTCTGTTGTAATCTGAAACCATCTCTCGTATCACTGCACGATGTTCTTCATCGAACACGGCTATGGTTTCAGTTCCTTCTTCTGTAGATTTGAATAGAGTTACTTCTCCATCCAAGTCATCAATGTGTAAGTTCATCCAGTTCTTCATGTTATCACCATTCTAATGTTGCTTTATATATCAACTCGTCAAATACTATAGACCTCTAAGCAGTTACTCCTCTTCGTAGTGTCCTTCATACTGAGTGTGAGATGGTAGACGATACGATGGTCTTGTTGCATCAACACTTGAGTAAGCAACGAACATACCCTTGTTGTCTTGACGTAGCATATCACCCGCTTTGATTTGAGGTAGCCTGTGAGATTCAACCACTTGCCAAAGCGATTGCCTACCTGACTTACCGAGATACTCAACGATGAGCCATTGGTTCTGTCCGACTGTGATTCTGTAACTCATTGTATCATCTCCTTGAGTTCCGTGAGTTCCTTACGAAGTCGCTCGACTTCTTCTTCCAACATCTTTGTCTTCTTCCGTTCAGCCCGTAGAGCAAACGCCATTCCTTTCATCTTACTACTCATTCCTTTCGCCTCCATTCTTCTTTAATCATCTCGACCAATTCCGCATCAACCTCACAGTAACGATAGCCTGTGCCGTCATCACCTGAAGGCTCAGCCGCATTTTCAATAACAGACTCCAAGAGTCCACGCAACCTCACAACCTCACGGTGTAATACAAACGCATCGAGTAAAATGTAGTGTGCTGGTGTTGGCTTCGCTTCCTTTACTGTGTCGCCAGCATAGATTCTTGCGAGGACTTTACCACTCCTTGCTTCCTCTACTTCTGTGAAGCCATGCCACATATGCTCAGTGATGTATACCTTTGAAGCACCATCGTATTTGTCCATGTCAATCATGTCACCACTTCCTCACATTGAATACTTCTTTCATGCCCAGTCGATGACCAACTCTGACACGGAAGTTGTTGAGATAGGTGAAGACTCCAAGACGTAAGTGACCACTTACATTCCCTTCCTTGTCCTCACCCAACTCCTGATAGCGTGCCAGTATTTGCTGTGCCTTTGTGATGTCATCAACGATGGACATGAACTGAGAATGTTCAGGGTTCTTAAACCCAGCATCATGTAGGTCTTGTGTTCTCTGTTGGTCAGCCTTCACGATAGCATCGCAGTTCTCCATATACCAATCAAAGTGTGCCTTGACACTTGCGATAATCTTCTCTTCGTCTGCTCCCCATGTGTTGTCTTCAGTCATTCTGATTCCTCCATGTCATCCAGTCCAACGATAATATCTGTCTCATCGTTGAGTAACATGTTGATGTCATATGCGTGGTTACATGCGTCCACCAAAGTGTCAATGATTATGTGTGGCGCACCTGCTTGTTGATGCATCTCAATGCTTCTCTCAAGTGTATCAATAACACATTCCAATGCATCGCTGAAGTTTATCTCGCTCACAGTATCATCTCCTCTACAGCATCATCTTCAGGAGTAGTAGGTGTAGGGTCATGAACAACAATCCATTCACCATCCCACTTCTCACCATTGAGATACCATTGGTAGTTGCGTTGGTAGATACTTACATGGGGTAGTGCGTTGAGTCTGTCTTTGGTTGTGACTGTCTGATGGTCACCATCACCAATGGATAGTATGCCATCTTTGCTATGAGCAGCGATGGTGTTACCGAACAACTTCATGGTTGCTGAACCATCGAAGTGAACCTCTACCTTTGTGTTGCTTCGCTTGAATCTCTCACGATTCATCAGTGCTATACTTGCCAGTCTACTTATCTCTCTCATTGTATCATCTCCTATTGTTAGTGTTGCTTTATATATCAACTTCATTCTTCCTCTTGCTTCTTCTTCGCTTGAGGTGTGTTACCTCTCATGCATTCAGCACAGCGCCTGAAGCCGGGGCGTGTGCCGTTGGAACAGTCTCGTTGGTGGCACAAGTTCATCATGAATCTCATTCCTTCACCTCCTCGCAAAAGGTGCAGTTGCACACCCAAGTGTCACCATGCAGGGTGAAGGAACAGGGCATGTCGCATTCGGGACAAGCGCCGAACTCGTGAATCAAGCCTTCACCCCCAAGTCACGGAGCATCTCTGCTGGGATGTCTCCCGCATCTACCATTGATTGAAGGAGAGCCTTAGCGATACCCTGTCGCTCCACTGCATCTCCGCCATCGAGGATGGACTGGATGACAGCACGCTTCTCTTCGACAACAGCATTGAACTTCTCATCAATCGTGCCAGTGACTGAGAGGTAGACAGCATGAACAGTCTCAGCCTCTTGACCGATACGGTTCACTCGGTCTTCGGCTTGCTCCTCCCATGCTGGTGACCACTCACGCTCAATGAAAGCCACAGTGTCGGCACGAGTCAAGGTCAGACCTTCCTTCGCCGCTACGGTTGAACATATCATGACATCAATGTCACCACGTTGGAAAGCATCGACTCGCTCTTGCCTCTTCTCTGCTGAGACATCACCAGTAATGAGTCCAAGTGTGAAGTCATCCTTGAGTTCATCAACGAGAGCATCAACAACATCACGGTGGTGAGCAAAGACAATGGTTGGTTTGCCAGTGACCTCATGGTAATCACGAACCCAGTTCGCAGTAGCACTTACCTTGAGGATGCCACAGTGGTGACGTAGTTCAGTGAGCATGTTCAAGACGAAGCCAGCAGGGATAGAGTTGCTCGCCTTGTGCATAGCATACTCATTCAACCATGAAGCCTGAGCATTCTTGTAAGCCTTCATCTCCTTTGGTGTAGGCACGACATCAACAACCTGACGAATCTTGTCAGGCAACTCCTCCATGACTTCCTTCTTGAGACGACGGATGGTGAAGGTCTTGGTTCGCTCATGCAACTCAGCCTCGTTGGATGAACCCTTGAAGTCCCAACCCCATCCGTTGTGCTGAGCATCACAGTAACGCTTGGCAAAGGTGAAGAAGTTACCGAACTCAACTGGTCGAAGGAGGTTGAGTGTAGTGAAGAACTCAATCGGTCTGTTGGTGATAGCAGTGCCTGACAAACAGACTACGTTCTTGCTACCACCAGCAACCTCAAGGCTGGCTTGTGTGCGCTGAGCCTTGCTGTTCTTGAGGTAGTGTGACTCATCGAAGATGACGATGTTGAAGCCACGCTCCTCCAGTGCAAGTTGTTGCTTCTTCATAAGGTCGTAGTTGATGACAACCACATCAGTCTCAGGGATAGGAGACTTGCCATTCTTGACAGCCTCGACAGTGAGGTTGGGTAGCCATGTCTTGTATTCCTTGACCCAGTTGTATTTGACATTCGCTGGTGCAACAACAAGGACTGGATGGTTCTCAGGGTGGAGGGCTGAGTAGGCAAGTGCTTGGATGGTCTTACCCACACCCATGTCATCACCAATCAAAGCACGACCACCAGCAAGTTCAACGAATCGAACACCGACATACTGGAACGGATAGAGTTCACGTCCTTCAGGGAACTGCTCTGCTAAGCGAGCACGCATCTCCTCAATCTTGTCCTCGTCATGGAGAGACGAGGCACTGGACAAAGCAATACGCTCAGCCTGAGACTCGATGACTTCGTTCATACCATTGACAGAAGCGATGGCATCAGCAAGTGGTTGGTAGATACCATCGAGTCTACCCTTGAGGAATGCCCCTTGAGATAGTGGAACTCGCCACGCCTTGTTTGCCGCATCCCACTTGCGACCCATGACTCCTTTGACAATGCTCATGACTTTGGTTCGCAGGTCAGTGTCCTGAATCCACGGCCACTTGAGCACAAGAACATCAGCCTGAATGGTTGCAGTGACGTTGCTGTCTGTCTCAGCCTTCGTGGTATCAGGAGTTGGTGCAGTGACAGCGAGTGCCTTGAGTTGGTCAGCATAGAATCCATGCTTCTCAAAGATAGGCACAGCCTTGTTGATGAGGTCAGCAGTGAAACCGAGTGACCAGAACTCACCAGTCCACTTGAATGCAGGGAAGCCCAGTGTTGCTTTAAGGTCATCTTTACATGCGTTGTTACGAGGGAATCGAAGAGAGACACGACGAGACTTCTTCGGCCACCGTCGCTGTCTATCGTTCTTACCATACCACACATCTTCGTAGACCTCAGCCTTGACAGTCATGTATGCACGCTGTTGTTGCTCAGTGACAATGTAGGAAGCGAGTGTCTCCTCATACAACTGTTGGAGTTCCTCTCGCACAGAGATGTCAGGCTCAGCGAACTGCAACTTGTATTCCATGACCATGTTCATGACCTCTTCATCGAAGGTCAAAGCATTGGCAAGGTTGGATGGCTTCTCGCCTGAGTCCTTGAAGAACTTACGGAGACGAGAGGCCAACTTCTGTTGGTATGCTGCTCTCGCCTTTGCCTTCACACCAGTCTCGCTCATGTCCTTGAGGAAGGACTGAACATCAACATGAGGAGGGATGCCACACATCTCCATGAGTTGAGGGATTTGTGTTCGACTGTATTTGTAGAAGCGCTCCGATGCTTCTTGATACATAGTCTCAGGTATGTCCTTGTCGTTCTCCAAGAACCACGACATCTGTTTGAAGAACGGAGCGTCACCTGCATTCGGGCCAATGTTATCCAACTCACCATCCACATGGACTGCGTTGAACTTTCGGATGAGTTCACTCATCACTGTCTTCGTTACCAATTTCTTGCTTTGCTTTACCATTGTAATCACCTTTGTCTATTATGTTCCTTTATATATCAACCCTCAGTTGCTTGCGTCCTCGATTGTATCAGCATAGTAGCCGTCGTTGTCTCGGACATCAGACTCACACCACTCCATCATTTCAGTTCGTGTCTCAAACATCTCCCATGCATCAATGAAGTTGTAAGTGTATATCTTTCCACCACCTTCAACGATAACAGTCTGTGCTCGCTTAGTGTGGTATGAGAATAGATTCTCCCATGCTTGCGGGCCAATCATTCGCTCGCCCCCTTCAAGAACATGCCTTGTGCTGGTTCGACCTTGTGCTTGATGACTGCATACTCAGTGCCATGCTTGACACCTAAGATTTGACGAGCATAGATGTCAGCAACCACACCAGCGGCTTGGCTCATGTTATCGTAGATAGCATAGATGTGAGTCGGTGCTTTGTCTGAGACATGGTTGGTGAATGGATAGGCTGAGTCGGTAGGGTAGGACATGACTATGTAGACGAACTCCATCAGTAGTCACCCCCATCATCCAAGTGGTGGTCACCAATCGAAT
>CEPG01038842.1_pt1 | contig 31703 bp, 46 predicted proteins | sample 530551 | NCBI WGS metagenome assembly CEPG01 (sample SAMEA2620384, study PRJEB7988) | marine metagenome | biome: marine biome (ENVO:00000447); feature: surface water layer (ENVO:00002042); material: "saline water (ENVO:00002010), including plankton (ENVO:xxxxxxxx)" | depth 5 m | reverse complement strand
CCCCGAGGGTTATCATGCCATCCACGAACGGCGTGTAGTCGATGTTGCCTGCTACCTCACCCATGCTGACAAAAGAGCCGTATAGCGCCTGCTGGGTCGTGGCGTCAGCGGATATCCGGGCTAGGTCAACATCTGCCGAATACTTAGCCATGGTCTTAGCTGAATCTGCCTGCATCCACATCATGCCCAATGACGTTACCGGGGTAGCCAGAATACTTGCCCACTGCAGCGCCTGAGATTGCTGCGGGATCGGGTTTACCGTAGGTGTCTGAGTTAGGGCTAGGGCCATTACCGCTGCGCTTGCAGCCTGACCATCCCCAGCCGCCGCAATAGCTGACAACGCCTCAAACTTTGCCCGGGCTGCAGCAGAGTTTGCCTCTGCAGCCTTCTGCACCGCCTCGTAATACTGGCTGTTGCTGGACGCGCAGCCAGTGATTGATACCGCAAGAAGTAGAGCAATAATCGCTTTCATATCTTACCCTCGACAATCCGTAGTTTTTTAAAGTTGGGATCGTTCAGCTTCTTAATGATCAGCTTCTGCATCCCGTCATGGTCTTCCCACGACACGCCCTCTTCCTTCATCCACATCGCCAGAAGGTGCATCGGGATATCACCCACATACCATGAGTCTGACAGCATATCGTCCTTGCCGATCCCGGCAGACCGCAGCTGCTGATTGCGCTCAAGGTATGGCGTGTTGTCGTACTCAGTGTGGATGCCAAACTTAGTGCCACCCAGATCGACAAACTTCTCTTTTACCTTCACGTTACCTCCAGTGAGAAAAGGGGGCCGTAGCCCCCGTCAAACTTAGCTAGTGGTGCAATCGTAAACCGCGCCAGAACTTTTCTCGTTCTTAGCGACCAGAGTCAGCTCGGTTAGCACCTGTCGCTTCTCGTAGTCGCCGTCTTTCGCCAAGGCTTCGTTCTTGGTAGGACGCAGTACGGCTACCTCAAACATATCGTCTTGGATGACAAAGACATCAGAGCCACGCTGCTCACGAGACGGTACGAACTTCACAGTACCCCAAGGGGTGACGTAGACGCTCATATGCTTGATGACCTTCTCAGACTCAGCGGTGATGTTGCTACGCTGATTGTTATTTCCATCAAATGCCAGTGCCTTGTTCATCTGGAATGCTGACAGGTAAACCGTGTCGGGGTTACCGCCTGATTCCCAGATTGACTGCATAACACCGTCGAAACGGGTCTGCGAGAATGCAGCAGCCGTACCGTCAGTGCGAGCATCAGTGCCATTACCAGTAGCAACGGTAGCGTCAGACGCTTCGTCGATGTTGGTGATGATCCATGAAGGCAGACCAGCAAGCTCACGCGCAGTTGAGCTATCGCCAGCAACGCGAGCGTTGTTGTCAAACAGTGCCTTTTCGATATCAAGCTTTTGTTCTTTGGCGATTCTGAGGGTCTGGTACGCCATCTCTTTGGCGCGACCGGCCTTTTCAAGACCTTCGTCAGTGCCGGGGATGATCACCGCATTTTTAAAAATCTGGGTGTAGTTCCCGAGGCGCGTAGTCGCCGTGCGAGCCTCAGCAGTAGTCGCGTCACCTTCAATGTGTGCGTTAGCTGCTGATGCGCGCAGCGAATCCGTCATCCACTCGTGATAAGTGTTGCGAGCCTTGCTCTTTCCACAGGCTGAATAAAATGGAGTTTCTTCGGGCGAGACATCATGGATGATATCGCTCAAATCTTCTCTAATACCGACAGCATCATAGCTGTCAAAAGTGTTGGATGGCTGTGCCATGATTAATTACCTCATTTAAGGATTAGTGATAGAGCGTCATCAATGCTTCCGCTCTTCTTCAGTTTTTGTCGAGTTTGTCGCTCGGCGTCTTTGTTGGATCGCGTCTTCTTAGCACCTGCCTTCACTGTGCGCTTGGCCTTTGGCTTCGCCTTAGTGACTGCCTTCTGCTTTCCAGACATTAGTTCTTGGTACTTAATGGCGTCATGCAATACTCGGATTGCACGGTGGTCCATTACTGCACCAATCTCACCCGGGTCATAGCCGTAAATCTCTTGCCCCATCGTCACAAGACGGTCCCGGGCTTGAGCGGCTGTGTCTGGCTCTGCAAACTCTGGTACTACAGCTTTCAGCGTTTCCATCTCACGCTCTAAATAAGCGCGCTGGGCGTACTGCTGTGCTTGAGACTGCTGTTCAGCAACCTGCTGAATTTGAGCAATCTGTCCGTCATAAGCAGTCTTCGCCTCATCGTATTGCAGCTTTGCTTCCATATATCCTATGGGGTCGCTATCGAACTGCTCTCTTGATGGGGCCACTGGTGCCTGCGGCAGACCGCTCTGTGCTTGTTGCAACAGGTTGCTAATCTGCTCGCGCTCACTCATCAGGTGTGCGTAAACCTGCTCCGCCTGCTTTCGCAGGTTGGCGGCTTCCTGCATACCCTTCTGGACATACTTTTGACCACTGTATCCTCGCTTGAGATCCTCAAGGCTTACCTCTTCTTCCTTGCCGTCTACTTTGACGGTGTATAGCGGAGGGGCCGGGACATCATCGTCTTCTGGGCCTTCGTATTCGTCCGGTGCGATGGGTTCCTCTTCTTCGCCATCAGGCTCTTCAGATTCTTCCACCTCTTCCTCAAGCTCCACCTCTTCGGCTTCGCTCTCTTCCACTGCCTCGGCCTCCACCTCTTCGGCTTCTGGTTGCGGGGCAAGTAAACCTTCTACGGCGCTATCAAAACTACTAAGTTCAGTCGTATCCACGGTACTGAGTCCTCATTTACGTTTTTTGTCGTAGATCGCTTCATCCTGTAGGATTTGGGCCATACGATCTTCGATTTTTCCAAGCGCCCGAATAATCGTGTGCGCCTCCGCCCGGTCATCGTCTGATGAGTACGGGTTAAAAAAGACATCGCCCTGATCTTTTTTAATCTTTTCCACTAGGTAACTAAACGCCTCGTCACCCTGTAGCCGCCTGATGCCAGCCGCCAAATCCTTTATATTCATCTAGGTACTGCTTGCATCTGCTTAATACGCTCGACATCTACGGCGGTGCCGTACTTGCCAAGAATTTCTGCGGCGCTAACAAGTAGATCCTGATCCATCTTGTCGCGCTCTCTATCGTCATCCGCAGCGGCCTTCTGCGCCTCCAGCTGCAGCTTGAACTGATCCTTCTGAGCCTGCGCCTGCAGCTTCGCCATGTCAGTTTGAGCTTTAGCTTGCGCTTTCATCTGCTCTGCTTGGAGGAATGCTTGTGCCTGCGGATCTCCCTGTTGACCTTGTTGTTGTGACGCCTGCTCCTGCTGCTGAATCAGCTGCTGCTCAGTCTCTGGGTTCATCGGGTTGAAGTAGCGGGTGCTATTGCGAATACCATTAAGGGCAAGCATATCTGCCAGCGTGTTGCGGACCTGAGTCAGCGTCACGATACCATTCTGAGGCCCGTACTGACCCAGTATCTGCTGTTGAACTTGGAACGCTTGCATTAGCGCCGCCAGCTTCTGCTCTTCCTGACCAGTACCCAGACCCACGTTCACGGTCACGTCCATGGTGACGTTCCAAGAGCGCGGATCTACCGGGACATAGTCGGCACCAGCGATACGCATCATCTGCTGCTCTTCCACATTCTCGTGCATGACCTTCAGCATCAGCGTGAACATCTGGCGCATACCGCCTTCTGCAAGGTTGCGAGCCATGACCTCAATCTGACCGGCTTGCGCTTGTACAGTAGCCTGTACCGCAGCGGCTGTAGTGTTCTGCAGCGCGTCTGGTGACAAGCCGGTAGACGCCCGGGTAACGCCGGTCTTGTCTTCGATCTCCTGATCCATGTACTGCAACGCAGCCAATGTCTGCCCAGCCACAAATGGGATAGCCTGCGGAACGATGGCGTTGGGTTGCTTAACGCGGATGACGCCGCCAATCTCATTGTTTAGCAGGTCATCAATGTTAACCGCCCCATCTAGGATCTCCATTCTGGGGTTGTTGGTTAGGGCTACGTTATCCAGAACGCCACGCAGCATAGCCGTAGATGCGTCCTGCTCATTGATGATCAGGTCGGCTACTGATCGACCGTAGAATGTGTGTGGCTCCGGGTCTACCTCAAACGCGGCAAATGGGATGTGGCTGCACGCCATGTAGTCCAATAGCTTGTGCTGCGCACCACCTAGTGTGATCTTCTGCAGCGTTGGGATTCCGCTACCGCTGACATCTACCTTCATGTAGACCTCAGTGACCGCTACCAGACGCATTGCGGGATCTTTGATGTCCTCGTCTGAGTAGTCCTCTTCGTAGCCACGGCGCTCAAACTCTTCTACCTCTGAGAAGGTGTCTGCGTGCTGCAGCCCGGTCAGGTCTTTAACATCCTCATAGTCGTAGCCCATGCCAATCAAGTCACCTATCCGCATCTCTGTGCGGTGGCAGACGGCGTATGCGTCATCTAGGCTTCTGGCGTTACGGTCTACAAAAAACTCCTCTGGCGGCACCGACTCGATGCACATCTTCCCCACATCTTTATAACGCGCAATCTTGAGATCGTAGACTGTCGCCTCGGTGTCGAGGCCCATATCATCAACCTCTATGACAGTGCGCGTCACCGACTCTAAAACCTCAACATCGTCATCCATCGTGATGACTCGGTACTCCATCTCGTTGAGGTTCTCAAAGTCGTATGTTTCTTGCTCTTGGTAGTTATCCCAATAGACCTTAACGATGCCGACCTTCTTGACCATAGCATCGTGGAATGCGTCATTTAGAACTCGGTAGCCGTTATGCTCATTGAAGACGTAGTGCATATATTCGGTGGCCTGCTCTGCCGCTTGCACATCTTCTGGACCCCGGGGTACATACTCAACAGGCTTATCCGTAGACAAAAACACGCGCATGAGAGACGGCTTAATGGCGCGGATGGTGTCACGCACCTTGGTGGCGACAACCTTCGACCGGCCCTCTTCCTCACCGATATCTACTTCACCGTCAAAGTATCGCTGCGCCTTGATGCGGTCTTCCGCAATCTCAGACTCAACAAAATCTACGGAGTCGCTGACAGCTTCTCGGGCGATTGACTCAATCTCTCGCTCTGTCATTGGTTTAAGCATTTAGCTGTCTCCATCCATAAAGGCACCGATTGACGTGGCACCCTCTGCGGTAATTGGCAGGCCAGCCCTTTGAGCTACCCCATTGATAAAGGATGCCTTGGCGTCAGATAGCGACCCTTTATCCATAGCCTCTTTGATGTATCTCAGCGCGGCCTCCGCTTGTGTACCCCTCTGCTGCGTCAGACCTCTAGCGATGTCGGCAAGAATCCTTTGCCGCTGCGCCTCTGTCACCTCATTTGATGCACCAGTAATTATACTGACAACACGCTTGGTTGCGCTTAAAGGTTCGCCGCGAGCTATCGAACCAAGAAACCCGGGTTCCAGCATCTCATCAATCTGCTTGCCCACCTCTCTGCGCCGGGCTGTTGCGCTATTAGGCGCGACTGACGCCAGCAGCTCTAGTGATGACCTGACCTCTTCCAGTTTTCTGCTAAGTTGCTTGTAAGCCGCTGGGGTAAGTATTGCCTGCAGCTTTCGGCGGCTGGCTACAGTGCCAAGTTCCATCACAGCCTTTCTAGCAGCGGTAACACCCTCGTCACCGCCAGAGCTAATAAAGTTTCTTGCGTTGGTCATTAGCTCTTCAAGTTGGTTTCTAGCGCCAAGACGCATGGCGGCAAGCTGGTCAGCAGAAGCCTCTCGTGTCGCGTACAGCACTTCTTCAACAGTAGTTGACGGGCGGAATAAGGCAGACCCCATCTCTGCGGCTTGACGCTCAAGGATGCTGTCACCGCCAAGTTTCACGGCCTGATCATACTGAGGCACAGCCTTACCTAGTGCAGTGCGTAACTGACCCGCAACCCTATCTAGAGATAGACCTACGCCCTTTGGCCTTTGTGTGATCGGGTCAAAGAACTCAGGTCCGTATGCGATGTTTTGCAATCCGCGCTTCAAGAAATCTAGCTGTATGACGTTAGGCTGCTCTTCAAATACCACTGACCCATCATCCGCTACGGTAGCCTTAATCTGGCGATCCGTAATCTCTTCAAGCTGCATCAAATCGTTGGCGTCTTTTATGGCCTTCTTTAGGTGCTGGCTTGGTATCCTGTTCACAAGACTTAGGATGGCCTCGCCTGCCGGTGACGTGTAATCAATCGGGCTAGAGTAAGCGGCTTTGTACGCAGCGTTCCTTGCAGGCGCAGATCGACCCGTAATAGTCTCAATGATTGTTCTCTTGCCGGTAGGTGCGGCCCCCAGAACCTCATCCATCATCTGGCCTAACTGCACAGACATCTCTGATGCGCGACCTTCTACAGCCTCTCGACCTATGGACGCAGCCTCGCCAGTTGCTCCCAATGTCATCACGGCGTCCAGCAGGTTTTTGGTAGCTAGGCTTGAATCAGCAAGCATTCCAGACTCACCTGCCCTCCGAATCGCTGACAGCGCATCCTCAAGGGTGCCGCCATTCCTAATGGTATTGGCAATGATCATGCCTGCGCCGGGTGACACGTTTAACTTTTTTGATATTTCTTTGATTGCTGCGTCTGTCTGCTTGCTGCTTGTTGCGCCCCTTGTGAGAAGCGATGCCGCGCCACTGAACAGCCCGCCCAAGGTAAGACCAAGAGTCGCGTCTCTTACTGCTTGTGGAAGCCTGTCTAAAAACCCCCCCTCTGCCGCACCGAAACCAGAAACGCCAGCTTCTAGTCCGGCTAGGCCAGCGCCACGCATAGTTTGATTTGCTAGTGATCCGCCAACGGCACCCGGGGCAAAAACCGCAGCTGGAGCAGATCCTGCGACCCTTGCAACCAAGCTGGCACCCGGAGCCTGCTCTTCCGTAGCTCTCTGGATTGATTCCATTTTCTGTCTAGCGTCAGGACTTACCGCACCAACCATTTCTGGGATGTACTCACCAATAAATGGAATGCCCTGCGATGCCTTGAGCGCAGCGGCTGTCAGCGGTGACTCACCAATAAGGCTGATGTTCTCGAACTCTCTGCGCTTTTCCGCAGTAGGGTCTACGGAGCCAAACGACTCCATAATGCGCTGGATTTCATCTTGATCGGTCGTTGAGTAGCGCGGCGAAACGAATGCAAGCCCCTTCGCGGTTTTCACGACCCTGCCACCGTCCGGCGTATTCATCAGGACCACATCAGCCTCTGACGGCTGATTTTCCCTGTTCTTGATTACCGCTTCTAAGATTGACGCCATTAGTGTAGCTGTTCCCACTCTCTGAGGATTTCACCAATAGACTTGCCTTGACCCTTCCCTGCGTCTAAAAACTCATTAAAAAGGATCGGCCCTCCATCAACGTACACAACAGCGCCCAGCGTATTGGATGCAAGATCCAAGGTGTTCCGCAGCGTGTTCATTTGGTTGAAGTCTGTTGACCGCGACCCAGCGGCAAGCTCACCAAGGGCAGCGGCTAGGCTGTTGCGTGACATCATGTAATCAAGGATCGCCTTGTTAGCCGCCATATCTTTTCCTAGTGACGGCATGTAGCTTTGTGCATACCTAGCGTCGAAGTCTGTCTGCGGACCCTTGTTCCGGCGTAGCTCTTCTGCAACCAGCGTTGCTGTAAACGCCTCTAGTGTTTGCGCGTCAGATATCGCCTGCTCATCTACATCCATGCCTAGTGACTGAGCAAACGACCTCACGCGATTCTTGGTGTCTTCAAACCGCCCGGTTGGTACGCCCCTCTCAAACAATCCTTGTATCTGTCGCAGCTGAGTGTTTTGGCTTCTCGCCAGCTTGCCAGCCTCAGTGTACGCGCTAATTTGCTCTGGAATTTGCTTTGCCATTGCGGTCAAAAACGGTTCTTGCCCCGTGTTGACAGTAATGCCACCAGCCTTGCCTGCGGCCTCAACAGCTTGCACATCGGTGTATCCAATGCTTTTATAAAATGCCACTTTCTCGCTGAATGCTGATGGCTTTTGGGTCAGCGCGCCTACCGCCACCTTAGCCAAAGAAGGGTCCGCCTCCACCAAGTCAGCAAGGTTCCCATGACCAGCCTTCCGCAGCGCCGCAGCTGTAGCGTTGCCCTGCTGTGCCGCCAACCGCTGACCTTGGATGTTGTTAATTTGATTTTGCAGTGACGCCAGCATTGCTGGGTTAGGGTTGCTGCTCATGCCCGACAGACCGATAGCAAGCTGCTTGCGCTTTACCGGGTCGCCAAGATAGTCCAGCACACCGCGTCCCATTCTAGATAAGAAGCCGGGCTGTTGATCCGCTGGAATTGATCCCGGGCCAGACGTTGGCCCGCCGGAAACTGATTGCAGTTTCGGTGCCTTTTGCATGGCAATAATCCGCTGGACCATAGGATCAGACATATCAATCTGATCTTCCTGTTGCTGACCCGGCTGAGTAGCCATCAAACTGTTAAGAATACCCATTTGTAGGCTCCAATTACATTACGCCAAGCGCGACGAGTAAATCTAGCAGCCCGCCTTGCTGTTTTTGACCACCTGCCGGATTGATGCCGCCCATCGGCATTGGAGAACCGGGCGGAGGCATTCCGCGAATACGATTTGCAAAGGCATGAACCTTATCGAATGCGTCCGGCTGTGTATTGGTCTGCTGCTGTAGCACTGGTGACATTTGCGGCATTGGCTGCGACAGCGGTCCACCAGACACTGGAGACATTTGCGGCTGACCCATAGATCTCTGCATTCTCTCTGCCGCTGCTTTTTTCTGACGCGTTGCCATGCTGTCCCTAACGCCAGCTTGCTCCATCCCGAAGCTAATCAAATCCATTAGCCCACCCAGAGACATTAGATAGCCCCCAAGATGCCAATAAGTGTGTTAGCCCAACCCGGCTGATTCTTAGTCGTAGTAGTGCTGCCTGCAGCGCCGCCAACACCTAGTGCAGACCCTATGAGATTTTGCCCATACGCCCCGGCATTTCTGAACAGATCGAACTCGTTCCGGTATCTATCAATGATGGCCTGATTAGTGTCTCGTGCTAGGCCGCCTGCAGCGCCGAGCCGATCTGCCATGCTGCCAGCCATGTTGAACCCTAAATTGCCAAGGCTTCCAAGCTGATTTGCCGCATTCAGCCGGAACTGTGCGCCCGTCAAGTCTGCGCCTTGATTTGCCATCTGAGCGGCAAAATCTTGGCCCAATCCAAACTGTTGCGCCATATTAGCTGCGTTAGCGTTTGCCAAACTAGCCTGCGTAGCAAGCCGCGCATTTGTCATGCCAGCCTGTAGGTCGCTGCTCTGGTTTGCGAGGGATGCCTGCAACTGATTGCGTGCATTCTCCGAAAGTGCATTCTGACGCCGCGCAACGTCTTGCTGACCCATCTGCGAGGCGAACTGGAAGCCTTGATTACGGAGGTTAGCCGCTGTGCTTGCTGACTTATCAAGTGCATTGCGCGCTATCTCTGCTTCCATCAGCGCACCGCGTGAGCCACCAAATGCACCTGCCGCTTGTGCCTGTGCAGCCGCTTGGTTGGCCTGCATCAGCCTACCACGCTCAATATCACCCATTGACTGATCTATTACATCCCGGGTGTATGGATTCATAAATTTATCAAGATCAGACTGCTGAAATTGCGCCGCCTTGTAGTCTGTTGCGTTAGGATCAAGCATCATTGCGTTGACGCTACCTGCGCTCGCCATAGATGGATTGTATGAACCACCGGAAATCATCATGGGGCTATACCCCATTGCGTCACGCGTGCCGCTATATGCGTCATTCAACGCCTGTGCTGAAAGAGCAAATTGATTAGGTGGCTGCGGACCTGCGGGCTGCGCTGACCTACCGCCACTTTCATCTGGCATGTAAGGCCCGCCTTGCAACTGCGCCTTGTCAACCGACCCAACAAATGCCGGAAGATTCTGATAGCCGCCTGAATTATTCGGCGGAGATACGTTTCCGCCACCTTTTCCGCCTGCCCCGGGCGGCGTAAAGGTTCCGGGGGTAGGTGGTTGATAACCCCCGTCTATAGTTGGTCGACCGCCGCCAAATGCTGGACTGCCCATATCTCTCTATCCTTTATACTGGAAATTGACCACCGCTCATTCGCCGAACGTACTCGGCAAACTCAGGCGTACCATAGGGCGGGATGTTGCCCGGGCCATACGGCATACTAGAATCGTAATTTGGGTTTGTTTCTGGAGTCCCATAGGGAACAAAATGCTGGGCGAGCGTCTCTGCCTGCATGGGGTTTTTAGCCTCAAACTCTGCTCGGGCCGCCTCAAACGTAGGTGCGGTGCTGTAACCTCGAATTCCGCCAGCAAACACCTGCTCTTCCGGCAGTCCCGCAAGGGCGTCACCACCTACAGGAGCCAGCCCAAAAGCTGCTGCACCATCATATGTTGATTGCATCATCGCCTTCTGCATTGGGTCCAGCGCAGCAACGGCAGGGCCATAGTCCACGATGTGGCCTACAGAAGCTAAATCTTCTGCCCTTCCTAAATTTCTTTCCAAACCCCTCTCCAGAAACTCCGGTATCTCTACCGTTTGCTGCGAGCCTCCGCCTTTTCCACCAGATCCTGACATAACTAGATATCCTTTCCTAAGCTGGTTAGAACAGGGGTGTAACCCCTCCCTTCTAAAACTTTTTGCCACCCTTTGCGGCCCGCTACAGTAACCGCGTTACAATCGTTCAGCTTGGCGAAATATACAGCGGACTCATCCATGCTCACTATTGTCTCTATGTTTCCGCCTGCCAAAAAAATGTGGAGAACCTTTTTGCGCGGATAAACCACGATTTCCGTAACAGCGCAGGCATCATCAGCAGGCCAGAACTGCATCGTTCCTGCCTTCACCGCACTCACTACATCCTCAAACAAGTGCGTGTTGCCACCGCGATCCAATGCCGCCTCAATCCACGGCCTGCAACGCTCTAACTCAGCGTCCAATTCCTCCATTATATCACCCCTTACGACACCTTTAGAGTGCCACTATCATTCCATATAACCCCTGATTCTGATGGCAGCGTTGTGGGCAGACTGTTTCCCTTAGCGAGCAGAATCTGCACAAACTCATTACTGACCGACACCACCAAATACCCATTATCAGCGTCATACAGAAGGATGCCATTCTCTGCGGCTACGTCTGACGTTTGCTTCTGTGGGATCAACGCTCGTACCCGGGTTAGGTAGTCATTCAGATCCTCAGCCCACAGATGTGGCGTCTCTCTGGAGTAGGGTGGTGGTAGCTCTTTACTCACCGTCTACCCCCGCTGCTGACGCGTAGCCGCACATCTCCGACTCGCCAGTTAGCCTCTGCATCACCCTCGATTCGCACCCTTACCTGACGCCCGGTCATCCGCACATTGGTCGGGTTAGCCGGGTCAAATGGGCCATGCTCTGTTTCATCGCCGTTAGGGTAGAACCGCGTCTTAAACTTAATTGATACCTCGCCCTGCGTATCCTCTTCAGGAATCATCTCCGTAATACGCATCACGTTATCGCCGTCAGCAATGTTCAGCGGCCCACTCTCCACAAACACTGAGCTACCCTCATGCCCGTAACCTGACTCGTGGCGATATACAGAACCATCTGTGGCAATCCACATGGGGTCAACAAATACGCCGGAGTCTACGCCAGAACAGCGGTCTAGCTCCCCGACAAGCCAGTGATTCTCGTTGTAGTCGTAGGCCACATAGCGGGTGTTTTCATCTTCACCTACACCCGGGTAGAACCACCACACTTCGTTGTACTTCTGATTGGCTACCGCAAACCCGTGGCTGACGCGGTTTAGGTTCATCTCGGTAAATACCTTGTCATGCACCTCGCAGGGAAGAACTCGTGCCGTTGAACCGTCATATACAAAGAAGTTGCGCTCACCCATCCAGAAGGCTGTCGGGCCTACAGATGCGAGCATATTCCTGCCTACCAGACCGCACGAGTTACCGATCTTCTGGAAGCCGAACACTGTCGGTGGACCCTGATATGTTGCGACCCACGCATCAATATCCGTACAGATTAGCGTCCTACCTCGGACCCTAGCCCCAGCAACAATCTGGCCTGATGTCTGAAGCTCAATATCACCAGCTTCGTTTGTAATAGCTGGTTGCCACTCGTACAGGTTCTCACGATCACACCACTGTACCTTACGGGTATTGCCGCCTGCGCCAAGGCAGAATACAAATCGCTCTGCCGTCACCACAATCGCCTTGTTGGATGTTGGCACCTCGGTTGACACAGAAACTAGTGAGTTAGCAGATACAAGTGTGGCTACCGTAGTCGTGTCGGCTGCGAACGCTGATATATCAAGCTCGTATAGATTGCCCTCAGCATCAGATAGCGCGATCAAATCCTCGCCCCAGTTATCGAGCGACCAGTTGGTAGCCGCAGCCACAGAGTAGTCACGCTCCCGGGGTACACCGTAGGCACCAGATCCGTAGTTTTTGCCGCCATATCCAAGGTTCTCTGACGCCTCAGCGATGCCAGCGGTAAATGATGCTGGGGTAACGTCATAGACAACATCGTTACCGTCTACGACAGCAAGCCTGTTATATGACCCTGCCGCTAGGTATGGTGAGCCATTGTTGGATGCCCATGCGTGCATACCGCGAGACTGTCGGCCCTTCTGCCGCACATCAATCTCAGTAAGCGTAATCGTATCTGTTTCGCCGCCCGTGGCTGAGTCAAGCTCAATCACAAGGTTTGTGTTGGGCAGTGACGCGCCCGTGGTGATCTCAAACGAACTGCGGCCTGTTGACTCGATATTGCTAGACGCAGCCACACCGCCCAGCGTAATTGTCGCTGAGGCTCCCGTAGAAAGCTCTGTGACGTTGACATCAACAACGTAGTCCGTAGACACCGCTAGGACGCTAGAAAGGCTCTGCGTGATGCTGGAAGCCGTACCAGCGACATTCTCCATCTCAATGGTGTCGATGTCGGCGTCATAGTTTGTGTTTACCTGCGTCCAACTTGCAGAATCTTCCAGATGCGGGTCATCGCTAATCGTCTCAATGTTAGCGGCCTGTACCCAGCCACCTACTGGCTGCGGGGCGTTGTTGGTCCATCGCACAAGGCTAGAGTCAAGCCAGCGACCCTTGGAATCCAAGTCTACGCCGTGACTGTAGACGCCTGCGGGTATGTCTAGCTTGATTAAGGCCATTACGATGTATATCCGATAAATGATCCGTACAGGTTGCCGCCCACGTTCCAGATTTGAATCCAGTTAGTGGCACCGACCTCTAGCTCTGGGATGTTGCCAAACAGCCACTCCATCGTGGGCCATGTGACATCATCATTTGAGCCAACAGAAGTGAAGCGCAAGGTCACAAACTCGCCCGAACTGAGGCTGGATGTGATCGTTACGTCACCCGCCATCGCACACGTTTGCACCGTCCCGTTAGCCGGGTCAACATCCACCGTGCCAGATGTTCCAAGCGTGTGTACCTGCTCGGTGATCTTGCCGTCTACATCAAGCGCAGCGACCTCATTTAAGGTCATGCCCGTAGTGGTGTAGTCATTAAGGTTAATTAGCGTCCCAGAACCGCCACCGCCTGCGTACAGCAGGGTGTCGAGGGATGTCCAGTTGTTGTTGAGTTTCGTACCCCACGCATCGGAATCGCCGCCGATAGCAGGGAGATTGAAACTGAAGTTAGTCGTAGTAGCCATATCTGCTCTCGCTCAATTCCTATATTTTACTGTGCCACGTTCTGTGATGGGTAGCGTCTTGCTCTGCCGGGCCACACAATTCGCACCGCACCCTGCTTTCCCGAATAGCCAGAAAGACCGCCATTGATGGCATTTGCACCACCGGGTGAGGGCGCGCCTCCGCCGTACTCTTGGTCATCCTGATACTGATCTGTGCCTTTGTTGTGCGATCCCGGGCCGCCCATGTTGTCATCGTAGTTGGGTGCTTGTGAATCATAGATGCCGCCAGCACCGCTAGTGCCTTCACCGTATAGGCTTACACCGCCGCCAAATCCACCTTGCCTTCTATATGGGCTAAAGTTAGAACTTAGCCACTTTCCGCCGCCGCCACCGCCTCCAGCGCCTCCAGTACCCGCAGCGCCATCACTCTGTGAGCCTGCGCCGCCATTCCCAGAATAGCCTGCAGCACCGCCGCCGCCCGGACCCCTGCCGTCAAATCTGTCGCCGCTTGTGGCACCAGCGCCGCCCGTATTAGATCCCTTCCTGCTAACCTCAGCGGCAAGTATGTTTACGTTGCCTGCGTCTTGTGTATTGCCGCCGCCTTTTCCACCATGCGCTTGTATAAGTTTTGTACCGCTACGACTGATATATGATGGGCCGCCGTTGCCTCCGGCATTAGAGCCACCGGGGTTATATGGCCCGGCGCTACCGCGATCTCCCACAACAACCGTAAGAGTTTCCCCAGCGGTGACCTTGATGGTGCCATAGGCCAAGCCGCCGCCTTGCCCGGCATTCGGGGCGTAATTTGAGGCACCTCCGCCGCCTGAACCAATACAGACACAAGCGATGTACTCGACGTTGTCAGGAACCGTAAAGGTGTGTGTGCCTATTGTTCTAAACACCTCTTCGCCATACGCAGACATACCCTTGGCTTTTACCATCGCCCTAAACATTAGTAATTACTCCATGTGTCGCCGGGTTCTGGCCTGTCGGCCCAGATACCTGATACCTCTGGCCTGCTTGTCCATGTGTCGCCGGGTTCTGGCCTGTCGGCCCAGATACCGGAAGGCTCTGCTCTGTTGGTCCATGTATCCCCGGGTTCCGCCTCATCTTCCCACTTGATCCGCCCTGATATTTTGAGAGAGCCAACAGCCGCAGACTTAGCCCCCGTAGCCATGTTTACGCCAACAGCCGCAAGAGCCGACCCATCAGCGGACATCAAGTTGCCCACAAACAGGTCTAGACCCACGCCAATATCAGTATCTGAATCTGTCGTGACTTTAGCCGCGCTATGCTGCACGCGATAGGGTCCAAGCAGCGTAGTAGATGTTGCAGCTGGTACGGCTGCGGTTGAGGCTAAAAATCCTGCCGCAGTGACCGTGTCAGATGATGCGTCAGCCGACAATGCGGCATTGACGTAATCACCTTCGGCATAACCCTTTACCCAATAGTTTTTAACGTAATACTGACTCATACCGACCTTATCACGCTAACTACGCCACCAATCACTGATGCCATGACCGCGAACCCAACCGCCACAATTACAATATCTAGCATCATCTGCTTCCGCTTGCGCTGCTTATATATTGCCTCTTCTCGCTGCGCCTTAATCTTCCGCCGCAACATAATCATTTCTTGATATGTTTCTACGCCGTAAGCCCACACGATTAACTCTCTAATTTGTTTTTCCTGCTCTTCTAGTTTTTTCTTTGCGATAACGCTGTTAAGTGCTTGCTGCTCTACCGTGTTTCCATCAAACAGTTTTTTAAATACTCCGGGCTTTTCTGCCTCTTTTTCTGCTTGCTTTATGTCCGCAGCATAACTGTACCACGACCCTAACTTTTGAGCCACGGCTTCAATTTCAGCGCCTTGATTAACTAGCGTCTGTATACCCTTGAAGGTAGTAGACGCCATGGCGATCATGGATAAGGGGTCCATTATGCTATTCCGGAATTATGGCTGGCGGGGATTCCTCACCATATACCGCCGTCAAAATAGCGGTTTCCGTGGCATTAAAATCCACTACGCCATTTGACATTATGGTGCTGACAGTGACGGTGCTTTCCACTCCGTCATCCGTATATGAGACCGCCACACTGGTGTCAGCGTCTCCGTAGTTATATTTCACCAATTCAATCGCCATAATTACGACTTAACGAATGACCAAATGCGCTGTTCACTGCCCGCGGTTGCTACGCTTACAGATGCGGTTGCCGCCGTTCCGCTTTGGACGAGGTGACCGACCCAAACGTGCATATCTCGGTTAAACGTAGTTTCAAAATCAACCCCATTTAGATTTGGCATCGCATAAGCATTATCGGTGTAAGCACTCCCCAAAACTATTGCGCCATCCTCGCCCGTGTCTACCGTCAAGGTTCCTGTCCCTGTGTCGGTGTCACTGTGGGTTGCCCCGCCGCCTATGAGCCATGCGTAAACGTACATTCCCTGCCTGTTGCTTGATCCTTCACTACAGGCCACAGAGATTGATGACGCGGCAGACGTTGCCGTAAATTTGAAAAATTGTTGATGTCCGTAAACTGGGCTGTACCAATCCCTTGTGGATGACAGCGTAGTTGGCGTCGAACTTTGGATTGTCGTGGTGCCGAAAGCGTAGTCACCAAACCCTGTGGTTTTTGCTATCACGATCAAGTCGCCAACCGCTACGCTTGCAGACAGACTGCCGCTGTAGCTGGTGGAGTTTGCGTTTGTGTCAATAACCTTTCCGTAGGTTTTGAGCGTTATAGCCGCTGACGCTCCGTAAAATTCATTAAAAGCAGACTGCGCCCCTGATGTTTTGCTAATCAGTGCGCGAATATCGGAATCGTTTAGTGCGGCCTGCGTTCCCGATGTACCGCCAGCCTCTACATGAATATCATTGAGGCTTATCTGCCCGCTAGACTGAAGCGCCATTCTTCAACGCCTCCACCTCTGCTCGTAGCTCAGAGACCGCATTGATCAACACAGCGCATAGCTTTTCGTAGTCCACCGTCTTGTAGACAGTTTCCTCGTCGCCCAGCAATGGCATCGTGGTGTCGTGTACGATCTCCGGAATGACCTGCTCGACTTCTTGAGCGATCACACCATAATCACGCTGTCCCTCACGCGAGCCTGCATTCCATGTGTACGTTACGCCACGCAATGCGTCTACAGTGTCTAGTGCGCCTGTAATGTCCTGTACGTCATCTTTTAGGCGCTCGTCTGATATGGTTGTGGAGTATGCAATTACGTTGCCGTCAACGTGTAGATCGCCGTCATTTTCCAGACGCATCTCCTCAGACGCTCCGGTCCAGAAGCGCATGGTGTTGCCGTTGTGGTGATAAGAGATTCTGCCAGCATCAGCATCGCCGCTGTCACCAAACTGGATAATACTGTCGGCTGTGGCTCCTCCAATAGACAAGCGCAGTATTGCATCGTCACCAGAGCCTGTATGCTGATTGTGAACGCGCAATACCGCATCACCACTAGACGGCGCTCTTATATCAAGCGGGAAAGATGGCGCTGATGTCCCAATTCCTACCTTACCATCGCTATCAATACGCATCCGCTCTGTGCCAGCAGACCAAAAACCCATTGAGTCGTTTGAGTGGGTATATCGAATCAGGCCGCGATAGCTAGCGTTACCTGTAGTGCCATCTGCAAACTGAATGTCGCCTGTTCCTGTAGTGGTGCTGTGGATTGTCATTCCAGCAGAGCCAGAGCCAGAGCCAATCTGCAGCTCATCACCATTGCCGCCACCAAGCGTTGATGTTGTGCGACCTAAAAGCAAGCGACCAGAGCTATCAATACGCATACGCTCTGCGGCATTAACATTAAAATACATAAGGTCAGTAGAATTGTCGTAACCAATTCGACCGGCATCAACGTCAGCGCTATCGCCAAACATCAGAATAGATGAGTTAGAAGTACCGGACGTAATTGCAACATTTGTTCCAGCAGAGCTTGAAACGTGAAGTTTTTGACCGGGGCTCGTAGTACCAATACCTACGTTCTGTGACGAATCAATCGTGATAGCGGTGCTCGTCCCGTTATCGTCGATGCCTGTAGAGGTGAACGTAGTAAATGTACCTGCGGCGGCTGTAGTGCCACCAATAGTCGCACCATTAATAGTCCCGCCGTTAATATCGGCTGATGTGATTGTCAGTGATGCGGCTGTGTCGCCAGACGATAAATATCCAGCCGCACCGTGGTCTCCCCAGCCATAAGCTGTATTCCAGTTTGTGCTGTTGCCGCCTGTGGTTACAATCTCACCAGTTATGGTGATGCCGGTATTTGTGGTCTCTAGCTTGACGTTGTGATTGTAGTAAAGGCGCACTTCTTGGTTATCATGGAAAAACGCCATGTTGTTGCCGCTGGCATCCTCGATAACAACATTATGGCCCTGTATGTGCAGGTTGCCTGTGCCATCTTCTTTGATATAGCTATGCGAGCCATCATGGTAAATCTGTAGATCATCGCCGTCACCAAACACCGCTTTGCCGCTGTCACCAAAGTCAATGTTGCTGCCGTTAGTGTCTAAAGCGCCGCCTAGCTGTGGAGAAGTATCGTCAACAATATCACTTAGCTTATCGCTATTAAGGTTGATAAAGTTGGCGTCTAACTCTGCGTGAGTAAGCTCCGAACCTTTGGCGGTTGTGCCATCAGGCTGGTCCGTTGTCCGGGTTACTAGTGTAGCCATTAGTCAAGAGTCACCTTCAGATTGCCAGCGTTGATCCGCAGCACATCGCCAGTGCTTACGGTCTTAGACAGTGCAGTAGTGAAATCAGAGGGATCTGTTAACTGTGCATGAGCCAGCATATTGCCGCCTGTAAGCGCGTCAAAGACACCGGCATGGGTGATCGTACCCCACGAGCCAGTAGCCTCTGGGAACTCAATAGCGGCGCTTGTGGCGGCTGTGGTAGGTGACGTACCTGATACCGTAAATGCGGCAGTCTGACGCGCATACCCGCTACCAGATAGCTCAGTACCTGCAGCGGAATCGCTGGCAGCTGACGTAAACAGCCCAACGTAGAGTGTGGACGGCGCTGTATACGCTGTGCCGCCGAAAACGTGATCGAGGATCTTATCCTCTAGATAATCTGAAAAGCTCATCCTAGCCCCTTAACTTTTAGTGTCAGACCAGACCCGGAATACGATGCGAGGTCTGCGCTCTGATTAACTCTGTCCCGGGCAGCAGAATACAGCTGCGCCCAGACGGTAACCCGCTGGTCTTCTGCAAGGTATGGCGCTGAATGCAGCAGAGAGCCATACAGGTAAACATCCGGGTGGTCGGTTAGCAGCCAGTTAGTGGCATTGCTAGATGACAGCGCCGGGATCTTCTCGTAATACAGCAGTTCGACCTCATATGTGCCGTCCGGGGTAGGGAACACTTCAAACGCTCTCTCAGCGTGCCGGTAGAACTTAGGCTCTCCCGTAGTGTTCTCTGTACCCGCACGTTTGTCTGCCATTGATGCAGCTGACAAGTATTCCAGATGACGTGTGCCGCCACTGGTGATATTCATGCGGATCGTCTCAAGCCAATCTGACGGTCGGTCCAGATACTGCTGGTCTAAGTCAGCCGTTGCCCGGTTCTCCATCTCATAGTGGCGGATATCGCGGTTAATCTGTGCCTCAGCCAGCGTGATGAAGTCGGGAATGACCGTAGTCAGGTCATCACGGTTCAGAAAGTCAGCGATCGACGCCTTTAGCTCAGTGTAGTTGGACAGTGCCATTTACTTTTTCTTCCGCTTCTTGGCAGTCTTAGCTGACTGCTTGAACGCCTTAGCCGTTGGCGCACCCTTAGACCCGGGCTTACGCATCTTCTCTTTTGAGCCAGCCTTGATGCGCTTACGCTTGGCGTGAATGTTCGCGTACAGCCCCTTTTTACTTGGCATATCTGCGTCTCGCTTTTGTCTTGGTCTTGGCCTTAGCCTTGCAGCGACCGGCCTTCTTGCAGCCTGCCGGAGTAGGGCATCCCTTACACGCCTTAAAAGCCGCTTTACTTGCCACGGCGCTTCTTTCCCTTACCTTTACATCCAGCCATCACTTACTCCTTGACTTAGTACCAGAACACTTCCACCGCTTACGGGATAGCCGCAGCGGTGAGTTTGGATCTTTTGCAGCCTTCGGGTGGCTCTTCATCTGACCCGCTGACCGGGCGCAATATGAGTTGCCTTTCTTAGTCCCGGGCTTAACCTTCGCGCCCTTCTGACCGTAGCTGACCTTCTTGCCGGACGCGGTGCGCTTGGCTCTTGCCTTACCTTTCGCTGGCTTCATCTGTGACCTCGTATTATACCTGTTACCGCTGCCTTTCTATATATGACATCAGCCCATCAAGCCACTGCTGATCAGGAACGATGTAGCCGTCTTTGCGCTTATTCATAGCGTCGATAGCCTCGGTGTGCGTGAATGGTCTTGGTACGCTGCCACCCGTCATTCTCTGCCTCGCAGCTTGGTAGTAATCGGGGAACATCACTGAAAACGGCACCGTCTGCTCCAGCGACCCAAAATAGCTGCCCGGCATCACGGTGTCATATGACTGATGCCTGCTACTTGGGAACACGTCCCGAGACACGTCCGGCAGCAGCATTGTGAATCCAGACTCACCAAGTTCTGCTTGGCGCAATGCAGGAAGCGTAGACGCCTCAAGCACCTGCCCATAGGACGGGAAGCCTCTGTCCCTGTATTTCGCCATACCCATCAGTGTGGTGAATTTAGTGCGGCGCTTGCCCTCATTAGGGAAGTCGCCTCGACCGAGAATCCAATCGATTGCGTCTGGACTGTCCAGCCCGGGCCAATCTTTGTATGTTGCTTTCAGGTCTTTATCAAACGCTGCCTTGTCTTTTTTGGGGATGTTGATGTTCTTGGTCTGCAAAAACATCACCTCTGCTGGCGGCGTTGAAAAGTTTACTGATTCCAGCCCCATCGTGTTATAAATCCCTATGGGCTGCCTGCCTGTCTCATCAGCAATTCTCTTGAACTTGTCATGCTGGGATTGGGCTACCGCAAGGTTTGATTGCCAAGCCTCTGGGTTAGCCTGCGGGTATTGAGCGCCACCCTGAACGGGAACCGACCTGCCGGTTGGAACTCCGCCCACCATATCTATCAGTCCGATAAATGATCTGTCTCCACGCACTGGCGTTAATGCGTAATCACCAGATGCCAGCACCTCTGGACTAATGTATGTCTGCGGAAAATCTTGTATCTCCCTGATAGTCTCACCTTGATTGGCTATCGCAATCGCCTCCCTGTCAGCAAAGCCTTTGCTGCCGCTCATAGCCTTATCGTAGCTTGTCTCAGCCCTTTTGATCTGGGTTGGGTTATCAAGGTACTCTGGACTAAGAAAGCCCAAATCAAGAAGCCTGTCCTCTTTGCCTCCGCGCCGAGCTATCCCCATCAGCACCGCAGATGCAGCGTCACCTAGCACTGGCACAACGCCTGCAGCGGTCGCAGCGCCCATGAGTCCAGCGGTCGCGTAATCACCCTTCTTCGCGGCGTCTACGGTTTCTGCAGCGCCTTTCGCGTCACCTATGAAGGGCAGTAAGTCCACAACCGACAGCAGCCCCTCAGCGGCCCTATACGCGGCATACGGGTTGTCTTCATATAGGCCCAGACCTATCAAGCCAGATGCGATCTTGTCTCGTGCTGACTCAATGAAGCCCGGCTCGTATGGCTGCAGCTGCGGCATATCCCTGCTCATTGCTTCTTTTCCCAGCTTTCTGTTAAACGCTCAATAATTCCCAGTAGGGCAGGCTCTCCGTCTGGGCCTTCAAACTTTAAGTAACCTTCCGGGTCTTGGTTAAGGAACCGGCTGCCGGTCTCTGACAAATCGACTATGCCCCTTTGCGGGTCATAAGTGCGACCGTAAACGTGCTGCATTGCATAAGGCGCAGAATTGCCTCTTCTAGCTGCGGGCAGTCCCATCTCATATAAGCCCTTCGCGTTTTTGAACCTCATAGCCTCTGTTAAGAATGCCTCAGACTCTCCAGCAGAAAGCAGATAGTTCCTGTAATCGGGCAGCTTTCCAACGGACTGAATACGCCTGCTCGCAAGATCGTATGGGTCTAACTGTTCACGCCCAACCAAGGCAGGAAACAGATCATCCGATTGATCATGATCCCTAAGCCATCGCTTCTCGTTCCAGAACGCATCTCGCGCTTTTTGGTTAGCGTTATTACCTGCTCCACGGTTCAGCCCCTGCAGATCCTGTACCGCGTGCTGAAGCTCATGCACTGTTGTTGACGCCATATCATCAAGCATATCTGGCGATCTTGTCCCAACGCCGATAAAAGGAACCACATATGGCTCATCTGGGTCGCGGACAATATTTAGCAGGCCGTCACCTTCACTGTAATATCCCGCCATATCTTCTTTGCGTAAATCTTCAAACGACAGATCCAGCATCTCAAGATCAGGCAGCGTCTCAAACAGCCTGTCGTGCCTATACATATCGGTAATAGGCTCTCGTACCCTTGGCATACTTCGATTCGTATCTGAGAACGTGTCCCTGATAGCGTCATAAGCACGCTGCGTGAACTGCGCCTCATTGTCAGGTAGCTCGGTTCTCCACTGACCATCTGCGCCCCTAAAGAACGCCGTTTGGTTATAAATCTCAGAAGGCGTCACACCCTTCTCTTCAAGCTCCTGCGCCTTAGCGTAATCGTCCGCATCACCCAGCGTGTGCTTAAACGTAGCGACACGGGCTGGGCTGACAAACATTGATTTAAGTGCGCCTGCTGCAACATCGCCAACGCCCGGGATTGCCCCTAGCGCGGTAAGCAGGCCAGTGACTGCAGCCTCACCGTAGTTACCCTCTGCTGCAGCGTCAGCGGTTTCTGCGCCGCCCTTCACATCACCGACAATAGGGACAAAGTCCAGCAGGCCAGAAAGGTTTTCTGCCATCCTGTATGCGCGGTATGGGTTGTTTTTGTACAGACCTAGACCGAGCAGCCCCTCAGCAATGCTGTTGGTTGCAGTGTCTACAAGCCCCGGCTCATACGGGGCTAACTGAGGATTAGTAGCCATCCCCCATTATACCATCAGGCGATGCCTTGTAGGTTACGGCGTATCGGGTCGCCCCAGTTACTGGTCTCACGGTGACCGACCGCCAGATACCGGAATGCGTCAGCACTGTGGCTCGACCAATCGTGTGCCGGTCTACCCTTCCACACCCGGTTATTGTCATCGTACTCACGGTGATACGCTCGTAGCGCGTCAATCAGATGGTTGCACTTCTCAGCGTCAAACCAGCACGTTGCCAGCAGCGACCGGGACGCCTGTATCCCGTCATCCACGTTTAGCTGCGGGGCGATCTGGATGTTGTTAAGGCCCAGACTCTGCAGCGTCTCTAGCCGTGACTTGCCCGATCCTAGCTCCCGGACCCGGACATCATGCGGCAGGATATGCTGATCGTAGATGTAGCCCTTCTGCTGCAGCACCCTAACGTAGTGGTCTAGACCCACGCCAGAAGCCTCGTAGTGGTCGATTACCCGGGTCTCTGGGCCTACCTTCTGGCAGAACACTATCGCCGTTGTATCGCCTATACCTAAGTCCCACGCCGTGATCACTGGCACCCGGGTCTCATACGGCACTGCGGTGATCCTGCCTTGTGCGTTAGCGTCACGCATCTCTAACGAATAGTACGCGCCCTCATGGTGGGTCAGAAATGCGCCTTCCCAAATGTGATCGTAGTTGTCTGGGCGCTTCTCAAAGTCATTGCGCCGGACTAGGTCCAGCACTTTGGGGAAGTAGGGATTGTCGCGCCAGTTGATCTCTACGATCTTGCTGCTCTCTGGCGGGTCTTTGCGGAACCGCTGGTGCGTAGCTGATAGGTTGCTCTCCGGGTTCCACGATACCCATAGCTCAGAGCCTTCCTCGCGGATCGTAGGGTCCAGCTTGTCCCATGCGGTGCCTGACACCGTCTCTGCCTCATCAACCCAGCAGAGCAGGATACGGGCCTTTGACTTGATACTGTCTAAGTTGCGCCGCAGCCCGGAAAAGGTGAACTCGATATTCCCGTCCCGGGACCGTATGTACCGCTCACCGACCTCGTAGTAATCAGCCAGCCACTCGTAGGATGATATAGCGCCTGACACCTCTTCAAATGAGCTATCAGACAGGCTGTTCATGAACTCACGAGCGCAGAGGATCTGGCCCGACCTGCCCTGATTACCCCAGATGTATCCGCGTACAGCAGCCATGATTGCAAAAGAGCGGCTCTTGCCAGAACCACGCCCACCATAAGCACAACGGTAACGCGCCTCGCCACTGAACAGGTCTACCAGCTTCGGGGGTAGTTCAATCGTCGCAATATTCGTCATCTGGCAGCCGGGGGATTAACTCAATAACCGTAGGCGACATACTGCCGTCACTGGTCGTTAGATCAACCTCAGTAGCCTTCAGCTTCGGCTCAGTGTACGCAGCGATCTTGTCCCATGCGTCGATACTGGCCTTGATATCAGCCGTCTCACCGCTCTTAGCGATCTCGTGCAGCCTATCTGCCTGCTCTGCCATACGCATGATTGGGTGGAAGTCATCGCCGTACATATCCTGTAGCCGGGACAGTAGGAACTTCTTGTTGCGGTTTGGTACGCCTCGCCTGCTCACTCTGAGATCAACTCACTGATATCTAACATTAAATCCGACCGCTCTGGGTGCGGTATGCCGTCTGCCCACCACTCCCCTACGGTGCTGCCACAGTGTATCTCGCCGTCCTGTATGTCCTTAGCGTCCATAGGATAACTCTCTACACTACCGTCTGAGAATGCGACCAGATACGTTCCCTCGACCTCTGGCATCTCGCCGTAGGCTACCGGGTACCACTGTATGCTCAACAGCTGCTGCATCGCACTCTCCCCAATAGGTGACGCAGACGGTCAAATACTACTCTCTATGAGTTAGTTGGCCCCTTTCGTATCTGACCTATAACGATGCTGCGCCTCACCGCCGGAGGGAGGGGCCGGAGTAAAGATTCTCCCATACCCTATATTATCTCCCATTGTCCGGCTTCTTGAAAGCTGCAGGGCAGCGCACGATCTCAAGCGGTGGGGTGTCAGCGTCTTTTAGTGGCCTAACAGACAGATCCGTCATGATCGCCATGTCTTCTCCCCATCGTTCCGCCATCTGCATTGCAGCCTGCAGTGCGATCTTCACGTCTTCATCCTGCCACGGTGAGACGTAGTTCACTTACAGTCAGCCTCTTTGTAGTCGGGCCACGCACCACTGGCCACGTTATCGCAGTACACCTGTTGCGCCTTAACAGCCTCAGCGTAGTCGCCGTTGCCCATGTAGTTGTAACTCAGCGCGATTGCAGCGACCGCAAACAGCCAAAACCAATGCTCTGGTAACTCACTAAATATCTTCATCATGCCCTCCGTCAGACATCTTGCAGATCAAATCCCGGTACTCCCGGGCCGCTTGTTTATGCTCTAACGACTCACTGATGAACTCAAACTGCTTGCCCATCAAGTAGCGCAGCCGCATTACCTCAACCGCCAGAGACATCTGCTCGTGTGGCAGCAGTGACTTCCAGTGAAACTTGCCGCTGATGAACGTCTCTAGACGCTCGTCTGTTACCGGGTCAGTCGAATGGGATGCCATGCTGTTCTATCCACCTCTGGTCTCTGTACTCTGGTGACTGTTGAAGAGTGCGGAACTCTTGTATCAAGTCCCGCATCAGGTACTCATCATCCTCTAGCCGGGTGATGAGAGAGAAACACAGGGCGCGATACGCTTTGTACTTTGCCCTGTAGTGGTCAGCTTCTGTCAAGCGATCCGCCATACCCGCATGGTACCACCGTCGAGGGTGCGGCGGGACAGCTTGTACCCGGCTGGTAAATGACCGCCCTGCAGCATCTTCCGATAGGCTTGGTCCAGTTTCTGGACCGCAGACTTCGGCGCAGTGAACGACTGACCGACCTCAATTTCCGCCAACCACTTGTACTTGTGGCACCGCCCTCGATCTGCAGCGGGACGCGGTACGTTACTTTCAATTACAGGTTTTCTCATTTTGTGCCTCCATTGGCATAGTTGTGCAGCTGTCGCTGCGGGTTATGGGCCGCTTACGCGCAGCCCGAATAATTGACTTGTGGGTAAGGGATGCCGCGTTGCTTCAGCATGGCAAGCCGAGCGCCGTGGTCACGCTTGCGGATGATGGCAATGTCATCCAGCGTGTCCTCTAAGGTGTCGATGCCAGCGCGGTAATCAGACCACGCTTGATCGACTAGCGCCCTACGGACGGCGATTGCCTCAATGATCATAAAGTTGCAGTTTCTCATATCTATACCCTCCGAGGTACGGGCCGCTTACGCGGCCTTGTCCAAAACTTTTGCTACTTCGTAATAACAGAGACCCGGGCCGAGATACCGAGGCAGCCTGTTGGTCTCAATCCATACGTCATTCTTAACAAAGATGCCGTCATCCCAGTAGCCAGCGGGCGAGATCAAGCCCTTGTCATCATCGGTGATCAGGTAGCGAGTGCTGCCGATCTTGGCGAGGGGAAGAGTCAGCGTCTCTTTAAGATCAGCAAGCTCTGGAAGCTCTGACACCAGACGGTAGCTAGGATCTTCGATGTAATCGCCCTGCTCTACTAGCTCTTCGTAGGCAGACTCATCACCCTCGACAATGCGATCAAAGATAGCCGCTACACGCTCTTGGATCTCCTTACCCTTCGCCTCATCTGCGCCTGCAGCACGATAGCCAGCGATGTTAGCTTCTAACTCAGCGATCTTTGATTCAGCTTTAGCGTACAAGTTGCTCATATCCATACCCTCCAAGGTATTAATTAATTGAAACTACAATACGAATAGTACACTAATCTGTGTGCGGTGCAACACTTTTTTCTCAATTAAATGAAATTAATTTGTAGTCGGGGTTTTCCTCTAGTTTCTTCAGTTCCTCCCTATAGTGCTTGGCTATTTCTCGACGCAGCTGCGCGTTGGTTTTCATATGGCCCCGGGCCTTCTCACGCAGTATCGCCATATGTCCCTCACCCAGCGCCTGTTCCAGCCAATCGGCAAATGCCAATGGATTTTCTGTGAAGTGACGGTGGCTGCTATGAGTTAGCGTGACTGCATTATCAAGGGACCATCTCAGGATCTTAGACCTGCGCCCATAGATGTGGGCGCACTCTAATGCGTCAGTCCTGCCAGTGTGCAGGCACTTGCCGTCCCTCGCCCTAACAGCCTTGCTAAACCAGATGTCCGCAGCGTCTCTCTTTACAGCCATCAGTGAACCTCCGAACTGACTTCACCAACAATAAACTCCATCTCGCCCTCTAGCTCTTCAAGCTCGCAGCAGAGACACGTCAGCCACACCCGGGTAAAGTCCTCTAGGTTCACATCGACCGTTATGCCATCAGGCCATGTGTCGGTGTACACGTCAGTCAGGTTTCTGTTAGTCGTGTTAGACATTGCGCCGCCGACCGTCTCAGTCAGGATCGCAACCTCGCCCTTGCCCATCGGCATCTTAAACACTGGAATCATATTCGCGGCCTCACCGTGATCCGGGCCACCTCGCCCTCAGTCTTATGGTAGGTGATCGCCTTTGCTCCCCGGCGTGACACCCAGCCGCCTCGTGCAGCATACGCATCCCTACCGCTCAAGGTCGGGTGCATCTCTGCGACAGCCCCGCCGTCTTCCACGACACGCTCATGGTGGTAATGCCCGGTATGGATATAGGTCGTAGTGGCTGACCCCCACATCTCGCGGAACCGTGGCTCACTAGCGAACAGCTTGTGCAGGTTAGCCAGCTTGACCTTGTGACCGTGATGGAATCCCAGCATCGTCTCGCCATGTAGATATGCGTAGTAGGGGAAGTCGTTGTCGATCACCTCAAGCCGTGGCTCATTTGCGAACAAATGCTTGATGTGCTTCCGCAGCCAGATGCTGCCCGAGATGTCATGGTTGCCCTCAGCGGATATCACCACCACCCTCTCGAACTTCCGCAGCATCATCTTGACGGCCTCAGTCATGACCGACATCACCATCTCTACCAGCTTCCCGTAACGGGTGTCCGCGTCCAAGATGTGGCCCGACTGCGGCGTGACACTCAGGATGCCGTCCCAGTGCAGAAAATCACCTAGCTGGCACAAGACTCCAGTACCAGACTTTGGTGACGCCTTAATCATATCGCTGATGGAGTTGAGGAATACATCCCGGGCAATACGCATATCCCAATCATCTCCGGTCTCCGCCTCGTATGCGTACATACCGAGATGGAAATCCGTAATTGTAAGCAGCGTCAGCAGATCGTCATCCGCAGCCTTCGGTGCAGCAACACGCTTGAATGGCTTTAACCCTTCTTGTGCAGCTTCCAGCCGCTCCACAAGGATCTCAAACTGACGTTCCTCATCAGTCTGAGACTTGACCCACTGGCGCACTGGCAAGCCAGCTTCATCGTAGAACGTCGAGACGCCCTTAATTTTATGACCGTCAGGTACTGGGTTTTTCCAATCGTGATCTGGGCTATAGCCGCGCCGGGCCGCTTTATTTTTTACGGCATTTAAATGACTTCTTACCGCATCACGGCTTGTGCCTAGCTTATCTGCAGCTTGATACTGCGACATACCTTTAACCATACAGAGCGTAACGACCTTTAGCTGTTTTTCTGTGTCGCAAAACTCTAGCAGCGGATGTTTCATCCGTTACCCCCGTTTTAGTGTCATGTACTCCGAGTCTTGGGGACAGGTGAGTTTCACGCCGTGATCCAGCGCCCACTCCATTACACCGTCCATGAATTCCATCATTTCCCCACGATCCAACCCGCTAGTCTCCCGGACCTGCCCGGGGATCACCGTGTTGTTGATCTGCCTGTCTTCCGTACCTAACAGCTTGTATTTTATCAGCTCTTTCATTTTCGATTCAGTGATATCCGCACCCTTCGATTTAAAGTGTTCAGACATCTCCCGGCACCAAACATGAAACAGCGCATTCTGGGATAGCGACCGCTTCGGTATGTACCGCTTTACCTTCCACTCGACCGCGTACTCCCAGTTCCACTCACTCTCTAAATACTTCTGGAAAAACTCAAGCCGCTGCCGCAGCTGCTGTTTATCCTTGACTAGCCAAAACTCACTCATAGCTTCCCTCATTCCCTCTATCGGTCTTAATAGATAGTGTTTGATCTTGAACGCATCCGCCCTCTCCCGGAACGGACCATCAGGATCACCTTTTCTCACCTTTCTGCATAGCCGGTCAAGGTCGTGCTTCCACGCCCAACCAACCATCTCAGTCTTGCCTGACTTCATGTTGCTGCTGCAGAAAACATAAGCGTCTACCGGGTAGTCAATCTGCGATGCCTCAATATGCGCGTCATGGTGTGCTTGCGGTGCCACGTTACGCTGCTTGGTTTTGACATCAATCGTGATACCGCAAAACTCCAAGTCCCATAGGCACCCGACATTCGACTCCGACACCCTGCTCGCACCTAGCTCATCCCTGACAAGTAGCTCTGCCGCTTTAGCGGTCTCATGACGCCCGGGATCATCTGCCGCGATCGACGCGCTGTTGCTCCAGTTACGCACTGGCCTGCTCAATTAAAATGTCGATGTAGTGCCGAGCCTTCTCCAAATCCTGTATACCGCCCTTCATCTTCCACCGCGACACATACTTAACCACTGCGTGTTCGCATATTCCCAAGCCATTCTGCAGCGCGTAATCCAGCGGCTGTATCTTCATGGTCTTGTAGTGACTCCCCCCGACCTGCTCCGATTCCCATTTCAATGCACTACCCTCCTTGCCTCTGCACCGAGTACCTCAAAATACTCCAAGTCACCACCGACCTTCACCTTGGGCGCTGGCTTTTTTAATGGTGGTATGCGCTGGATCTTTCCCCCTCGTAACAGATACTGCAGCACTGTTTCTTTTCTCATCACTTGAACCTCCCCTTAGTCCCTGTGCTTGTTCTCTGCCAATTCTTAACGCGGCCTTTAGTCTGCTTTGTATGGGCCGGTTCTGGTTCTGGGGATAATTCCTGTATTTTTCCCCCGCGCATCAAATACTCTTCCACACTCTCCTTTTTCATCGCTGACTCCTTGGTATATCGACTCTTATGTTGTTAGCTGACTCCGACCGCTTAAACGTCTGTCCCGGGCCATCGAACAGGGCTATGGTGCCTTCCCAATGGTGGTGACGTTGCTTGGCTACTACCAGACGCTGATCCACGCCCTCTGCCAACTCAGCCATCTCACGGTCTGTTAGTGGTATGCCATCCTCGTGCTTGCGCTTTGCCATGGCCCGTAGCTTGTTGTGCCATGTGATGCACAGGACGTGCGCCTGATCTGTGATCGTGCTGCCGCCCCGGACATCAAAACGGGTAGGGATGTATTCATCGCCACCCTGCGGTGGCTTGCGGACGTGATGCACAATGGCGATGTGGATCTTTAGCGCCTCAGCCAGCGATATAAGCTGATTGAAGAACAACCTTTCACGCTCCGGGTCATCAGTCACGCCCATGAACTGTAGGTTATCCAATGCCACCAGCTTAACGCCGCGCTTCGCCATAGCTGACACGCAGCCCAATGCCTGCAGCGGGGTCACCGAGCCTAACGCCCTGTACCACCAGATCCGGTCGCGGCTCCACTTAATAAAGTCTTCCGCAAAGTGCTGGGCCACACGATCGACCGCAGCGGCCTGCTTGCACATCATCTTGGCGGTGTCCTGTAGCCGCATCTCAAACGATGCCAAGCCAACCGGGTGGTGCTGTGCAGCGTGTACCAGTATCTGACTCAGCAAGGTGCTTTTCTTATGACCATTGATCCCGGCCCAGACCGATACCTCTGCGTCCCGTAGGCGCAGCTTGTCATCAGTGTTAGGGAACGGCAGCGGCGTACCCGCCACGTCACTCTGCACCTCGATGCTCTGTAGAAACTCATCCTTAAATGAGTCGATGCCTACAACGTCTAGCTCTTCGACCTGCGCGTAGATGCGCTGCAAGTCCTTATCTGTAAAGTCTTCGACCTCCCTCCGAGGAATCCGATTCATACGATGTACTCCACTTGTTTGTTACCTCGCTGGCGCTTTTTCTCCCGGGCATTCCACCCAGCAGCCGCCTGCACCCAGTTGCTCATTTTGCTTCGACCGACCATCCAGTTCTTAGACTCGTAGAAGTGAAAGAATGACTCTGGATCTACGAACAGATAGCCGCGCTCCCTACAAACATCGGCAATCTCTTCCAGAGACGGCGGGACAAATCGTTTCGATTTGGACCCTTTATCTTCTTTGCTAGTCTTTTCTGATCTAGTCTTGCATGACTCAATCATGACGGGGTCATGACTCTTGTGAGAATCCGCATCACCTACGTCCTTCAACCTACTGATTAGCTTCCGCATTTCTGGGTTGCTAGTCATTGATGAGTCCAGACGCTTGGCGATTTTCATGCAGGTGATTACGCCGCCGTCATTCTCAAACAAGCGCAGGTCCACCATGAATGCCATCATCTCGTTTACCTTGGTGACTGAGATCCCGGTGTCATGACTAATGATCTCCGCGTCATGCTCTAGCTCAAACGTGTATTTATCTGAGCTAACGTCACCAGCGATCAACTCAATGCAGTACCAGTACAGACCAAACCCTTCCATCCCGTAGGCCAGTACCAGCTTCCGCAGCCGAGCGTCTCTATGACTGTCAGTATCGTGCTTTACCCACTTCACCGCTTGCCCCCTTAACTACCGTATCCACAAACTGGTTTGGACGCCCGCCTCTTTTCAGGGCTTTGGCATACCGCAGCTTGTCCTCCCGGGACAGTTGCTGCCCGGTCTTCTTGGCGTGTTCTGCCAACTCGACTACAAAGTCCTCTACAGAGGCTTCTGATGGCCTTCTGAGCGATTTGTAGTGCTGATCGGTGTCAGGGTATAGGGTCTGCCAATCTAGCCCTACGGACGCTAAAACGTCGATTGCGCCGCAGCCAGCGTAGCAGTTAATCAGAACCCTCCCGTCTTCCAGTTCTGTAACTGACAGCGATGGTGATAGGTCACCGTGTGCGGGACACGTTGCCATCCACTTTCCGCTGCCAGTCTTCTTGTACTTCTGGACGCGGTCCAGTAAGTCTTGTGCCGCCATAGATCCCCCTACAGATCGTCATAGTCCGAAAAGAAATCTGGCAACTCCAACTCCATCGCCGCGCAGAAATCTTCCACAACGCTGACCTTCACGGTCTTTGCGTTTCTCCATCGCACAACCTGA
>CEPG01007273.1_pt1 | contig 33624 bp, 29 predicted proteins | sample 530551 | NCBI WGS metagenome assembly CEPG01 (sample SAMEA2620384, study PRJEB7988) | marine metagenome | biome: marine biome (ENVO:00000447); feature: surface water layer (ENVO:00002042); material: "saline water (ENVO:00002010), including plankton (ENVO:xxxxxxxx)" | depth 5 m | reverse complement strand
AGTGTTGATCTTGATTGGCTGTACTACAGAAGCGGTAAAGAAAAACACTCAATGTCATTTCTGCTAGATGATAATAACTTCCGCAGTTATATGCAGGAGCTAGCCGAAGATGACTTTGAAAATTATTAACAATGGTTGCAATTAAAGTTTGTAACACATATATTTGTCAACGCTATGGGAAAAATAAAAGAGGTATTTATCAAGGATATTGAAGATTTTGGGGAGCATCGTGATCACATTGACGATGACTACCAATACAGAAAGTATCTACAGAAAAAAGCTATGAAAGAATTTAAAAACACTATAAATAAAATGTCATGATAGTAGAGGAAGTAACAAGAATCACTGGTGCTACTGGTGACGAAGCATTGCGCTTGGCTATAGCATACTTAGCTAAGCACAAGGACATGAGCTTTATTGATGTATCTAAAGCTATTGAAGTACATAGAGATCCTTTGTTTCTGCATTGGATAATGACAGATAGAGCTATGGATCACAGACCAGCATTTAGAAAACAATATCAACTATTAATTCAAACCCTTTAAATTTAAAACTATGGGATCATTAATCAAAGGTTCAATTAATTTGAACAAACTGCCAAAAGAAAAACTTATCAAAGGCAAAAACGGAACGTACTATGACTTCACTATTTCAGTGAACGATGAGACGGGACAATTCGGTGACAACTGCAGCATCTTCTGCTCACAAACAAAAGAAGAGCGTGAAGCAAAGACACCTAAAAATTATGTAGGTAATGCAAAAGTTATCTGGACTGACGGAACCATCACTACTGCTGAAAAGCAAGAAGAGGTAGAAACAGAAACAGAAACTGCTGACTTACCGTTCTAATTTATGCGGCCTTGTGCCGCACACCTCCTGCTACCCACTGGGATGGGCTCGTGTTTAATTGGTTTTCCGAGAGTGTAGGTTCGAATCCTACGCAGGAGTCTAATTTTTAATTTAATATAATAAATCATGGTAGATAAACTAAGTCTTATTCAAGGCAACCTCAAAGCTCCGAAGGGGCAAATGAACAAGTTCGGTGGATACAAATACAGATCTGCTGAGGACATTTTAGAATCTGTAAAACCTTTACTATCAGAACATGGTCTGATTCTAACATTGTCAGACGAAATGGTAATGCTTGGTGACAGGGTATACGTCAAGGCTACAGCTAGTATTACTGACGGTCAGTCTGAGGTACAAACCACAGCTTTCGCTAGGGAGGAGGAAAGCAAAAAAGGTATGGACGGTAGCCAGGTAACAGGAGCATCGTCTAGTTATGCAAGAAAGTATGCACTCAACGGACTGTTCTGTATTGATGATACAAAAGACAGTGACGCTACAAACACAGGCGCTGGTACTCCAGCTAAAAAGAAAGCTCCTGAAAAAAGCATTTTTGAAATGAGCTTAGCTCACGTCAACAATTCTAAAGACAAGGCGTCTGCAGTAAAGCTTATACTAGGTAAGTATGAATCTGAGCTTACAAAAGATCAAGTTAAAAAGTTAAAGGTATTAGGTAATCTTGCTGAAGTAATTAAGTAATGGATCTGGCCCTTAAATTATCAGAAAAATATGGGAAGGGATACCTCTCTTACTCGTCGATAAAATACGCATTAAAAGACATGCAGTTGTTTGAGATGAAGATGAAGGATCAACTCAAGATAGAAAGCCCAGCCCTTTCTTTTGGTAAGCTATACGACTGTCTGCTCCTCACTCCTGAGTCGTTTAGCGATCAGTTCGTGGTCGCAGACGATACAGCTATCTGTTTAGAGATAGGTGGTAAAGCTCCACAAAGGACCAAAGCTTACTCAGAATGGAAAGATTCTTTAGCCGAGCCAGGGAAACAAATAGTTTCTGTTGAAGACAAGGTAAAGGCTGAGGAAATGATACAGAGATTACAAGAGACTGGAGTCCACGAAATATCACTACAGGGCGATGCTCAATATGAGTTTAACGACTTTATTGGGGACGTCCCTGTACGTGGATTCCTAGATATTTTAAATGACGAATACATAGCTGACTCAAAGACCACGCAGAAGTTAGATAAGTTTAAGTGGGCTGTGCGAGACTTCGGTTACGATATACAGGCATACATCTATACAGAAGTTTTAGGGATAAAAGATTTTAGGTGGGTAGCACAAGAAAAGGCATACCCATATGCAGTAGGATTGTACTTCGCTTCTGATCAAACACTAGAATATGGGAAGCAGAAGTTTGATACTGCTGTAGCTAGAATACGTGAACACTTAGATAGTGGAGTGAAGGCAACAACATATTATGAAACATCTTACATATGAGAAAGTTAAGTAAAGTGCGCAAGCCAAAGCACAAAGGATATTCTTTTGAAGCTGTTGAGCATTTGAAGAAAGAGTATGTCGATTTAGTTTTTCCTGCAGAAATGCAAGATGATATAGCTACACGTAAGCATGAGTCTGTTTTTTTGCGTTACGCTTTTATCAATGCTTTCAAAACATACTGTCATCAGAATGTGCTAGCACAGACATGGGACATGGCTAGAACAACAATGTATCATGTGTTTGATAAGCATGAAGACAACCTAAAGACACATCCTTTGTATAGGGTGTGTTACCAAACAGCATTAAGTCTAAAAGAAAAGAACGACTCTCAAAATGCTGACGATATATCGTGATCTATACAGCAAAGACTCTCCTAACTATATTTCTTTAGAGCAATGCCTAGACAGAGTAAAGTCTGGTAAGCAGAAAGATGCTATAGAAAAGATAAGAGGTGGAAACAAATCTTTAAAGTCAAAGCTACCTGTCGTTTTATTTAGCGGAAAGTTCAATGAACGCAAGGACTCCTCACTAATAAAACACAGTGGCTACATTGTCCTTGACTTCGATCACATCGATGTAGACAACAGCAAAGCTGTTCTTGCTTTAGATCCTTTTGTCAAAGCCTGCTGGGTTAGTCCCTCTGGTGACGGGTTAAAAGCTGTTGTAAAAGTTACAAACTCAGAAAATCATAGAGATCATTTCAGAGCTCTTGTACAATACTTTGATAGTAAATACAATCTAGAGGTTGATAGCACAGGTATCAATGAGAGTAGGGCATGCTTTGAAAGCTATGATCCTGATGCTGTTATCAAGATAGAATCAGAGCCTTTTGGGAAGATGCTCTTTGACGATATTCCTAAGACTCAGGTAGCTGAGGTAAAGGAAATATCTACAGACTACACCAAGCTACACCTTGCAGCCAGGATGATACGCAACGCTCCTGATGGAGAAAAGCACAACGTACTCCTGAAAGCTTCTATACTTATGGGTGGATATATATCTGTGGGTAGGGTAGATGAGCTTGAAGCGTATCGTGTTTTAGAACGTGAAATAGAGCTTCGTGAAGTTGACGATATGTACGTCGCTAGGAATACTATTCGTGACGGCATAGAGCGTGGTAAAATGGCGCCTATACATGAAACAATAGAGGCAGAGGAGGAAGCGCAAAGGGAGTTACTACTATCAGACGGCGATATGTCGTTTATGAGTTCGGATGTAGAGGATTTAGACTGGATTATCAGATATAAAAACGGAGAGATAGAGAAAGGGTGTGGTACAGGTAATGTTCTATTTGATAAAAACTTTATTTACAAAAAAGAGTTTGTTATGATCTCAGGTCATAGCTCTGTAGGTAAAACCACATTCATGCTGTACATGATGGTTACGATTGCAGTAAATCATGAGTGGGTGTGGGTTATTTATTCTTCTGAAAATAAAACTGCTAACGTCAAGATTAAACTAATGCAGTTTGCTTGTGGTAAGTCTCTAGACGAAATGACTGAAGGTGAGGTAAAGTATATGATGAAGTGGGTGTCAAAGCATTTTATCTTGATAGACAACACAAAGATGCTCAGCTATGCAGACTTACTTGTTTACACTGAAAAGATAACTAGGCATAGAAAGATAGATGGATTGCTTATAGATCCATACAACTCCCTCAAGGTTGCCCTTACATCAAACAAGTCGGGATCAGCTTTCGAGTACCACTACGAAGCTGCTGGTGCGTTCCTTACGTTTTGTAACAGACTAGATATAGCTGTATGGGTAAACGCACACTCGATAACCTCAGCGCAAAGGCAAAAAGGTGACGATGGTCAGCCTATTGCACCTTTAGCTCCTGACACAGAGTATGGTGGCATGTGGGTTAACAGAGCTGATTGCTTCTTAACAATACACAGAAAGATACATCATCCAGACGTAGAGAAGCGTAGTAGGACAGAGTTCCATGTTCGCAAAGTGAGAGAGCAAGAAACTGGTGGTGAGCCAACAGCAATAGACGATCCATTCTACTTTGATTTCAATGCAAATCACGCAGGATTTACTATGACAGGTCCCTTTTCATCACTCTATCAACATATTAACATAGAAGATGTTGATAAACAGCTGGAGTTTGAACATTTTTAACATTTTTTTGTTTATATATTCCCATACGTGGGAAAAAAAGTAAAGAATAGATCTAAGGCAAAGGGCCATAGAAGAGCAGGAAGCAAACTTAAAAGTGCTCTTGAGGCATACTGTTATGACAGACTCAAGGATGCAAAACTAAAGTTTGGGTATGAGACAGATGTCTTTTATTTAATGGATGGTTTTAGATACAACGGTATCTATCATAAGATGACAAAGGGTAGAGATGTTATGAGAAATAACACTCAGAAGGCAATACAAGGGATTAAGTACACTCCTGATTTTGTTTCCCACGATCACAAGTTTATCATCGAAACGAAAGGTTACGTGCATGGACAGCACACCTTCCCGTTGCGGTGGAAACTTTTTCTTAGGTATCTAATTGATAATCAGATGGATGACTATATGTTGTTTATCCCTAAGAATAGAAAACAAGTGGACGAAACAATCAAAATTATTCAGGATGAACTCAAAGGAACTAAGTAGGCTGTACTTCGTAACCTGCGATGAGATACAATCGATAACCGCACAACTATACGAAGACCTACACAAAGACAATGGAGAACCAATAAACAATTGGGAAACTGTTATAGATCTAGCGCTAGACTACAGGAAGGGAGTGCTAGCAGAGATAGAGGGTATACGAACAGCGTGTGAGGAATACAACGAAAGTAAAGTAAAGCTGTAAGATGTCAGCTCGAAAGCCTTTCGATAAAAAGTTATATGAAAAGTATGACAAGCTAGCTAGAATAGCTACAAAGGCTCACCTTAAAAAGAAAGGGTTTATTGCTGTAGATCATCACGACAAGTACGCACAGGATCTTATAGCTTCCAAAACAGATGAGTGGGGAGTTAACTACACCGATCCTTTTTGTGTAGAGTGCGAAGTAAAAATAGTATGGTCTGGCCCAAACTTTCCTTACGACACAGTACAATTACCGCATCGCAAAAAAAAGTTTTTTAAAAAGCTTACTTTATTTTACATTTGGAACAAAGAATTGACGCATGCAGTTATGTTCTGGAGTCAAAAGATAAAACATCTAAAACCTGTAGAGGTAAAAAACAAATACGTAGGCAAAGGTGAGTACTTCTATCAAATACCTCTAGATCTTACAACAATCATAAAAAGATAATGTACGTAACCACATCTACTATAAGCCACGAATGTTTTATAGAACCAAGCTATGATTCTACATACACTTTACACTTTACTTTTTAGCCTTTTCAATGGTGCGACCAGCGAAGTAAGCTCCGAAGGCAGTAAGCATGAGGATCTGTAGTAGGTCTACGTAGGAGTCCTTTACATTAAAAGGCACGTTATCCATACTGTCAATAAACATTGTCACCATAAACATGGTCATCAAAGCAATCAATGTTACAGGGCGTATAAGCTTTGCTAGTTTTACATCGCTACCCATATCAGCTTTCCAGCGCTCCGTTACATTTTCTTGAAATCTTACCTCAGCATCGATCTGAGATTGAGCGTCTGCAGAGTCTACCTCTGGATCTTTATCGATAAGATTTTTTACTACACCCAACCCACCGCTATCTGGTAGCAAGTCTCCTACTACATCTAAAACTTGTGGAGCTTTGCTTTTTAACCAGCTACCTAGCTTTGTGTCTTTTATTTTTTTCATAGTACTATATTTTCTTTTACCTCTTTGTAGCACGTATCTCCATCATCATCTTTATACGCTTCGAGGATTCTGTTTCTGTTGTCTTTGTCTTTTAACGATATGTGTATCCACGAGAAGTCAAACTCGTTGATCATCTGATCAAACTCAATCCCGTTTTGCACGATGTAATCGTATATGACTTTGTTTTTCATAACGCCTTTGTCCCAGAACTGGATGTCTACAGCCTGACCTTTGCAGTGCTGCGACTTTGTACTACCACCAATAGAGCGATTTAATTTAGGTGATCTGTATCCGCTAGTTACACGGATAGGGCCTAACTGATCACGCATAGGCTGTAGTATCTGTGTTACAATACGTTGTAGATTTTTCTTGTGAGCTTCTGTAGGCTCATTTTTTATACCCTTTCTTTTTGCTGTACTACTGCGTGTAAGCTCAGAGAGAGTAAAGTTTTTGCTTAGTCTCATTCTACTGTGTTTATATCCAACTCTATCAGCACGTTGTTAAACGTTGCTTCAGAGTTTAAAGCGATGTAATATAGTAAGAAATTGTTATACCTTTTGAAGTCATCAGGATTCATCTCACCTTCCTTACCCCTGATAACAGCGGCTATTTCTTTCGGGGAGCGTCTAGATATTCTGCGCACCTCTGCAGAATATTTCTTATACTCTTGAGGGAACATCATCTCGGTTACCTTATCTCCCACAGCTTGTTTTAATGCTGACTTAAATTTAGCCTGGCTCAACCCTCTAGCTAAAGTCACTGGATCTTCTTCAGCTTGCTTCTGTAGTATGCTAAGTAATCTTTCTGGTCCTGCGCCCTCCATGCCCTCAATAGTAGCTCGAGTTTCAGGATCGTTACCTATCGCAATCAATATGGTTTCAAATGCTGCAAGCTGTTCTTCTGAAGAAAGCGCCCTGTCTTTTGGCATATCATCTAATGCTTTTGCTACATAGTCAAGTTCCTTAACACCTACACCTGCTAGGTTAGCAAAAGATAAAAGCGTTCTTAATGTGTTACTCAACATAAAGTCTGCCTGATCTTCTGGTCTAATAAACCTTTCACGCCCTGATCCTGTGGTGTACGAAGTGCCACCGTTAAGTGTAGGCTCAAGCATCTTTTCCAAGTCCATTGCAAACTTACCACCAGGTCCAAGCGCACTAAGCGCTGTTAGTATAGCGTTTTGTACTGGCCCTTTTTTGTCTGTCACACCTGTTTCGTAAGTTGTTACGGCATCACCGTATTGTTTAAACAATTCAAAAGCATCTTTATCTTCAAGTCCTGGAGCATCATAGTCCGAAGCGTTAAAGAAGAAGTAGTAGTTGAAAAAGTCTTTTACTTTGTTATCGATAGCAGGTGTAGACGGAAGTGGAATTGCGTCTAATACTGTTTGTACAGCAGACTCCCTTATTGTTTTAGGATCTGTAAGTATTTCATCTAAGTTAGATTCATCGTCATCATCTCCGAAGCCTTTAACAAACTCAGATATTAGTGCAGTCATAACTCTTGAAATGTAAGCAAACACAAATAAAGAAGCTGTTGTTCCTGCCAATCCTCTCAATCCATCCTTTCTAGCTTGTGGATTAACAGGATCAATAATACGTCCTATATCACCAGTAATCGATCTCTTTGTATTGATAGCAAAGCTTTGGAATGGGAGCATAGTCTGCACTAAAAATCTTACAAACGCACTTTTATTTTTATAAACATTTGCTGCAAGTCTAGAGCTAGAGACGTTTTGGTCTTTGCTAACTATGTTTTCTGCATAAGCTATAGCCTCCATGTTTGGATTTGCAGCCTCTTGCCCCCAATTGATTTCTGAGATATCATTTACTACACCCTCAGATAATAAGAAGTCTGCATAGAAAGCATAAAAAGAACTTATAGCAGCTACCTTGTCTGTCGTTGTTAGCGTCCACATAGACTTGTCTTGCAGCCAGTCACGAGTTTTATCAAGTCGACTCTTATCAAATTCTACCCTACCTGTAAACGGATCTATGTTACCAGCCTTGTAGTCTCTTAAGAATAAAGTAGTGTGACGCAGTAGCTCATACCTCCCGTCATTAATTTTTACTTTAGGATCGCTAAGAACTCTAAGTTTTCCATCTTTATCCTTCCCTATAAAAGTTAGGGCCAGCATCTCCCCAAAAGTTCTTATAAGGTATGCTTTACCTTGTAGTGTTTTAGTGTTTGCAAAAGCAGATAGCATAACAGTAGACTGTTTAAAGAACTGTACAAACACACCACCAAAAGCATTTACTACAGCAGCAACCCTAAACATCTCAAATGGGTTACGTATCGTCTTTCCTCCTACCCTTATATTTTTTTGAAATATAAACGGAACTTCTGTAGCGTCAGCAACAAGGTAGTTGTCTATCATCTCTGACAGCTTAGCCTTTATGCTTTTAGGCATAAGGCCTTGCATAGCTTCAGTTTGGAAAGCATACTTCATAGCGAGAACATCCTCAAGCGACATCATAATAAACGAGTTTTGCCTTAGCGTTGCCTCGTTTATCTTCAAGAAGTTTAGTCCTAAAATAGAATCTCCACCGACAGCTCTTGCTTCCCTTTCAAATGTAGCGCCAGGAGTCTTTGTGTAATTACTGTTACCTGCACTACTTAGAGCACTTATCAGTTGTCTACGTATCTCCATAACAGAATCTAACTGATCATCAAAGCCTTTCTTCCTAACTTTAAAAGGAGTGTAGTTTTCTAATACCTCTAAGGTTTTACCTAGATATCTTTCTGTAAAGTTTTCAAAATCTGGGCGCATAGACTCATGCATCTGGGATAAGAAGTCTACAATTTCTACGATGTCTGTTCTTTCGCTTCTGACTTTATCTAGCAGCTCCTGTAAGTTATTAGTCTGCCCAAACAAATATTCACGAGCGTCTTTAAACTCTTGTATAGTTTCTGGATCGTATATGTCTGACTGCTCTACTTCGTACTCTTGAATCGTAGAGTCCATAGCGTCACGTAGATTCATAAACCACTCTGCTTCAGATAGAGCCTCTGGCTTTTGATTAGCCATAGAAAATATCTGTGCTATAGCATTGGATAGGTCTGATGTTATCTCACCACCCTTCTCTGTTATCTCATCGATCTTATTTTGTAGGGCAGTGACTCTCTCCATATGAGCCTGCTCATGTAGGTTTACGCTAGACATAACATCTTGGAAGCCTATAGCTACTAATATCTTAGCTACGTCAACGTTGCCTACTTTAAATACGTTACGTATAAATGAAGGGACGTTATCGGCAAAGCTTCCGTAAGATCTGTCTTTAGATCTAACACCTTTTGCTACAAGAGCTTTGATATCACTAGCTAAAGATATCTTACCCCTTACTATAGACGCTAAGTACCCAAGACCTATAGTAGAAGAGTTTACTAAGTAGTCATTGATCTTGTACTCCAAAGCTGCTAGATGTCTCATATCGAGCTGCATAAGTCTAGCCTTAAGTTCTGGTGCAGAAACGTTATCCATACTAAACAAACCTAGTATTGTTCTAAACGATGTGTCCTGCAGTAACTCCTCAAGGTTAGCCATAACTCTTGGGATAATAGCGTCGGATAAGATAAGATCCTTTTTGTTTTCTGCTAACTCAGCGCTATCCTTAGCTAGCTCATCGAGTATAATCTCTAAATCCTGTACATTGTTTACATCAAGACCTAGCTTTTTCGCTGTGTCCTCTATCTTTTTGCGTGTAGGGCTTAGTCTACTTCTCTGATACTTTTCTAGTATAGCTTTGTACTCCTCTTCAAATGTTGTTGACTTCCCAGCTTTTTCTGCTGCCTCAACAGCTTTAGTTGCCCTAGCTCTGAAGTTTGCATCTCTTTCTACTTCTTCTATGGCTTTGAAGTTTGTAGCTATAGCCATCAGAGATTTTACCTCTTTGAGGTTAGATGCTGTTACAACTAGATTACCCTCTTCATCTTTACTAAACCTAGCCCTCTTCATACTATTGTTGACGTCATTAACAAAGTCAGAGAACGACTGCATCTGATCAACAGGTATGAGCGAAGGGTTTATGCCAGCCACGATTCTTGCGAGGGACCTGTATGCTCCAAAGTCTTTTTGTTTAGACTTTCTAACCAAAGTTTTCTGCAGCTTACGCATACTCTTAACAAGATCAAGGTGATCGTCCATCGCTTTTTTTGCATCTTGCTTATCGAATATGGTAGCTATTTTATCGAGGAATGAGTCTATAATATCGAGTTCGTTTTCCGACAGCCTCTTTGCTGAAGTTCGTGCCATCTGGCCAGCTATAGTGAAGAAACTATTGAGCTGTGCAGCAGTAAACTTATCAGACGTCTTCCTATCTTTCATACGCTCTTTAATAAGAGCCTTAGCTTTGTTAAAGAACTCTTGCAAACTCTTAGACTTGTCCTTAAGTTCTTGCAGTTGCTTACGTAAATTTTTAGCCTCTGTAGATAGCTTACCCTCTCTACGTCTAGCTTGAGAGGCTATCTTAGCAGCCTCTTTTCTAGCAGCTCTTCTACCCCTAGCAAACTGAACAGCATTTTTGTATGTCTTTTCTGCCTGCTCTTTCTTCATACCGCTATCCTGAAGGATCTGTAAAATCTCATCCTTCTTCATCTTAAACAAGTTGATTTGATTAGATGATTTTAGAACAAGCTTTTTGTCCTTACCCTTGCCTTCCATAACCAAGTTAAATCCTTTTTCTGTAAGCATGTCAGCTACAGTTTCTACAATCTTCTGTGCGCTCTTACCTTCCTCTGCAGTGTTGTCATTTGATTCAGCTTCATTAACAGAACCTACCTCTTTAGTCATAAGATTGTCCTCATATGTCAAGAAACCATCTCCATCCTTTCTAGATTCAACAAGATTTGTTTCCCAAATACTTACATATCCTATGTGATATTTACCTTTTTTAGCACTTTCGTAAAACCCTGAAAGCTTTTCAGGACTTATAATTTGGAATCCACTTCTCGCACCTTGTTGGGCAAAAGATTCATTAATAGGCACACTTATTTCATTACCTTCAGCATCAACACTAGACATTAAAATGCCTTCAGCTTTTTGCTCTGGTATACCCTCCAACCTTCGTTGTATACGTCTAGGCATATCCTCAGCATTGTATCTTGAACTAAGGGGGTTATCATTAGGAAATCTAAACTCATCCCTAGCAGCCAATATAAGTAGACTTGTAGGAACTACATTCATACCAAGTTCATCCATAGCTATGAGCCTGTGATTTCCTTCAATAATTTTTGCGTAACCTTGAGAGTCTACATCTAGGACTATACCTGCATCACCTGGTATAGATTCATCATACCCGTCTTTTAATAAAGACTTTTTAATTTCCTCTATCCTTCTTCTGCTATCTTCATTTTGATAATTTTCTCTACCTGCTATAGTTCCACGATCTTGGAAATTTAACATGACAGATACAGGGATGTATGCTGTACCTCCCAACCTAAAACCATATTGACTGACTTCAGGGACAAACTCTTTTGTCTTAATTTCTACTGGTCCAGATATACGATCTCCGCTTCTAATTTTTTGAGCTTGTGATTTTAACTCTTCTTCTGTATCATCATCAGTGGTTATTGTCGGTACATCTTTGAGATCCTCGGTAGCTTCAGCTAGTCTTTGCATACCAGCGACACCTAAACCTGCCTCCATAGTGGTGGTAACAGACTTGATAGCGTTAGCTACGTTCTTTAATGTAGGATCTTTGAACTCTGTCCCAAACAATTTACCTACGTAGTTTTTCAGTGACGTTATAAGTCCTTGCTTATACTCTGCTGATAAATCACCGTTAGTGATGTCAGCGAGTATTTCTACAACAAGTTCCTCCGCAGCTTGTGCATTTTGTTCTACAATTTGTGATAATAACTTTCTAGCAAGCTCGTCTGTCACAGCTACCTCTGCTAAAGCTTGTTGCTCTTCAGTAAGATACTCACTAATAAAAGCCAGATATCTTTTAGCGTTAGGTAAAGCCATAGCGAACTGCCGTGCAAGCTTGCGTAGTGCTGCGCCTTTACCTTGCTTTTCATCGATTTGCATGGCAGCAGAGTGGAAAGCTTCGTGGTATGCTGTGTTTGCTTTCAAAGCAGGTAAGAAAAGATGCACTTGATTGCCATCTTTTATATGAATACCTCTTGACACCTCCTCGCCTGTAGCTTTTTCAAAAGCTTTAGCTGTGCCATGAATAAACACTTGACCGCCCTGACCTACAACAGTTTGTATTACTTTCTTTATGTTTTGTAGTCCACGTATAATTTCTTCACGAGACGAAAACTTAGTAGATATAATCTTACCAGTATTAATAATTCTATCTATAACGCTATTGGCATTTTCGCCAGTAAGTTCTACTGAATTGCCTTTGCCTACTCTTCCGTAATCTATTATGTCTGGATCTACTCTACCCACCTCGTCTATAACAGCTTGAGTTTCAGGATCTTCTAAGTTTTGCTCTATGAAAGATTGATTCTGCGAATACTTACCCTCTATATTAAACTTAGTTTCAAAAGCCTGTTTTGTGTCTGCCTGTAAAGCTGAAAGCTCTGCTTCAAATACAGCAACAGCATCCTGATTGCCTTGACTTCTTGCCTCCTCTAAATTTTTTCTAGTATCAAAAGCTTTCCTTCTGTTTTTTCTAATACGAGTATTCAATCCACTAATCTCTGTAAGATCCTCATCACTAATGCCTGTTAAAAAAGCAAGGTCCCTGGCCGAAACTCTCCACATCTGATCCTGAATTTCTAGCATCTCTTGCTTTATCTGAGCTTTCTTTTCAGAGTTTGTTTCATTGGCTAATCTTTTTTGTAGAGCTTCGTATTTATTTTCTAAAGCTAGCTGATCTTTAAAATTAAACTTTGAAGCTATGAAAGATGGCGCTCGTACAATCCCCATCTGCAAACTTCCTGCTGCAGTACCTATAGCAAAAGCATCAAGAGTTTCAATATAGTTGTACTTTATATCTGTTTTTTCTATTTCTTTGCCTGCTATCTGTGATCTTAAATTAGACGCTACATCATCAGCTATATCTTCTGTATTTAACCTTGTCTGTAAATCTGAAATCTCTCTATCTAAAGCTGTACGCTCAGCATAATTAGTAAGTTGCTGACCTGCAAAAGAAACCAACCCTTCCTCTATACCCTCTTCAAAAAACTTAAACACTCTATTTCCCGTAGTCTTTTTCCAAGCTGTCCCTATAGCTCCCCTCACTCCTTTCCTAGCTGTTGTCTTTGCTGTTTCTTGAGCTATATCTTTTACCCCTATACCAAACATCTTACGCAAAGCATTGGCAGAGATAAGCTCTTGCTTCATAAATATTTTTTCTGACACATACTCAAACCCACCCATAAGAGAAGAGTATAAAATCTTTTCACCCTCAGTTAAGTGTGCATTGCTTTTTATATCACTATACGCACTTCCTGAAGCACTTCCAGCAAAGCCAACTAAAGCTACCTCTGGAGCACCTGCCATAGTCATAACTATTGTACCAGCAATCTGAGGTACAGCAGCTGCAACGCCATCTAAAAATAATGTATTTGCTGCACTAACATTTCCGTCAATATAATTTCCAAAAACACCTTTTTCTATTTCGTCAAAAGTCAAACCTTCTCTTAGGCTTTTATTTTGACTCATAGCTGCAGACAACTCATTCCAGCTAAACATGTCAGGCTCAAACTCTCTTCCGTATATGTCTTTGAAACCTCCCTCTGCTACTAGATCTCCTGTTCTAATTCTTTCTGACAATAAAACGCTTTCAGAAGTTGAGTTAGTAAGGCCTATCATATTAGCCAAATCAATAAATCCAAACTCTATCATACCTGCAGTTTGGTTTAAATTTTTAAAATACGTTTCGTCATCTAACTTCCTACCAAAGTATTCAGCACTTTGTCTATATCTGTTTATTGCAGTATCTCCATTCATAAACACCTCGTCCATAGACATTTGCATAACCACATCAAAAATATCGTAGGCTCTTCTTTCTATACCCAAGACTTCATTTGCTTCGTTATATAGTGATATAACAGTAGCCTCTTTATCTCTTTCTCTGCTTAACACATCATCTTGTTGAGCCTTGGTAGTAGCTCCAGAAAATTCATCTACAAAAATCTCTATGTGATTTCTAACTTTACGTTTGTTATCTAAAGCTTGTACAACCTCAGATCTAGCTGTATAGTAACCAGCTACTTTATTGTACTCTTCTGTTGTTAACTCTTTTCCAAAAGCACTATAGTACTCAGATGCCTTTTCAAAAGTGCTCAGCTTTTCTGGCATCATGCCTTGAGCTATAGTCAACTCCTCTTCACTTGTGGGAATGTAAGATGTGTTAAATTGATTGAGGTGAGGTTCATAAAAAAAACTCGCACCCTCCTCGGTGTCTATTGTAGGAACCTCAGCTACAACAGCACTACTATATGTACCTATATCAAATGTATTAGAAACAATAGCTTGCTTTCTCATCTCTACATTTAAAGTAGAGTTAGCATCTTCCATAAGCAACCCACTATTTTTAATAACAGTTTCAAACACATCTGCTGTTGCACCTGTATTAACTACATAAGGGTTATCTTTTAGTGTATCATAAATTTCATTACTAAAACTTGCAATATCACCAGGTCCTACGGGAGTGCCTAAGTTTATACCTCTACTTGTAAACCAGTCCTTTGCTAAGTGATAGTTTTCGTAGTCTACAGAATTTATGTCTCCATCTGTAGCGACAAAGCCCTCAGTAGAAAACTGCTCGGCTAACTCGTTTCTAGACTTCTCATGAAATGCTTTTTTTTCTTCTGGCCTTAGAGCGCCTGTGCCAGTAAAATTACTGTCGTCTATTGGATCTGTTCTACTACCGAATATACTCTCAAAGAAATCACCTTGTAGTGCTTCTTGTCGTGACGCCAATCGTGATAGATCGTCCTCTCTTTGTGAAGGTGGCACAGTAGTGTCCGTTGGAACATCTAAATCTCCACCTTCTACACCAAATCCTAATTGAGTAGAGTACTCTGCTGATAGCGCTGAATCTTTTTTTTTTGGGGCTACGCCAGCCACGTAAATAAAATCTCTTTCGTCAAGAGTGACACCAGCTCTTTGAACAATTCTATACACAGCATCAAAAGCCTCTTGCTGTTTCATTGCTTCAAAAAGTTGTTCTTCCGTTCCTGTGTATCCAGCACGAGTTACAATATTAAAAATACTGTCTTGACCTTCTGTAAATCCGTTCATGATTTAAGATTTTAAATTAGGGTACTCTCTTTCTACTCCTGTGGCTTCATCCATTTTCTTTAAACCTTCTACACCAATAGCATAAGACAATGGATCTTTACCTCCAGACAATTGCGAAGCTACCAATAAATTAGCATCAGCTTGCGATAAGTTTTCTTCGTCTATGTTGTATCCAAAACCGTTTAGTTTTTTAACAATTCTTGATTTATTATTTTTCAAGAACTGTGCAGCAGCTTGTTCAGCATACTCTGGTGAAAGTATTAAATCTGGGTTTTGTACAAGCCTGTCATCACCAAATAGTTGTTCTGATATTTTTGCATAGTTGGCTCTACCTGTTATCTGCAAATAACCTCTACCCCTAAACTTAAAACCATCGCCCTCTTCTGTATTACCAAGGAAAGGTTTGTTTTCATCCCCATAAAAAGTATTAAATACTGCCTCTGGGTTATTGACTAGTTGTTTTAAATCTCTTCTTTTTAAACCTAACTTTTTTATACTATCACCGAACACCTCTTTAATTCTTTTAACACTTGAGTAGCTGCCTTTTTCTATAGTTTCTCTATCTCCTAACCCTTCTTTCATAGAACCTGCTTCAACAGCTGCTACATATGCATCAGGCTCATTTTTTAAAACATTTGCAAGTGTAGCCTCTTCTGAACCCACCATAGCTTCAGGGACATCGACTTGAAATCTAGATGTGTCAGCATCAAATTTTACATTTGAAAATTGTGTATCTATTATAGCTTCAGAATCTTCTTTCACTAACATTTCTAAAGGCTCTCCCTCAACAGTCTCCTCTTGAGTAGAATCTGCTTGTGGTTCTGTAGTGGTTTGATCTTGCTGCTTAGAATCTTCGCCAGGAACTATGCCGCCATTATTCATACCAGCTACATCATTAACTACTCCAGCATCTTTTTTATTGTCATCTTCAGCTTGCTCTTGAATGGACACTCCAAGTTGATTTATAGCTTCCTCTATTAAAATATTATAGTTAAGAGACTGACCTACTTTTTGTTGCGCTTGAAGCTGATCCTTTATGTTATTAAAGGCATTAGGATGTGTTGAAGAGTTTACGTATATATCAGCCTCTTTTGTAAGAAGCGCTAACATATCTGTTTCAACTTGATTAAGGTTTGTTATGGCTGATAATTTATCTATAAGGTCTTGATTCTTAGCAATCTTATAGCCTATTACTTTTCCAGTAGATAAATCTATAATAGCTTTTTCTACATCTACACCAACATTACTTACTGTTACATCTCTAAAGTTTCCGCCACTAGCTACACTACCTACACTCATGTTTGGATATTCATTAGTCAAAGTAGGATCTGCAGCTGGTCTTTTACCTTCATACGCTGTAAATATTGTCCTAGTCATAGTTTCGTCTGTATCACTCGTAGCTTTAGATATCATTTCTCGTACAGCGACTTCATCTGGGCGAGGGAACTGTGCACTTATGGTATTGTAGTAATTTCTTGCATGGATAGTTTCTCCTTCCCTAAAGTTTTTTATGTCATCAAGATTTATTCCTGTTGGAACATCCCGTAAATTATCTATACTTTCTATTTCAACAGCATAGATTGGAGTGCCGTCAGCTTCAAAGCCTGTAACTTTAGATATAGAATTACCGTTTTTATCTGTTATAGCAAAAAGCTCTGGGTGCATCGTATTGTTTATAGACTCTAGATCTCCAGATTGCAAATCTCTATTTGAAGCATACAAACTCTTATACCCTTCTAAAGCAGTGGCGTTCCATATTGTTTTGTTGTTACTTGCAAAAACATTATACTGCTTTGCTAGATCTTCAGAAAAATTTTCTTCATCAAACCCTACCTTAACAGATTGGTTACCAACAACCTGAGTCTTATAATATCCACCTTCTACTGTGCTTTTGCCTGCTTTAGGAGATATCTGAGAATTAAAAACCTCAGCCCCTACTTTACTACCTAAAAACTTATAGTCACCTACTATAGATCCTGTTTCGTAAAACAGATTGTCTGCATTTGATGCAGTAACTCCAGAGTTAAAGTAATCTATTGCGTTGGCACCTTGTCCAACCATAACAACGTTACCCTGCTTTGTGTATATAGGAGGCATAGCGTACTCATTAATAGCTTGTATGTTAGCCTCTAAAAGTCCTGACTCAGCAAGCTCTGTATTACCTCTTATTTCAGCGGTTTTTTTAGCTATAAACTCTGTCCCAAACTTAGCATCTTGAACGATACTTAAATATTGATTTTTAGCCTGTACAAAAGCAGCTTCGTTAGCACCGCTAGGATCTAACTCAAATCGTGTAGCAGCTTCCTGATAGATATCCAAAGCCATTTGTGCTGCACCCTGATACTTTTGATTGATCTGTCCTGGTACAGCCTCCCCTGCAGCAGCTTGAGGGTTTAGAGCTTTCATCTTAGCGTCCCTTTGTGCAGCTCTTTCTTGAGCTACAGCAAGGATAGGGTTGGAAAATTGCTCTGCAACATTTCTTCCGATAGCACCGTAGTCTATGTTGGGTGCTAAAAACCCTGTTTTAAATCGTGTACCTTGTTCAGACATCTCTCTCGAATCTTAGTAATAATTTTAATAAATATTTATGCAGTGGAGTATCACCTTCCTTTGCTAACTTAAATAATGTTTCAGACTGCTCTGGGTTGAATACATACTCACCCCCAGTAAGCTCCGCTTCTTTTACACCACTTTCTTCATCAATAACAGCTTTTTTGTTTGTGCCGTGATCGAACTCGCCTTCTGTAACAAACGGAGCTTCTTTAGTTTTACCACCTACTCTGTAACCTACCATACCTCCATCTTTCATCAAAGCTCCAATAGTACCTCCAGCAAGCCCTGCAATACCCCCAGCTACGTTAGCAATGTTTTGGATTCTTTGCTGCTCAGCTTGCGCTACCTGAGCCTCTGCTAAACCTTTAGCATCATATGCAAATTCTATATCTCTTGTGCTACGAGCTTCTTGCAACTGAGTGCTTCTTTCTTCAGCAGCACCTAACTGCATAAGAGCTTCGGATTGTAGCCTCTGTTGAGTAAGAGCCTCTTCCCTTTGTGCCCTTTGAGCTTGTGCTGTAGCTCCAGCTAAAGCACCTAACCCTCTAGCACCAAACTGTGTAGCGGCTTGCGCTGTGGTAGCTAAAGATCTGTTTATATCATCCATCCTCATCTGCAAAAGCCTTTGATCATATGCTCCTTTAACACCCTCGTAATATGCTGACGGTGTAGATAAAGATGGTTGCGAAGCTCTAAGGTCTTCTAGCTCTTGTAAAGCAGTATTTAAATTTGCTGATGCTGTTGCTTCTAGCTCCTCTTGATTTAACATACCAACAATACCACCTACAAGTTGACCTACGCCACCTGCTGCTGTGCCTATTGCTTGAGCTTGTCCTACTGATAATGGTCCGTTTGACATAATTTATTTTTTATTTTGTGATGGAATTGACGAATTATTATGTAAAGGAGAAGATTTGTACACCATGTTTACAGCAAACAACTCTACTGGTGTAGTAGCTGTATTTGTTAAAGCAACTTGAGCATGATAGTCTCTCATTTTATCTCCATTAATACTTGCTGATGATACAGCCATAACCGTATCTCCTGCTGAAAGACCAGAAACAGTACCGCTAGCGGTGATTTCTTTTCTTCCAGATACAGAAGAAATTGTAACACTAAGATTTGTTTCTGATGAACTTTCTAATTTAAACAAGCTGTCTGCAATTCCAAACGGCAAGTTACTAATTTTTGAAGTAAATGTTATAGTAGATCCACTAACAGAAGCAACCTGACCTAACACAACTTTATGAGATGTATTGGTAGTAGAGTTTGATGTAGCATCTTTTTCTATTTGCCTGTAAAACAAACCTTCTCTTTGCTCAAACTCGCTGTTAGCCATAGTAGCTGTAGTTTGATTTGTGTTAGAAACTATAGCATCCCAAGAAAAATTACCTTCTAAACTCATTGCATCATATACTTTTATATCACTAGGATTAGCTCTAGACACCACCGTAAGTGTGGAATTGTTTTGAACTCCATAGAAATTGTTTCTAGTTTCGTTAATATTGTGCCTGTACATAACTCCATCAAGAAAAGAAAAAAATCTATCATGAAGTTTTTCATACATCTCTGGTTGGAAAGAGTAAAACGTCAACCAAAACTCTTTTGTCGTAGAATAAGCTATCGTTTCTGCTGTTACATGATCACTCGTCGATGATAACGTCAAGGATATAGAAGATCCGTCAGATTGTTTTGTTACAGATGATGGTAAATCAACACTATTGTCTTTCAAAGAAACTGTAGCTGTACCACCCAAACTGCTATTGCTTGTAGTAAGTTTTACATTAATACTACTTGTAGAAGTTCTTAGAGCACTATCAACGATACAGCTACCTCTATCAGCTAGTTTATCTAAAACAATAACCCCATTACCAGAGTTATCCCACTCTTGATCTTCTAATTGGAAATTATCTGAAAGTTTTTCCCAAGTGCTGTTTCCTCCATCTTTAAAAATAATATCGCATAAAGCATCATTAAAAGTAGTGGTGCTAGACTTCGAAACATTACTTAAAGTTCCTCCATTAACTGAGGGCACATCGATTTTACGTGTGTCTATAGCTTGTACAGTAACGATATACTCATCGTTATCTGGATCTAATCCGCAAGGAATTTTTGCAGTTTGGGTTACAGAGTTTATATCAGAAAATTTAGTTCCGAAATAAGAATCCATATTAATTGCGCTTATGAGTTTAATTCCTTTACCACTTATTTCTACAACAGCACCCTTTGCCACATCGCAAAAGTATATTTTACCAAAACGTTCTACTACGCTTTCTGGTTGTTTTCCTGGACCATAGTCACCACCATAAAAAGTTTCTGTACCCATAACATTTATAGATGTTACAAGCTGTCCTCCACCAGCATCTTCAATAAGTGTACGCCCTATAGGTGTGCTAGAAACTTTGTTTTCTTGCATTACCATTAGAGTTTCACTGTTGTCTAGCATAAAGCATATATCTCCATCACGACTATTGTAATCTTTAAATGGAAATAAAGATGGGTTAAAAGACGATAGGTTTAGTCTAGTAGAATCTAAAGCAAATGCATCGCTATACGTAACAGAAGACGTTCTTTGTATCTCAGCTTGCTCTGGCATTTCTATATGGGGCCTACCGATAGCAACAGCTTTTGAATCAAAGAAGTCACTAACGGACTCATCTTCAATGTAATACCTTTTATAAAATTGATCTGAAGGTTTAGCAGGGTTTGGTTGGCCGTTAATATCAGAATCTTTGACATTAGATAAAAGACTTCTTTTTCTAAAATATACATCCCCAAAAGTTAAAGTGATAGCCCCAAAAAACATTCCAGTAGCACTATTCTGGGGTATAGATTGACCTATAAATGAAGAGAGTTGTCCACCTAGGGATGGCTCAAACGTGTACATAAAACCTCCGCCCTCAACAGGGAGAACCTGAGTAACAAAAACATTTTGAGCCAATATTTGTTGAAACAAAACTTCATCTCCTACATATAACCTTTGATTGCTAAAAAATGTATTACCTGAGTCCACAGTTAAAGGGAACGGATCAGGGCTTGTGTTCGGCCTATCTCCTGCGTGTGTTCTTACACCACCTACTTCTACTATATCAAACGCTTTTCCTACCTCATAAAAGATTTGATTTTCTACTTGAGACTTAGGTCTATAAATTTCTACAATACAATCATTATGAAAAAAATCTGTACCTCCTGCTACAGAAGAAATATTAAAATTATCGATCCCCTCATCTCGTATACCTAAATACCATCCTGTTCTTCTATAATTATTTTCGTTTGGCAAAGTACTGCTTGTCGACAAAGTTATTGGGTTTGTTTCATCATCAGGGAAGTACCTGTAAAAGCTTATAGGAAACTCTACTAGCGGTCTAATTATATTTAACTCATTATCTAAACACTGCAAAACACGCAACATATCGCCCTCTTTATATTCATAAGAAAGCAAAGATCCTTTCGATTCTTTATGAGAATTATTTTTTCCCTCCAAAGCCCTCATAGAAAGATAGATTGTTCCTTGAGTAGCGCCAGCTAAAGCAGATTCTATAGGCCTAGTAAGAGCAGCAGAGTCTCCTTGCTGTGGGGCTAATGGATCAGAATATGTTTCTGTTCTACCCAAAGCCGCCTCCATAATCGATGTATGAAGTATTTTTTCATATGTTGTATTTTTTGAATATACAGGCGCCCATTTGCTAGCCCAATAAGGAGGATCGTGAAGTACTTTTATATCTATATGTGTTATTCCGTTATTGCCAAACCTGTCTTCTTTACCAAAATGTGATACACTAACGCTATTTAATTTTTGAACTGCTGACGGTCTATTCTTTTCATCATAATAAACTATCCCAAATTCATGATCTGCACCTGCCTTAAATGAAGGTCCTGAAATTGAGTCTTCTGTAACATAATCTATACTAGAAGATGCTACACGAAAACCTTCATATCCTGTTACTATACCATCCGAAAAACTATCTATTAAGGTATGACCAGTAGGTGCAGCAAAGTTTTGACTTCCTATATTGATTGGAACAAATTGAAGATTATCATAAAATTGACTTAGTGGCTCTGCTGTTTGTAAAATAGCATCTGCATCAAATGATGTTGATATACTCCCTCCAGAAAAAAACTCAAGAAAGGCATCAAGAATATTTTGATCTTCCTCAAGAACCGATGTAGAAAAGATATTTCCTGGTAAACTGATGCTATTGATAGTAAGATTACTTTGAATAACTCTTAAGTGAAATCTAACTTTATCAACTCCATTATCATTAAGGTAATGTCCTTGATAAAGCTCAAATGTAATAGGTCCGCCTATATTTAAGTCTACGTCTTGAAATTGCATATTAGTGTTAGCAACAACTTCTGGTGGTAAGTTATCAGTAAAACCTCTTGCATTTATTCCTGCACCTCCGAAAATTGCAACAGTTGTAAGACCATTTAAAGAGTTTGCTATTTTGTTAGCAAAATTTTCTATTGCACTATTTCCTGCTCCAGATGAAGTTTGTGTAAAAGAAGATAGTGTTTCAAAAGCTATACTGCTTTCAGGAAATAAGCTATTTATAGATCTATTTTCTCTAGTGCTATCTGGATTATACTTCTCAAGAAAAAAAAACTCAAATGTGCTTGGCAGATTTGTATACCCAGTTAAAGTTTCAATATTTCCTGGGTTAGCGCCATCTTCAGTAAGAAAATTTGCTGTAGCCGTAAAACCTGCACTAGTAAACATTCCCATAGCTAAAGAATCGCAAGTTACATTTAGACTACAAACAAAATTACCTTCTGGTATTATATCTAAATCAGAAAATTCGCTTATGTCTATATCAACTGTAACTGGAGCAGTTGTAGATGCAGAAGATGTAAGAGCGCTATTGTCTGCATTTGGCGTTGATAAAAATTGACAAAAAGTATTAGAAGTAAATGCCAAACTGGCTTGACCAGTAAGGCCTGCAAAATACTTATATACTTGAATAAAATCGATACTATCGACTGGACCAAAACTTTCTAAAAGCAAGGCTTCATCTGCACTAATACTAAAGTCTTCTGGTGTAATATTATAAAAAGGATTTATATCAACCCTAGTTTCTATATTATCAAAGCCCTCTAAATAATTGCCATAAAACAATCTATTGTTACTTATCGCTTGTGCAAAAGCTTTTCTAGGAACAGAATCAAATAATTTATTAGCCTCTTGATCAGCTAAGAAAGTGTATATCCCATCATTGGCAAAATCTATAGTTTGAGTACCAACTATATGATCTACCTCATCAATTCTAAAAAATGCACCCTCATTATTACGTCTAGCAAAAACTCTAATTTTTTCTATTGGTCCTTGTAATCCAGTAAGAGTAAGTCTTAACGTGTTATTCTGATCTTCAAAAAAGTTTTGCGTTGTAATGTTGTGAGCCATGTTAGTTCTACTAACAGTAAGCTCTGAGTATTGTGATAAAGCACTTACCTCTCCATCATCATACACATATTGATACGCAAACTGAAAGCAGTTGTTTTTTAAAGCGTTAGAAGAAATACCTTCTATACTTAAAAACTCAAACGTAATAGGAGTTTGCGGAGCAGCTTTACATACAGTTAAATAATTGTCTGCTGTAGCAGCATTATCAATGCCTGCATCATAGTTGTTTTCTAAAGCTTTGGTAGCATTTATTTTTCGTGGCTCGTTTCTGTTATCCGTGAAATACAGAAGGTGTTCCCCAAACTGATTTATAACCACATCAGCTTTAATGAAGCTGCTTAAAGAAAAGTTTAACGCACTATTTTCATATATCTTAATATATGTATTTGTAGCATGGCTATAGTGATATATACCGTGATTGTCGTTTGAGTTGTATAAAAAAAAGTAAATACATTTACCAGCTTCTGATGCAACTGATCCTAATACACTATTTGTGCCAGTAGGGTATGCTTCGCTAAGCCCTGAAGCTGCTATAGCGGTATTACCAAGAACGTTTTTTATAATACCTCTATCTCCATCAGGCTCTTGAGATACACGCACGTTAAGTGCGTCTGACATTTCTACTCCCTTAATAAGCCTAGCGTCCTCATCTTTATTGAGATACTGCGGTATGAGTTTATCAATAGCCATTAATACTTAGGTGCTTGTTTAAAGTTCTTACGAATAGTTTTAAGAGCTTCCTCTTTGCTAAATGCTTTCAGTCTAGCGTTAGCTTTTCTACGCTCGTTATAGTACTCTGAGCGTGCCCTAGCCTTTTCAGCCATAGGCACACTGCTTTTTCTTTCTATAATCTTGTAGTATATATATGATCGTAAAGCTTCCTCTGCCTCTATATGTACAGTAGGGTTTACAGATCTAGCTTCGTCAGCAATATATTCTATAACAATTTCGTTAACACTACTGTTAGAAGAAAACTCTATTCTGTTTTGGTCGAGGTTGAGCCTATACTCCCCCTCGTAAAAGCCTCCCCCTAAACCGTAGATCTGACCAATATTGTTTTGGTATATGTAGTTAGAAAACACGATGAAGTCGTCAGCACCGAATACACCACCAACAGCTATGCTTCCTTTAGAATCTACTCTATCAAATACTCCGTCTCCATCGCTATCAATAGGATTGCCTGCTGCATTAGTACTGTAAGCTTGAGAGTAGTTTATGTTTTTGTTTTCACCAAACACATGTACAAGTCCGTCGCTACCTACGATACCTACCTTTACTAAACTTACAAAGTCGTCAGGTAAATCAACAGTATTGTTAGTTCCTGCTGAAAGTTTTATAGAGCGTACCCTTTGAAGTAAATCAAAACCCATTTCTCTAATACCACGCAAAGCGTAGTTGTGAATAAGAGTATCTGAAGCGTTGTTTGCGTAATCGTCACCCTCTAGTGTAAGAACAAAGTCATTGACTACTTGATCTACTGTAACTAAATTTCTTGCCATCTCTTATCGTCTTTGTTGTGTTTGTTGTCCTCCTGTAGCGTATGCATATACATCTCTATCACGAAGGTTTACTCCTATAAGTTTACCCATCTCTAAAACTAACTCAGAGGTATAGTGTTCTGGTAGCTCAAAGTCTACTGAAGATGATGCGTTGTAAGCTTCTTTACCGTTTTGAATTAAAAATCCAAATGTCGGTAGAGCAACAGTTCTTGCTCCAGTTGTAGGATCTAAACCTTCTGGTTGCTTGTAGTAACGCATAGTAATTCTGTTTACGCTTGTCGGGAATACAGTGATTGTATCCCTTACAAGCGCAACAGGCTTTGACTTAGTAGGGGCAGAGAGGGTACTTAAAAGTATTCTGTCAATTTTCTCTTCATCGTATACTGAGTCTATCATAACAGAGTTTGTTACGTCAAGAAGAACATCACCAAACGTCTTAAGGCTAATTAGTCTAGCGAAGTCGTCAGGCTTAGCAAACGACCCACTTGCTTTCGTAATGTTTGTCTGTACAGAAAAGACAGCGAGATCTTCTTTGATCTGTTTGCTTCTAGACTTATCCCTCGCAGGATCTACGTTTCTTTTACGTAGAGCCTCTACATTGGTAAGCTCTTGAAACAGCCTGTTAAAAATATTCTGTTGTGCTATAGGAGCAAAAGAGTTGAACTCCGTAGGAGTAACAAACCCTCGCTCATCTTTGTTAGCTAAATCGCTTAATGCGTTGTATACCTCTCTTACGCTTGCCATTACATTTATAGTTGTATGGCAAATATAAGAAAAAGGGAGCAGTGCCCCCTTTTCCCATTAGCTATGAAGAAATGAAATGTATTTAAGCAATCTCTTCGAGTTGCCTGTTTATTTCATTAAGAACAGATGAGCCCTTGTCTGTTAAACAAAAGCGTGTCATGGTATCAATTGCATCCTGTCCTACAGGGACCGAAACTACGAGTTTTCCTGTATCTGACCAAACAATTACTCCCTTTTTTTCTGATATGATCTGGAAGTCCAAAGCTTGCATTACGCTAGTTCGTGCGTGAACAAGTGGATTGTCGAACATCTCGATAAAGGTCTGTGGCTTTTTCTTAGCGTATAATACCAAAGCTCTTTTTACCTGTAAGTCTTTTTGATTTGTATTGATTTTTAAAGACATAGCTACAGGTAATAACTCCTCTATAGGCCTAGCTTTAATAAGTGATATAGCATCGTGTACCAAAAACTCGTCTTCTATTTCTTTTTCTACATCTACTGTTTTATCTATAAGCTTAAATGCCCCACCACCATTGGCATGATTGTCTGGGTGCTTATCTAAATATTGTCTAAGTGTAGGTTGATCGTAACGAACAAGAAGCATTTTGTTTCTAAAAATAACATGCTCTCTAATAGCTTGATCTGATTGCTCGTCTACATAAATAGATGGCTCTCCTGGACAGTATCTAATTGCTCTTCTTTGTCCTGTCTCCTCATCAAATACAGTAAGCCTGTTTGCTCTTAGTTTATAAAACACACCGCCCTTACCTCCGATAGTTTCATACAGCTTAGGTAGTTTTTCTTCATTAGGAAGTGTTCTTTTGATTGTAGACTTTTTAGCTTTTACAGCTTTCTTTGGCGCTGCCTCTGGAGCAGGGCTAGTCTCTTTGCGAGCTATAGGACGGCCTCGCTGTACCGTGGTTTTTTCTTGTGTCATAATTAAATAGTATTAAATTAAAAGGGAAAGTGGGGAGAGCCATTCCCTCCCCCTTTCTTATGATAGCATATGTTATTAAGCGAATGGAGTAGCTAAAGTGCCGTCGCCAAAAACAACACCGTTTAAGTGCCAAACAGCAGTAGCTGATCCTTGACCTCCAGCAGCAACGCCAGTACAAGTAAATGTACCGCCTAAAAATCTACCTTTCTCATCAGCATCCATAACCATCTTATCATCATCAGATCCATCTGCATGGAATTGCTTTAATGAGACAGTTCCTGGAGCATCTTTATCAGAAATTACAACTGTTGATCCTGCAGTGAAAATATCATTTGCAGAAGCACCGTCTAAACTAAACGTTCCTGTAAAAGTTGTTTCAATAACAAAATCGTATGTTAAACCAACTTGAGCAACAGGAAGAGTTGCAACGATACCGCCAGCTCTATTTAATCTAAACAAAGTTCCAGACTCAGAAGCAAGAATGCTCTTTGTTGCAGCAGTAAGGTTTTGAACTTTAGATCTAGGACCTACGTTATGTGTAATTGAATCAACAACAGCGCCTGTAGCACCTACATTATTAGAGAAGTAAACTTCATCCTCATCGTTTAATTCAATCATAGCATTTCTACCTTTTGAAATAATAGTAGAAAGGTCTTCCATAAACTCTTTCTCTTTATTTTCTGCAGTAGAAATTGCAACAACAGTATTTCCGCTTGTGTCTTCTACGTTAAATTCTAACTCAACAGTATCAGCAGCTCCGTGACGCATAGACTTTAACCCACTTAAAGGTAATGTTACAGCATCGTCAGCTGCATTGTTTATATAGATATATTTTGACATATTTTCTAGTAATTAAAAGATTAAACAGTACCTTGAATAAGAACGTGCTGGTTAGCAGATCTTGTTACTAGACAACACTCTGAACGGTAGTGGAACTTAGCGATATCTTGAGTATCGTTAGTGAAACCAAGAACGCCACCACCAGTTACCCAGTGCTCCATCTCACGGTTGTAACCGCCAGCAGCCTTGAAGTTCATTTCTAGAGCAGGAGCTCTTTCACCTGAACGTGGATCTACTACGTTAGCAAGAGGAATCATTACACCAGCACATAGTCTGTTGTGAACATCGTCATTACCAAGAAGTGTTGGATCGTTAAGAAGCTTGAAGCTGTTCTTGTGGAACGTATATCCGCCACGAGAGAAAGACTTAAACCCAAGGTTTAGAGCCATGTCTCTGTCGTTGTTGAAAGCTCCAAAGCTTGCAGCAACACCTGCAGTAACGTTAGCACCAGCACCAGCACCAGCAACCATATCGTCAAGAAGAAGGTCTTGACGAGTAGCTGAGTAAACAGCGTATTCAGCAGGACATCCGTTCTTATCCATCTCCTTGATTAGAGCGTCAAGGTCACTAAGACCAGCAGAACCGATAAGGTCTGAAGTTACCATACCACGATCCTCTAATGCTGAGAAGTATCCCTCAGTACCGTCGATATCAGTAATACCGTTTGAAGTATCAATGTTAGTTACCTTCTGTCCAAGAAGCATTACCATCTCACGCTTATCCATAAAACGCTGACGAGTATCCATTTCAGACTTGATGTAGTAACGGAAGTCACCACCACCTACGTCGATGTAACCGATGTTAGTAGCTTGTGATCCAGAAACTTCGAAAGACTCCTTTACGATAGCGTAAGGATTAGTTCTCTTAACAACGTTAGACTCTAGGAAACGATCTGGTTGATCAGAACCTTGAGCGAACATGTTACCGATAATAGGCATCGTGTATGTTTGCTCATCAACTAAAGCTACAGTTGGGGCAGCAGCACCGTCAGCAGCGTTAGCTCCAAGAAGAGGCTTTGTAGTAAAGCCTGATCCATTGGTTTCAACAGCAGTAACTAATAAACGGTCAACACCGTTGATAAGAAGAATATCTCCTACACGACAAACAACTTGAGCAGAAGAAGCATCAGTAAAAGATCCTCCATCTGCAGTAGCAACTCCGTCAAAGATTAATCCTCCAGCGATATCTGAAAGATCAGTTGCTTGAGCACTACCATCTTTGTCAACAGCACTAGCGATAGTAGCAGTTTGCGTTTGGTGTAGACGAGCTTCCTCGTAGTACTGAACATTATCAGCAGTACCATTAGACTTGATAGCTCCAGTCATTTTTAAAAATCCAGAAATGCCTTGATTACCGAAAGACTTCGATAGTTTAGCACGTACGTCTGGGGCGTTTACTTCATCAATGAAGTCAAACAACGAAGTATACTTCGTTGGATCTGCTAAATTATACAGGTTGTTATTGATGCCTTTAGGGGCAGAGCTAAACGTACCTGTAGATTGTGTAATAGCCATGATTTACAATTTTTGTAGTTATACTTTAAATGTCATGCTAGTACTACCTCCAAGTGCATTTAATAATTGTTCTTCAAGTTTATTTCTTTGATCTGGTTGTTGATTGACATTTGGTCTGCTTGCGTCAACATTAGCTGCTTGTGCTACAACACCTTTTCTCCCATCGCTCAATCCTTGATTATAGATTGACGATACGATACTATCTATGTTATCTACAAGAGCCCTGTGTGCATTGAGCTTATCAAAGTTCCAATCTCCAGAATCACTTACGTAATCGTTGAAGTACTCATCAAGCTTTGAGTTTTTTTGTACAAGCTGCTTTCTGTAGTTGTCGTCAATACCAAACTTAAACGTTTCGTTTCCTGGTAGATCAAACTCTAGATAACCAAAGTTATTTGTTCTAGCAGACATGCTCTTAACCCAATCCTCGTCGATAGGACTATCCATGTCGCTCGTTTCTACTACAGGGGCTTCATATGAAGATCTTAATTCTGTAATAGATTTACGAGCTTTTTCCGCATCCATTTTAAGCTGAAGCTTAGACAACTTTATTTCGTCTTCACTGTGGTAATCCTGGTCTAGCTTGTACTTGTTTTTAAGTAACAGAGCTACATCATCAGATGTAAGACTAGGGTTTTCAGCGGAAACTTGCAAACGCACTAAAGACATCTCATCCATTTCGGATGGATCTAATGATTGGTATCTATACCACTCCTCTGGTGATCTACCAGTTTCTACGACGAACTTGTTGATCGCTGCTACACGCTCATCAATTTCTACGGGTTTATAAGAAATAGCTTCAGAAATAGAATCAAAACTATCGAAGTCTTTACCCAGCCTTTCGCTTAGGAATTGAAGAACCTCTTGGTCTACATTTATATCTTCTGCTTTCGCTTCCTGTTGCACAGGCTGTTCGGCCTGTGGTGTTTCTACCTGTTGAACTTCTGGTTGAGGCTCTGGGGTAGGTGCTGAAACCTCGGCGTCAGGTTGTGCCTGAACCTCGGTTTCTTGTGGCTCCTGCGTAGGAGCTTCTTGCGTAGGTGGCTCATCGCTAATAGCGAAGCCAGCTGACGCCATTGCTTCTTCTAAGTCTTTATTCATATTACATTAAATTTATTTATATACGTTTTAGTACTCGAAACCCAAGTACACAGCTAAGTCGCCTCCATCAGCATTTGTTCCATCTAGAGTGCCAGCGGTACTTAAAACAACAACTTTACCCATAACAAATAGTTTGTCATCAGACTTGTCTTTAGATAAAATTACTGGAGACGATACTGGTGCAGCACTCCCAGTTATGCTATAGCTAGTTAAAATATTAAAATTCGTGCCAGTACCTTCTGTCTCGTGATTACATCTAACAGCAGCAATAGGCTGATTTAATACAGCGTTAGCGCTACTTAAATTTTCTGCATCAGCTGAAGTACCAAAACTTCCCCCAGCATTATCGTGATGAAATATAAGAGCAACATCTTCAGCTGTAAGTTTGTTTTGATAATCTACTATTGTAGCGCTAACTAGCTTACATGTGTGAGCTGGAAGTACAATTTCTGTTGAATCAAATAATACATCATTAAGAGCTAATTCAGCAGCTACTATTGTTGGTGTTAATTTTATAAGTGAGTATGCCATAGTTTCTTAATTTTTAAACAGACCAGAATCCGTATTCTACAGATGTCGCTCCTCCATATGATTCAGCTGTAATAGCTAAAGCGTTATACAGTGGGAAGAAAGCAAACTCTCCGACTCTAATTTTAAAGACTACGTTACCATCAATCTTTACTTGTAAGAAGTCCGTGCTGTTAGCACCAGAAATAACTTTTATATATGCATATGAAAAAGCGCTGTTTGAATCAATCAATGCTTGAGCAGAGCCTGTAGCAATACTTTTTCTAGCAATATCAACTGTGGGGGCTGTTACAGTTAAATTAGTAGTCACAGAAAAACTCAGAGTATCTGATGAAGTATCTGAACTTGAAAATGATAAAGTCGGTGTTAATGTCGCCATCTTATTTTAATTTCTTCTTTTATATAGTGCAAATATAGGGAATCTAGGAAATCTTATTTTTTACCGTATGTCTTCTTCTGACCTTTCGGTGGACGCTTACTGTGCCCTCCTGCTTTCCATAAAAATCTGTTAGCCCAATATGCGGCACTACCTTTACGTTTAATATTTTTTGCGTGTCTACTTTTGAAAGCTTTTCGTGCTTCGGGGCTGTAGTTGTTCCCCATCTTCTGATCACCAAAACGTACGACAACACCCTTCTCTTGTCCAGGGCCAATCGTAGAAAGAACCACAGCCTTTTTAGTAGGGTGGTTTCTTGTGAGCTTTGGTTTGTTAACTCCTTTAAGCCCAAGCTTTTTTAACTTGTCTTTTATAGCCATTAGAAGTCGCTCATTATAATTTCATCAATAGCATCTTGTACATCACTCTTGCTTGCCTCCATTGTCATCATGATGTTTGCTTGGAAACGGTCCACCTCTTCTCCGTTGTTGAATACAACGATTGTAGGGACCACGACGATTTTGTGCTCCGCCTGTAACTCTGGAGCATCGGCAATGTCTACACGGGTTGTTGTGCAGTCGTTTAGCTTTTCTATCCATGGCACACTGTTTTGAGAGTTGAACGAAGCGTTAAACTCTGCAACACATATGCCGTCTTTACTAATTTCTGGGGCACTCTCCAGAGGAGATACATGCGCCACCATTAATAACGATAGAAGCGATAATACAGATACTAGAACAGTTTTCATTTTTCATCATTGTAATTTATCTATCTTTTCTTCGATGCGGTCAAGATCTTCTTTAAGTTCTGACACATCTTCTTGTGTAGTCATAATAGTTTGACGGATCAGTTGATCTTTCATGTCAAACTCCATACGAGTAACTTCTGCAGGTAACGGCTCAGGCAGTTCTTTAGCTAATGCTATGTCTGCTTGAAGAGCAAACCACATCCCGATAAGGGCCGCTAGCCCTGCTGCACCCATACCTATTGTCTTTAGGTCTAGTGTTACTTTAGTATCCTCTCCAATTTCTTTTGCCATTATATTATTACATAATTAAGTCCTACAGTAAAGTCATGCCATTCTCTATTCCAATACTTATTGTATTTACCTTCTAAGAAAACACCAAGGCTTTTATTTAATCTCCACCCAAAGATAAGGCCTGCACCGTAATCGATCCATTGAGCTCCATCAGTAGTTTCAAAGTAAGAGTACTCACCTTCTGTCTTTAAATGATATGGCATAACACTAACCCAAGAGTGCAGCCAGTAATCTTTTGTAAAGTGATAATAGTCATAACCCAGAACAAGAGAATAATTCCATTGATTAGGCAGCTCACTACGCTTACGATCTACGTAGTCACCGATAACTTCAGGAATAACAACCTGCTCCCATACGTCAGAACTATTTGCAATAAGTTCTCCGTTAGGAGTAAAGTACTCTTCTGACTGAACGTCAACACTATACCCTTCTTGTATAGCTAAACTTGTGTAGTGCAAGCTACCGTTAGGTAGCACCCACTCGTCTAGTGGATTGTAACCGTATGGCTCTGATATACGCTGAGCTATACCTACGTTAAAACTAAACTTACTATTGACGTTTAAACGTAAACGTTGAGAACCCTCAAAGTATTCGACATCAGCAAAACCATCTTGTAGATACTCAGCTTTAGCGATCCAGTTTTTTGCAACGTAACGAAGAAAATAATCTTGATCTAAAAAGTTTCTACCCTGCTGCCTTCGCCAGTCAGCTTCAAACAAAAACTCAAATCCTTTTACCTTACCGATGTTTGCTGCATCACTATACGATCTTTCAGTACCGTTGTAAAAAGTATTCGCTCTATTTTCATATCCAAACCTAGCAATCTTTCTCACACCCAAAGTCATAGAATAATCAAAAGGTGTTTCTACAACATCGGTTTGCAATCCATTTGTTACAGAATAAATATTATCGTCAGCCACAGAATTACCACCGCTAACAGCTGCATAAAAAGTTGCAAACTTAAATGTTTTTTTCAACGTTTGTCCTTTTGCATCTAAAGACGCACCAAGAATAAACACGACAAGCATTATTGCCATGTAAAGAAAAAACTGTAACCTTTTATACTTACGGCAGTTATTTAGTTTGTCTGATGACATCACAATTCAAATCCTACATTTAAAACCATAAATCTAAACTTTTTTGCGTAACGTATTTCTAGGATAGTGATTGTTCCTAATCTCCACTCTAAATGATACTTTTCTTTTTTGTTGTTAGCGTTCCAGCTATTGATCCAATTAATGTTCATGATTTAATAATTTTCTTTTTAATAATTCTAGAGTTGTATTGTATAACGACCTCATACACACCGTTTGAAAGGTGTGAAAGGTCTATTGTTTTATCAGAAGTCTGTATAACAACTTGACCTAAATAGTTATACAAAGATACCATATCTATTGATGGTGCTTTAATATTTAAAATGTCTGTTACAGGATTGGGATATACACTTATATCTCTCGTTGTTTCTAGGACTCCTTGTGGCCAGCCTTGCTCACAGTAAGAGTATAGATCTACACATGCTTCATCCCAAGCAACTTCGCAGCAGTAAGGATCTATATCGATAATCCAAGCGTAACAGCCATCGTTTAACCAGTAGGGTTCACCAGGACCACCTATGCACCCTGCGTCATATAGACATGCATCTTCATCTGGTGTATTTGCTAATTCATTATAATTGTATGCATCAGGATCCATGCAGTCAACTAGTACATCGATACAAGAGCCGTTGTCTGTGTTAGCAAGTTCATCATAGTTGAGAGCTTCAGGATCAGTGCAACCATAAATGTAAGGTATGCAACTAAAGTCTTCTGTATTAGCAGAGGCATCATAGTTAA
>CEPG01006377.1_pt1 | contig 37747 bp, 33 predicted proteins | sample 530551 | NCBI WGS metagenome assembly CEPG01 (sample SAMEA2620384, study PRJEB7988) | marine metagenome | biome: marine biome (ENVO:00000447); feature: surface water layer (ENVO:00002042); material: "saline water (ENVO:00002010), including plankton (ENVO:xxxxxxxx)" | depth 5 m | reverse complement strand
CAACCGTATGGTTGGAGGCGCGAGGGACTCGCGCCGGAAACCCCCTCGCGGTAATTGCGCTAAACGCTGTATCGCGCCCCTGTTTTATCGCGAAATGTGCGATATGCGCGTGATAATAGGTGTAGCGCGAGGCTCTCGCGCTTCGCGGCGCAAATTGCTTAGCCGGAGTCGCGCTCGCGCGCGACCAATTTGCCCTCCTTAACCGCGTGCGAAATACAGATATTTTTTTCGTGGGGGTCAAAAAAAATCCAGCAAAAATTTTCATCAACCGCTATATTCAAGGGCATGGTCGTTATCCGATACAACAATGGGTTCTTTTGTCCGCATCATCAAGTCCGATGAAAAGAAGGGTGAAAAGAAGGGCGGACCAACCCAAAAAGGCTTTGACGCGTTGCAAAAATACATGAACGAGGCCGAGAAAAAATACTTAGATAAAGACAACAAATTTGGTATTTTTTCATTCTTTGATGCTATAATATACGCGAACAACCATTTACTCGCTAATGCGTTGGGTTATAGCGGCTTAACAGAAAAAGATACTCCAAGAAGTATTCACGATGAGCGCGAAGATGACAATATGAGTTTAGGCGAAGAACCTCTCATTAACGCGCCAGTTATGTTGCACCTAAAGCAATTGATTGCTAAACACCCCGAATTACAGGAAGCGCGCGATAAAGACGAAGAGATAAATGGGTCGTTGGAAGATGCTATGGCTGGTATGGGTGGCATACGACCCGACATATCGGCATTTATCGCCGAACCATACAATAAAAAACGATTTGCGCAAGAGAATGAAATTAAGGGGATTCATAACTTATTTGAGAAATACATGCACCCAATAGCACCTACGATTACAGCAGACGCTAAATTAGCCGGAAGTCAAATTCAACCTAATATCAAAAGACGAAAGCCACAATCGCGAGTAAGAGTCGCAGGTCCTATGACTGATACATCTTTTGAAGATGAGATGAACCGATTGGTGCAAGAACAAAAAGAAAACATGGAGTTCAAAGACGATAAGAGATTCAAATACGGTGGTGAAAAACAACAACGCGCCGCAGAAGATTACTACGACAAATTCTTTTCACAGACTGATATTGACCGTGGGCCAAAAGCCCCAGCAAGTGTGTCGGTAAGAAGGCCACAAACACAAGAAACGAGGGCTTTAGAAACAAAACACAAAGATTTGATGCGAGAATTTAATCTTGATAAAAAGGCCGCTTTTGCTAAAATACAAGATGATTTCAACAACTTTATGATTTCATTAACAGGCAACAAAGCGTTCGGAACATCGGGGCGCGCAGGTAAATTCGGTGCTGAAATAGAAGTAGGGCGAACACCCGACGCGATTACTCCATCAATGAATGAATTAGGCAGAAGTCTTGGTATTGGTATGCAAGCACCAAACATACCGGATTTCATCGGTAAGAGGTGGAGGGAAGAGGCTGACCCTTTCAGTATGAATCTTAGAGAAGAAATAACAGAACAATTGTCCGATGAAACATCTAACCAAGGTTTTCACCCAACATTGTTGACTGCGATGGGCGAAGAAGGTTTGTTAAGCACTTTGTATGGCGACCCGAATGTTCAAGTTGTTGACCCCGGTTTTATTGGTGGCGACCAAGAAGAAAAAGAAACACGCGCTAAAGAAGCACGCAGAAGTGAGAAAGGTGGTGCTGAAACCGAATCAGCGTTGATGACACCCGAAGATGAAATAAAAGTCTTGCGCGGTAAAAGAAAATTGACTCCTTCGCAAAAAATACAGCAATTAGAGCGACAATTGAACATAGGTGATATTGACGATTATGATTACAAAATGCAAATAATGGCGATGGATTTAGACGGACGACATCTATTAGACCCCGATGCTAAATTAGGAGGTTTAACTGGTGATGATTTTGATGTTAACCACCCATTGCATGGTAAAAACGAAGATGATTTGATTGCTTCAACAGATACATTTGTTGATGGTCTAATTGGTATGGGTCGTATAATCCGAGATTTGAGATATGAAGCATACAAACATAGCGAAGGTAAGATGGTAAAGAAAGGAAAAAACAAAAAGCCACAGCCACTAACAAAGCAAGACATTGATGATAAAATAGCCGCTTTAAAATTAGACGCGGATAATATTGTTGCATTTGGCAAACCCAAAGAAGAACGCACTAAAGAAGAAAATGCGCGTTATAAAACATTAGATGATTTGATGAATGGTAAATTATCAGCGTATATACCAAGGTTGACATCAACAATGAGTTATCAACAAAAAATGCTGAATAATTTAGGATTAAACCCTATTGATATTATTAACGCCGCGATAAAATATGCAAACGCAGATATGACTACAACAGGCTACAATGATGCATTTACATCTCTATTAGCATCACAAATGAAAGACGGCACCCTAAATACATACCCAATAAAGCGTTTGTTGAACTACCTAAAAGATGTTGGATATAGGCGCGCTTTAGATGAAGAATATCATGCACCGTTAATGGAGCAGAAAGAAAAATTCCGTAAAAACCACGAAGCGCGACAAATTATGAAAGAAGAATATGCTAAAACTAAATCTAAGAAAACAGAAGAGTCCGATGCATGGTTTGACCCCAACCATGAACACGCCGAAGATGTTGTTCATGATAAAGAAGAATGTCTTGCTTGCCACCCCGACAGATTTGGTAATAGAACTGCGAAAGAAGCGTATGCGCGTGGACCAAGAATACCGACTTCAAGAGGAAGAATAAGAAGTATCAAAAGTCCATTCGCTCATAAATCAGTAGTAGTGCCGTCATTGACAGGATACAGCAAAGGTAACAAAAGTGGTTTTTTACCTGCGGTAGCACCCAAAGGTAGTCCTTCATTAGCCGCCATCGCAAATCACATATTCCCTAATAAGTATGACATTGATGATTTGTTAGACCAAGAAAAAACAGCGCGTGAAGAAAAGCGAGTTAGAGCATGGGCGAAAGATATACAAAAGCGCATGAAGCGTGAAATCAAAGATGCTGTGATTACAGGAAACCCACGCGCGGCTAACATTTACAAAAAATTTGGACTAAGTAAAACTCTTGAAAATCCATTAGCGACAGGGCCAGCAGGTATGTCCAATAAAGAATTAACAGCCGCGTCATTTTTCTTAAACAATGACGACGCTACTGATAAACACTATGAGAAGGTAAGAAGTAGGAATTTATTAGCGACTCGCTACAATGCAATAGAAGATGCGCTATCATTCATGAGGGAGTTGACCGAAGGTGCTTATGGTAAAAAAATAAAAGCGGGAGCATTAGCACAAGACTCGTATAGACGCGATACATTAAAAGATATGATTTCACAACCATTAAGCGGTATAGAGAAACAAGAAAGTGTTATCAAGCGAAATGAAATTGAAAAAGCAACATACAAGAAGCAATATGCGCGCTATTTGAAAGAACAAGCGAACTATGAAAATTTGTTGGCTGAAACCAAGATGGTAAAATATAAAGACGAAGATGGTATTGAGCGCGAAAGACGCGGAAAATTCGGTGAACCAGCGCAAATAGCAATCATCAAAGATATGGGTCAAAAAATAAAAAAAGAACACGGTAATATGTTAGCCATTATGAAAGAGGCTAATAAAAAAATTGAGAAAGCCAAGAAAAAAATAGATAGATATAAAGACAAAAGTAACGAATCTATTGAGCGCGCAAATAAACTTATGCTTGGTGCTTTTATTATGGGTGGTGAAGAATTAGCAAATTTTGTCAAAAACCCCGAAAAAATGACTGAAAGGGAAGTTATTGAGAATGTCTATAATAAATTATACGCAGATAGCCCTTCGGGTGAATACGACTCAATCATAACTGCTGACATGAATGGCAACATAGGATATGATAAAACGCACAGTTTGTCTAAATACAAAGATGGAAGATTGGGTCAAATGGCTGGAACAGGTATAAGATTCAATATCAACAACAAAGCGATGCCGCGTATTAGTTCCGAGATGCAATTAATTGCTCATCGTATGAAAAATGGATTCCCACTTAGCGAAGAACAAATTGCGCAAGCCAACGCGATGATGGACGACGCAGAAAACGCAGATGATAGTTTTGATGATGAAGCGATAAATGAAGCAATCGCTAATTTATCATTAGAAGAATTAGCCGATGTCAACATGTCGGAGTTAAGACATCATCACCACGACTCAAACGAAGATGAGTTGGGGTTGCTATCCGAAGAAGAAGCCGCGCGAAGAGAGTTGAATTCACACTTCACAAGAGAAGCAGAAGAAGCAATTGCGCGTGGTGATTTCGCCAGCGCAGACCAATTGATAAGCAACTGGCGACAACACGCACCGACATTGTGCGGAACATGTCATGGACATAGATTTGTGACAAGAGATGAAGCAAAAACATACTTGCGCCATCATATACCGGAATTAAGAGATGAACCAATGGGAAGTCCGAGGTTTGATAGATACATCGCGGATAATTTGCGACCTCGTAATAGTGCTTCATTCGCGGGACACGCGATGGCTGATGATATGGAAGATGGTGAGCATGAACAACTCGCTTGTCCTTCTTGTAATCATAGCGCGGATTATGTTAGGGGTGGACAATTATGTAATGGTATCTGCTCCGAATGTGGTGGTAGCGGTATTCGCGACCCCGATGATGAAGCCCACTTGTATGAAGGTTATACAGACAAAGAAGGAAATAAGATAGATGGTAAAAATCACCACTATACACACAATGGTGCTGTTGACGCGAAGTTTGATTTCCTTAACTCAATAATGTTGCAAAGCGCGCAAGCCTCAATTGGTGGTCATGAAATGCCAGCGGGTATGTTAGCACCAACAAAACCTCTATGGCAGATGTATGGGGACGCTACTGATAGTGGTAAATTTAGAACACTTGAAGAATTACGCGAAGCGCGCAAGAAGAAAGAGTTGCCGGAAATAGAAATTGACGAAGATGCCCCGGAGTTCCAAGGTGTGCCGACGGAACAAATTGACCCTGCGAGAACAGAAGAGATACGACAAAAGAGATTAGCGGAAAAACTTACTTCGCAACCAACAAAGCCTAAACCGGAGATAAAATTACCAACTGTTCATAACACCGCGACAAACAATCACAACAAACTTATGCTTGAAAATCATATTAATAAATTAGCGAGAATGGCGTTAGCGGGTCAAGGTGATGCTCCGCAGTTCCGAAGTGAATTCAAAGGACTAACAAGTGATGATGAAGAAATTTACGAACAAGTGCCGATAGATGTTAAACAACAAATTAACGATTTAGTTAATGAAATAAAAGCACACCCAGCGTTTATCAATGGTGATGTTCATGGCAACACAGAACACCATTTGCTTGAGAAAATACATGAATTGCAAGAAATGGCGGAAGCACCTTTTGTTGACGACCTAAGCGATGTTATGGCTGGAAAAGCGATGAAAAGAAAAGATAGAAATAAATTAATCGCTCAAAGGAGAAGATTACCTGTTGATGAAAAAGGCAACATTTCTTTAACAGCCGCAGATGTGTTTGGTGGTAATTCACCTATGACATTTGGAGATTTTCAATCACTTTACCCCGCGCATGGTCGTATGTTGACTATGAAAGAAATCCGCGAAGGTGTCTTTGAGCCGGGTGCGACACATGCACCAAGCGATATAACAGACGAAGATTTGAAAAGATTATTTGCAGGTAATAGAAAAGCGCAAGGTGTAATAAAAAGACGCGAAAGAGTCAATGATTATAGCCCCGAAGCGATGCAAAGTATAGTAGATGTATTTGATAAGATAAAAAGACCTATGACTCGTCGTAAGACAACAAACTTGACGAGTTCTGCGTTAAACGATTTGCTTAGAAATTATGGTGAAAAAGAAATGGTTGGTGAAATGGAAGACCATCATTTGACTTATAGTGATGAAACTATGAAAGCAATTGCTGATAGTGATATTACCAAGAGTAAAGTCAACAATCTTTTGACATCGGCTAACGCAGATGGAAAACAACGCCCGTTGAATAGCAGATATACGATGGGTTTGAATATGGCTATACGCGAAATGTGGCAAAAATACGCTATAATGAGCGCAATGAATGTATTTATGCGTGAAATTAATAATCCTCTTGAATTTCCAAAGATACCGCAAAGTATCAACCAAAACAATTTCCAAGACTTGACGCGTGAAGATAGCGCATTGTATGAACTAATGCATGATGAAGCCGCGAAACTACTTGGGTATGATGATTATAGCCACTTTGAGAAGAAATTTAACTTAAAGAAAACAGCACAGATTACTGGTGGAAGAGGTAATATAGTTCAAGAAATTAAACCGTCGGAATTCAAAGACAGCGTGATGGCTAATGCAAAACATAGCGACGAAGGCGAGTTTCCTATTGGATATGAAGAATTAAAAAGAGATGAAGACGGCGAGATAGAGAGCAAGTTTGTTCCTTCTATGGCATCAGCGATACTTACGCGAGCAAGAAACTCTTTAATAACACCAGCAGACCAACAAATGTATGATGTCATGAAGAAGGTTGGTAATTATCACGAAGCACCAAATTGGCATCATCGTAATGAGATAAATAACATAATTAAAGGCGAAGAGGATAAAGAAGATGGTTTTGCTAACTACGAAGAACTTAGACAAGCACACGCTAATAATGCTTTACCGCCGGAGTTAGCAAAACAAATTACTACATCATTTATGTTATCATACTTGTCACACCCGACATTATCACTTCAAAACCATAGTGATATGCTCAAATACGAACATGCTGTAAATGAGGGACAGGCCGCGACACCTCCTGTGCAACCCGCACCTCAAGTTGCACCTTACCCCTTCTTCCCACCACCGCCGCAACAGCCATTACAATTTTACCAATACGGTGTAGGTCCGAGAACAATAGGTGGCGACGAAAATTCTCAATAATATCATTTTATTATTAGAATGATAATTAATATATTGTTATAATAATAATATTATAATATTGATAAAAAGGTGAATCAATAGACTTATTTATGGTTCGCGCCACGCACTACGCAAGGAGGTTGGTTGTTATGCAAGAGCGAACACCACAAAATAAAGACGAGTTAAGAGTATTAGGGCTAATTTCATTTGTAAGCATACTTGTAGGTTGCGCTATCGCAGTATTTGATGCGGGGTTGTGGTTGAAGGACACTTCAACCCACACAAACGCGATAACATATATGATGGGAGCGTTCACATTGCAAGGAATGGCTTACTTCATTTACAAAATGTTGGCTCAAGACGGAATGGACCAACGCGCAATTATTTCAAACATGCAACGAAACATGACGCGACAAATGCAAAGCCAACAAATGCGATTTGCACAAGCGCAAATGGATATGGAAATTAAAAAACAAGAGGTAGCATTCGCGAAACAAATGGAAGAATTAGAAAAAGACCCCGAAGTTCAACAATATCTTGGTTTGATGGGGCTTGATACCGAAGAAGGAACTCCAAAACACAAAGCCGCAGAAAAAAAAGCAATTAAATTAGGCACAAATAGAGAAAGAAATGCCGACGGCACTTACAAGAAAACAAAGAAGGAGTAATTTCTATGGGTTGGTTATTCAAAACCCCAAGCGATGATGCGACAGAAGCCACGCTACGCGCTTTACATACACAAAATACGCTTGATACATATTACGAGCGTGGTAAAGCGTTGGTTTTGTGTATAATTGTCGGTATTGTATCAGCGTTAGGGGTATCTTGGTTTGAATATGGAACAGATTTTAGCGTTTGGGAGAATACTGTTAACTGGTTTTTAGAAAAAATACGCGGCTGGGTGGGGTGATTGGTTGCTACATTCGCTGGAAGCGCACTTATGGGGGCAGTTGTTTATGGGCGCGAACTATACAACTTCCTCAAACCGCGCAGAATCGGCGTTTATGGACCAACACAAGTCGGTAAGACAACACTTGACCAATTTATGCGCACACCGGGTGAAATGGACGATATAGAGGAAAGGACTATGCACGCTCAACGGTTATTTGGTGGTGGATATGTGCTTCCTAAAGCAAGCCGTAAGCGTATTCGCTGGAAAGGAGAAAAAAGAGTAGTGCATTCTGCTGATATTGGCGGTCAACAGCGTTTTTGGAACCTATGGATTGATGATATGGTTGATAGACAGGTTGAAATTGCTATTTTTATGACTGATACGCGCGTTTTGAAAGGAAATGGTGCGCAAGTTATTGACGCGGTGGGTGGTTTTGAGTATCTTGTTGACTCATTGATAGAAAAAAGATGGAAATATCGCTCTTTAAAATCAAGATTGAAAGGAAAACGCTACGCTCCAAAGCAAATATGGCTTGTAGCGAACAAAGCCGATGAATGGTGGGACGATAATGCTAACATTTTATGGCAATCTAACCGTTTGCGAGAACATAAAGTGTTTGATGCGCACCGCCCAGCCATGCGAAGACTACAAAAAGCGGGTATTCCGTGTCGTGTTAGCATGATGGCGACTAAAATTGGCTGGAATGTGGAAAAAACAATGATAGAAATGCTAAGTTGGTGATAAAATGCTCGGAAATACACCTCAAAATGATTTATTACGCCTTGCCGCACAGACACAGATGAGTTATGCTCAAATGCAACAACAAGCCACCGCGCAAGCCGCGATGAACAACGCAAGTGACCATATTGAAGTGCCGCAAGTCAATTTTTACCCTTCACAACACCCGAATCCCAAAAAAGCGCGCAGAAAAGACATAAAACAGGCGTATAAATTGCTAAAACCGACAAAAAGAAGCATTTTTTCGCCGCGAAGATGGTTATTTGGTGGAAAATACCGATATAATACCAATACAATGCGTTGTGTCATTGATGGAGCGGATATTGAACACCTTTTACGGCACGCAGGGAACATATATGAGCAGGTAATTGATGAAGAAACTGGTCAATCTTTGTGGGATTTATACTTCAAAAACCCCGTTACGGGCGAAGTTGAAGCCTTTGTAGCGCGCGAAAATGTCACAAGTGGGCGTAAAATGCGCGGAACATACTGTCCCGAACACTTACATTTGTATCATTTATTGTGTAAATGGGAGAAAGAGGAAGAAAAAGAGCAAGAAGCCAACAACGGAACACTAAGAGCCAAGTTGAAAAAAGGTGTTTCAACCGTTGCTGTGCCGATAAATAGCATAAAAAAGAAAGATAACACACCTCCTATACTGTCAAAATACGAACAATTCTTTCAAATGCTCAAACAAGACAATATTCCTATCACACATCTAACTAATGCCGCGACAGGAATGAATGATTTAGTAATGATTGTCTTTGATATGCGTCAATTTCAAGCAGGGAATAACGCAAGATTGCTATATGATGCGCTCGCGATGCATCAATCTCAACAACAATCAGCACCTCTCCCACTACCGACAGAATCAAATGATGGGAGCGCGTGAGGTGGTATCATGGCGTGGTGGTCTAACAACAATAATCAGCAAAACCAGCAACAAAATGGTGCTTTGAATCTTGGATTACCTAACGGACAACAACAAGTTGCCGCACAAGGACAACAGCAATGGGGTCAACAACAGTATGGATTCCAATATCAAGCACCTCCGAGCGAGATGGAGATATTATCCGCGATGATAACAACAAATCCAATGATAGATAAGTGGTTATCCGATAACAACGGTTCCAATATGAATATGCTTGTATCACTTTTGAGTAGTTTAGTCGCAGTATCAATGAATACTTTGCTTAAAGACGCGCGTTTAGTTGAAGACGGAGATGGATATAAGTTTGATTTTAGCGGAGTTCAAGGAATGCCGACTGTTGATAGCGTAACCATGTCGCAAACTCAATTACTAAACAACGCGTCAAACAATGTTCAACAAAAATCTATGGAGTTTCAGCAAATGGTTAACCTCGCAAATCAAAGTTTGATGCAAAATATGTTGAATGATGCTATGGCCGACCCCGGATTGATGCAAAATGTTGGCGGTGGTATAGGTTCATTCCTTCGCGGTGTCACAACAGGAGGAAGATAATATGGATATTGGCTCTATTTACAACACTATTAGTGATATGACTAACTTGCGTAAGTCTGTTATTGTTGATATGATTATGGTTCAACTTATTGCTTTGACACTTGGTTGCTTCTTAATTTTGGTTTTCTCCGGCCCACAGATGTCATCAAAGGACTTAAGTTGGGTTATAGGTGCTTTATTCCTCTCTTTTAGTGCAAGCGGTATCGTCTATCGTCGGCTCGGTCAACAAGGTTGACCATTTACCGATAGGACATTCGCTGTTTTTAAAAATAGTTTTTGTCTTGATGAAACAACCACAAAGACTGCATCTATCGTGGTTTCTTTCGGGGCATGTTAAGCAAATATTGTAGCGACGCTCCCTTTCTGTCAAGTCCGCGCGCTGATTTGTGATTAAATCAGCCGCGGCTCGCGAAAGACTCTTAGCAGTTCCTAATGAGATTGGAACTCCGCCTACTTTTGGTGCGCGTTTCAATCTCTTTCTCATGGGAAAGACTCTTTTGCTACCACTACTTGGTCTTTGCTATGGCGGAGCGTATATCAAGAGCCTCTTGTAAGTTCTGTCAAGACCCCGACCGCGACGGTATGGAAGAATTGATGAAGGCTGGGTTGATTACAGCGAAGCAATTAGATAAAGATAAAGGGTGGCGAGAAGGCACCGCTGATAGGCATTTTCGCAACCACATGGGAGAATATCACATGGGTAGTAATAGCGAATGTGGTTTTTGTGTATCCTCAAAAAGAGAAAATTTAGAAATGGCTTATTTTAACGCCAGTATGAGCGTTGAAGAAATAGCCCAAGATATACAGATGCCCGAATCCAGCGTTTATCATCATCTCAAACATCATCTTAAGCCAGTAGTGCAGAAAGGCGCGGCAGATATTATCATAGTTGAGGCTGGTAAAGAAATGGAGAGTTTGAGAACAAATTTATCACGCATAAATGGTGAATTAGGTCATTTTCTTGACGATGCAGACCGGAATGACCCACAATATGTTCGCAACATAGTATCTTTACACAAAGAAGTTCGCGAAACGGTCAAAGACATCATGAGGGTGCAAGAACGCGCGGCTGGTAATACTAATGAAACCATGAACGCACAGACCATAAACATACTCAAAGTTGAATTAGCGAAAGAGTCCCCCGAAGTATGGGCGCGACTTCGCGGCAAGTTGATTGGGGGTGATGAATGATGGTAGGTGGACCCGAAGGTAGCACCGCAGGTATGCGTTTCAATCCTCGTCAAAGTGCGGAAGAATTACAAGATGATTCTAATGTAGGTCGGGAAGATTCCGAAGAGCGCGCACTTCATGATGCGAAAAAGCGCGAAAAGCAAGAAAAGCGCGCCAAAATGATGCAAGGTCTTCAACACATGAAGATAAAAATACCTCAAAAACGCGATGATGAAGAAGATAGCGACATGAAAAGGCAAGCCGAGGCTGGTCAACTATCCGGTCAAGTGGGTCAAAACGAGGCAATAGATGGTGCAAACCCTCGCGGTAGTTTTGGTGGTGGTGCTGGAATGAATATGTTGTTATCAACCGCACCTTTCATTGATGATGCTTTTGAGTCAATACGCAAGGCCAAAAAAAACGAGCCGAAATACGACGACGAGAAGCCTAAGAAAACTACTACGCTTGAAACACAACAAGCAAGAGCGCGTGCGAAAAAAGGTAGGCGTAAAAAGAAATACGGTATGAAAGATACTGAAAGTGCGAAAAGAAGTCGTAGCACAAAAAAGAGAAGACTCAAAGGTGGGAATGTAAGAACACCAAGCATCGCTTCAACAATGACAGCGGCTCGCGCACCTTATGTTTCATTTGGTTTGATGGGTTCAAGAAGACCCTCTCCGACAGGACCAAGGTTTTTGACTTTCTCAACAGGAAGAACTCAAGCAAGAACAGCCACTAATCCGCAAAAAAAGGTGGAGCAAGACTTACGACAGGCTATGCGTCAAGACACACCGACACAGGACATCACCCCTCCTATACCCACAGTCAGTCCTCAATCAAGGGTAGCACGCGCACCACGCGGTTCGCGAGATTCAAGACCACACAAAAAAGCACTAAGGCAACCAAGAACTGCCGCAACACCGGGTGGGAAAGAAGCGTCGGAAGCGACTTCTCTTGCTGGTGGTGGTGCTTCTGCTATGGCCGCGGGTGGTATTGGTTCAACAGATGCTATATTGGCTTCCGAAGAGTTTTTGCATAAGCGCGCACAGAAATTAAAATTAGGAATATCACATCGCGACCGCATTGAATATCGCCAACTGATAGACCAACTCAATCATTTATTGCGCCGATTGATGCGTAAAGAAGATAAATCCATGCAAGGTGCTGATGAGAAATCATCACCTAATTCATCGGGTGGTTTGACATCTAACCCGACAGGTGCAACAGAAACAGACCCCGACGACGACGCTACGCGATGGGGCGCGCACCCTTACGATTTGTATGTTAGAAGAGGTGGTGTAGGTTGAGCGATATTATCTTGAAAGGCCAAGGAGTTTGGTATATGGACGAGAACGGTATGATGCACCCAATGTCATTTCCGCCTCCCGATTCCGACCATGAAAATATATCACACTTTCACATCAATAGTAAAACAGGAAAGCCGTTCAAAGAACTTGAAGGTAAAGGTTTAGTCGGTAAATTCCCAATAGAAATAGCCGCTGGTATTTTTGCACGCGAACTTATGGAGCAAGGCTACAAAGATGAAAACGGAATTAGAAGAAAACCCGCTTCGGAAGCATCGGCGTTGAGAGTAGCAAAAACTGTATTCAATAATGCGACAAAAGACTTCAATAAAATCAAGCGCGAACACAATGATGATTTCAATGTTTTACCGATGAAGTTTGATGAGAACGGTCAATTGCACCCCGATTATAAAAATAATCATTATGGAGGTCATGTTTCTCGCCGCGTTCCAACATCTAAGAGAGCAACAAGAACTAAAGATGGTAAAGTCATTAATAATCACCCGCGAAATGAACAACATAAACAACTTGGACAACATCTTGAATCAGCGGCTTTTCATATTGAAAAAGAGTTCCGTAATATAGCAGAACAGATGGGTGTTGAAAGCGTCCTTGGTGCTAAACAAAATGTGCTTGAACCACAACAATTAACACAAGGTATAACGCATCGTTATACTTCAAAAGACAGACCTCCAACTCATAGAGATAATACATTATATCCTTCTCATTACAAAGATTTACATTCACAAACTGCCGCTTATGGTAAGTATAGTCCGATGGATATAGTATCTATATTACCTCCCGATTTCTTTGTTCCTTCAACAGAAGGTAATATGTCAAAGAAAGTTATGAATCAATTAATAGAAATGGGCTATGACCAACCAACCGCGCGCTCAATGGCTCGCGCACCAATCAATCAATTGTTATATGGGCGCGGCTCGGAAGGTGCTGAAACTAATGTCAATAAGATAGTTCGCAACATGCGTAATGTTCTAAGAATAAATAGTGATGAAGATGTGCATAACATGTTTGCTAATCACCGAAGCCATATAGCAAGAGAGGTTGAAGGTGGAGATAGAGGAAGAAACGCTAAGGCTGTTGAAATTTTAGCAATGATGAAAACAGCGCAAGAGTTAGGTGTTGAGCCAGCCGAGTATTCTTTATTTGGTTCACCGCCACCAAGTATAGTAAATGGTTGGCGACAAATTGCTTTGAATGAGGGTGGTAAGAAAGTTGATTTAGACGCGCTTGGTAGTGTTGATGAAAGACACGCGATGAGAGGTAATTTCGCAAGTGATATGAAACACATATACGAATCATTCCCCGAACATTTGAGCGGTGGTTCAACTGCTGATGTATTACCACCTCAACCTATTGTATCGGATATGCCTATGAGCGAACCACCACCCGCGCTGTCAACACAAGAGCCACTACCGCCAGCACCAGTTCAACCACAAATCAATCCATCATTCAATCCTTACTTTGACCCATCAAGTTTTCAATTCTCCGATGACGACCCAATGGGTATCATCGCGACTATCATGGAGCGCGTGCAAATGCATGATGCAGGTGGCTCTTTGTTAGTGAAATATGACCCTATGGATAATTTTGATATGCAGAAATTGGGTCAAGATGTTGGCATGTCAAGTATTGATGTTCGCGCGATTGCTATGTCGCTTGGTGATTGGGGGGTTATAGCGAAATCCTTTAACACTACCCACGATGTGGTTCGCGCTATCAAGAGGTCTTGCGGAGGTGCAATCAATGGTTGAAACATGGGAAATAGAATGGAATAGTAGTATGCTGGAACACGGTCGCGACTTAGGGACTATGGAATTTATTTTTGCAAAAGGCGGCACCGTCGCGGACATGAACTATGTTATGTTTGATGTCCAAGACAACAGTTGGGAACCTCTCATCAAGGCTGTCGCGGAGCGCGACAACTCTCACCCCGACATCATTCGGAAGAATCTTCCACAACAACCGATATTCGGTATGCCTAATGAACAATTTAGACCTGCTGTTCCGGCGGCGGGAACTGCTGTCGCACCAAACCCAAGAGCGGTGAAGCAAGCAAACCGCGCTATGCGTTCTGCGCAAGCAGGTGAAGCAGTCCGTGGTGGTAGCACCAAAGTTGGAGATTTAGCGGGTGCTGGTTTTTACGGCCAAGCCGCTATGCAAGCGGGTAAGAATATCTTTCAAGGAATGAAGGACCGAAGAGCCGCAAGAGCCGCCGACACTTCTAAAGAAGGAGGTATGCGACAACGCATGGGTAATTTCATGGGTAAGGTTGGTCGTGGAATTAGCGACTTACGACATGCCCCACAAGCCGCTATGCAATCATTTAGAGATAGCCGCGCAAGGAGCGAAGATGAAGCACGAAGAAATGCACTTGAAACTGGTCTTGGTCGCGGACAGCGACAAGTTGACGACGCAGAACGCAGAAATGTTCCGGGTAGTCAAGGCTTTGATGAAAACATGGATAGAGCGCGTGGAGCCATCAATCAACAACTTGCTCGCGACTACAACATCAATATCCCAACCGATAGTGAAGGCAACCCAACTATGACTGCTCAAGACGCTATGCGACAAGAAATCAAAGACATAGGTGCAAGACGCGAACAACCAAAAGAAGGTTTCTTCGCTGGTATGAAGCGACGCGGTGATGAGCGACGAGCAAGGAATCAAGCAGAACGAGAAGGAGCGGCATACGCGCCTTCTAATGTCGTGCCGGAAAAAGAACCGGAGCCACCAGCAATGCCGAAAGCACCAACACCCGAAGCGGAGCGAGCGGCTGATACTGATATAGTGCCGAAGGAAGAAGAAGAAGAATTTGTATTCAACGAGCCGCAAACAGGAACAACACCGCAATTCCCACGCTCCGGTCAATCCGTTGAAGAATACATAAATGAAAATAGAGAAGGACCCGAAACAGGAACACCACCACAAGACGCGGGGCAACCAATGAAGGTTGAACCGGAAACCGCTACGGCGACTGAACCAACATTTGGACAAAGGTTTGCTGGCGACGCTGGTATGAAATTAGGTGCAACCGCAGGTGATAGAGTCGCGGGTGGGTTAGATAAAGTGTATGCTCAACACCAAAAAACCCCATTCGCTAATTACGAAGATGCAATGCAAGCCATGTTGCAAGGTGGTGTAGGAACGGAAGGTATGACTGCCGCTGGTAAGTTTAGTGGTAAAACAGGAAAGGCTGTTGAAGCGGCTTTAATGGAAATGGGTTATACTCCGGCACAAGCAAAGGCTATTGACCAAGCCGCGAAGCAAGGTAATCCCGATGCAAAAAAGATTGTTGAAGAAGCAGAAGAAGAATTTGTATTTGATAATCCCGATATGGCAAGTGAAATGGCGGATATAGGAGCAATGAATCTAAGTGAAGATAATCACGAAGCATCATGGGATTCATTATTGAAAGGGTTAGATATTAGGTGATGGTGTGTGCAGTCGCTATCACTTGAAGCAATTGAAGAAATTGACTTTGAGGTAGCGAAGCGTGATTTCAAGTTCTTCTTTGAAGAAATACTTGGTTTTCAACTATCGTGGCATCACGAACAGTGGTTCAACAATCTTGAGTCGCGTAAAAGATACTGTGTAAAAGCGGCGCGTGACCACGGCAAGTCAACGCTATTTCTTGGTTATATGCTTTGGAAAACAGCGTTTAATCCAAAGACCAAAGCGGTATTGATTTCACACAGTCTTCACCAGTCTATACACCACATGAGAACACTTAATGATTTGATTGATAGTGTGCCGTTTCTTGCTAAAATGAAGAAGCCGGATTCTTGGTCAAAGACATTTTTTGGTTTTGCTAATGGTTCTAACATTAGCGCGAAGTCAGTTGGTGGTGCTATCCGTGGTATTCACCCCGACCTTATTTTATGCGACGACATTCTGTGGGGAACAACTGACACAGAACTTGCTCGCGTCGCATCATGGTTTTATGAAGTCCTTGTCCCGACGCTCCACCACACATCAAAACTAATGATAGTCGGGACACCCTTTACTCCAACTGATTTATACACAGAACTTGAAAGTCGCGACGGTTATCTTGTTGAAACATACCCGGCTATCAATGTCAAAGGCGAAGCGTTGTGGCCGGAGCGTTGGGATTTAGAATCATTAGATGCGCGCAGAAATGATATGCCAGCGATAGCATTCGCGCGTGAATATCTTTGTGAACCAATGGACGATGTATCAAGTCTATTCCCATCAACCATTCTTCAAGCCGCTAAAGACTCATCATTGAAGTTGATTGAACGCGAAGTAGGCGACCCCGACGACCAATACTTCATTGGTTGGGACCCTGCGATTTCAAGCGACCGAGCGGCTGACTATACTGTAATGGTGGTGCTTCGCCGTCCATCAACTAATCCCGAACTGCTTGAGTTAGTTCACGCAATCCGTCGTAAGAATATGGACTTCCGCACGCAGATTATGGAGATTCAAAGACTCAACGCGAAGTTTAACCCCGATGTGATTGAACTTGAAGCAAACAACTTCCAGCGTGTGTTCGCAACTGAATTACGCGCAGATACAGATTTACCTATCAAGACATTTATTTCCACACGCCAACGCCGCGAGTCGCTTCTCATGGGTTTGGTATTGCGCTTTGAGAAAGAGCAAATCCGTCTGCCGTGGGGCGACGACCGTTCTCGCACGCTGATGTCCGAACTTGAGCGAGAGTTGCTTATGTTTGGTATGAGCAAGAAGGGTCGGCTTGACAGCATTGGTAGGCACGATGACTTTGCTATTGCTCTCGCGTTAGCGCATTGGGCGACCACGGAGTTCCGTGAGCGCATAGTGGACTTAGATGAAATAATGGCGGGGTTGTTAGATTGAGCGATTGGTGGAATCTTTTGAAAAACATACCTCTCGGTGATGAAGGTTATGGTGGTCGTAAAGTGCAATGCCCTAAATGTAAGCGTTATTTTTACGGTGAAACCGGATTAAACAACCATCATTGTCAACCAGCAAGAGATTTAAGTCAACCTTTGAATCTTGAAGAAGAGCGCGAAATGCAACAATTTCTTCAACAGTTTATGACACAAACTCCAAGCGGTGATGCTAACTGCCCTGCTTGTCAAGGGAGAGGAACAATAGATGAGGGCGACCCTTGCCCTATATGCCGAGGTGTTTGATAATGACTGATTGTAATTGTGAATTTTGTGTAGGAACGAATGCGGCGTTTGATATGCTTGAAAAGAAACTATGTCCGGCGGGTAAAGCCGCGGCGAAGCGTAAATTCAAGGTTTATCCAAGCGCGTATGCAAATGGTTGGGCTGTTCAATACTGTCGCGGTAAGTTCCGTGGTAAAAAGAAGAAAGGGGGTAAGAAGAAATGAATGTTGCTTGCGGAACATGCGGTGCTGTTGACCCTAACGCGCCTTGTCCTATTCATAATCATGCAGTTGGTATGTGTCCGAAATACGCAGATACACAAATGGTTGCTAAAATGGACGATGCGTGGGTTTTCATGAAAGCCAAGAAAGACGCGCCAAATTATCGCAAGGCCACAGGTTCAAAGAAGTGTGGGAATTGTAAAGCGTGGGACGATTCAGCAACAGAAGACCCAATGACGGGTTATTGTAAGTGGTATGATTTCAATTGCCGCGAAGATTATACATGTGATGCGTGGGCGGGTAAGTAATGGTTGAGAAAAATTTGAACCGTTGGTTTAAGGAGAAGTGGGTTGATGTTTCTCGTAAAAATAAAGACGGTTCACACCCCCCGTGTGGGCGAAGTAAAGCCAAGACTTCTTCAAAGGGTTATCCAAAATGTCGCCCTTCCGTCAAGGTATCAAGTAAAACTCCAAAGACTTCCGGCTCTATGTCCGAAGGTCAAAAACGCGCGGCGACAAAACGCAAGCGCAGTAAAAAACAAGGTGTGGGCGGTAAGCCCACGGTGGTGAAGATGGACTACGAATATATAATGCATGAACCGATAACAGCCGAAGAATTAGCAATGATGAATGATGAAGACATAGCGAAAGAAGTATCTTTTTGTGATTGTTGTTCACCGTTTGATATAGCAAGTTCTGTATTGAAAGCGAAGAAGAAGAGCAAACCATTTCATGGTTATAACCCAAACAGACATCATCGCAAAGGCGGCTTGAACGCTAAAGGTCGCGCTAAAGCAAAACGCGAACAAGGTTCAAACTTGAAACCTCCTGTGACCACTAAACCAAGCAAACTCAAAGCAGGGTCAAAGAAGGCCAAAAGGCGAAAATCATTCTGCGCGAGAATGAGCGGTGTTAAAGGACCGACTTCTAAAAAGGGCAAACTAACACCGAAGGGTGCGGCGTTGAAAAGATGGAATTGTTGAAATGTTTGATTATTGCGGGTGGTGTTATGTTGAAGAAAGTATTTACCCGTTTGGATTATGTAAGAAGTGTTGGATTAAGTATGGAAAACCTCAAGCGATGAAGAAGGTGGAACAGAATGATGATTGATTTATCCGATGAAAGCACTTTCATTGATATGATATTGAAAAATACTATACAGGGTGCATCGTTTGGCGACGCACCACAACCAACTAATCAAGGACAAGGTGAAGCAAACGCCAACCCAACACCACCAAAACCCAATGAAACGGGTGAGCAAGAAGAAGAAGATAAAATAAAACAAGTAGTGCAAGAACAACTTAAGCGTTCACTACCCGATGGAGGTTGGTTTCAATCAATGTTTGGTCGCGGTGCTGGTGATTTAGTCAAAGATTTGAGAATGGCGCGTCGTGAACATAAAGATATGCGCGATGCTATTGACCATGCTATCAATGCAATCCGTATAGCAAAGAAACAAGAAGTTGAAGCAACTCTTCAATCTATTGAATGGATTGGTAAGCATGAAGATACGGTTAGAAATTTAGGTATTAATGAGCGCGACCTTCAAGCACTTCGCAAACACGGTTTGACTCGCGAGTATGCACTTCGCCGCGCTTGTGTTCAATGGGAGAAAGCAAACGACATCATTAGTAAGTTGCTTTTGATAGATGGAGAATTTAACGATGAACAAAGACAAATGTGGGTTGATGCTCAACAGTTGAAAAAAGATTCTAAAAAAGAATGGAAAAATAGTTTGCATTCAATTGACAACATCAAAAAAAGTGAAGCGATATGGTTGACTAAAGCAACATCAATACTTGAAAAGCGCGGTCCTTTATCAGCAAGAGAAGTTGTTGCCAGCATGGACGGAGTAAAAAGTTTGACTACGCAGAAATTAAGCGCGCTTTTCAAAATGCATGGGGTTGAATATGATATTGAAAAGATTGGTGCAACATGGGGTGTAGTTCGCGACGACACAGTTATTTTCAAAGATGTGTGGGCTTACGCCGCTGGATTTCTTGACGCTGATGGTTATATTACAATCACTAAGCGTCTTGAACCAAGGGCTGGATTCATAGCCACAGGAGAAAGAGGTAAGATGCATTGCGAACAACTACACAAGGCTCTTGGTTGCGGTGTTCTTCAAACAGACTTGAAGATTCATAAAAATAGCAGACGAACACAACATAGATTACAGTTTTATAGTGAAGACGATTTAAGGAAATTAATGAAAGGTTTGCGCCCACATCTCCGAATGAAAAAAGGTCAAGCGGGTGCTGTTCTTGAATTGCTTGATTTGCGCGGTCGTAAAACCGACATTATCAAATCACGACGCGATGAATTGTATCGTATAGTAAAATGGTTGAATTGGAAAGATGTGCCGGATAAGCGTGAAGAATTACTTAAAGACTGGAACATTGATGAAGTCGGACTTCATGCGATGTTTAATCGGGACGGCGAAACCCTGCGTCTTCTTGACGACGCTAACCGACTTGTGGAGATGATATGATGGTAGAGGAAAAAGGCTTAGTGGGTCGTTTTTTGTCAAGATTAACGAAGCCGTTTAGTCGGCGCACAACGCCCGAACCACAAATGCCTCTTTGGAAAACTGGTATTCAAGAGCCTGTTTTAGTTCAAGGTGTATCAATTCCCGCTCTTTACGCAACAGTTCAAGAGTCAATAATTTTGAGAACAACAATCAACACTTTATGTCAAGAAATATTCCGTCGCGGTTATTATTGGGAGAAAAAATTTCACAAGAAATGCACTAATTGTCAAGAAGAATATCAACACGACACAGTTGATGAATGCCGTATCTGTGGTAATGAAGAATTTGACAGCCCCGATGCTGACCAAATATTATATCCGCGCTGGCTATTAAAGCAACGCAACAGCATGGACCAATCATTCATTGAAGTGATGAAAGAGATTGAATGGGATTTAGATATTGTTGATGATGCGTTTTTACTACTCATCAAAGAATACTTTATTGACCCAAAAAGTGGTGAGATTGAGTTTTTCCGAGTTAAAGAATTAGTGCGTGGCGACCCAACATTCATGCGTATTGTAGCAGATAAAGCGGGTAAGCGCGGAGGCAGATATTTGTTATGCCCTGTCCATCGTGATAAAACATACCCACACAACGGCGACCATAGCAAGTGTGATGTATGCTCCCTTCCTCTCCAAGATGTTCATTATATCAACACAGCAGGTAGTGGTAAAACACAATACTATCTTGACGGTGAAGTGTTGCATTTATCAAAATTCAATCCATCAAAACTTTACGGGCGTTCACCTGTCGCGAGTATGTGGAGGCAAGCGCAATCACTTACTGCTATGGACAATTATATTTATCTCGCATACCAAAAGCGAAGAATACCGCGTGGTGTTCTCGCTATTACTACTGACAATATTCAATCAACTGCATCATTTTGGAAAGGTGCGGAAGAAAAGATGGAGCGCGACCCACACTACATACCAAAGGTTGGTGTTGAATCTTCATCGGGTCGTGGTAAAGTTGAGTTTGTTCGCTTCATGGATAGCCTTGATGAAATGCAATACGCGCAAGTCCGTGATGAGATAAGAATGCGCATCGCGGCTTTCTATGGTGTATCTAATGTTTTCATGATGGACGCTGGTAAATCCGGTGGTTTGAACAATGAAGGTATGCAAATCCTTGTAACAAACCGAGCAGTTGAGTCCGGTCAAAAATTATATTCACGCGAATTATTCCCAAGAATGTTAGACCAAATGGGTGTTGAAGATTGGTGCTTGACACTATATCCAAACGAAGAAGAAGATGAAATCACACGACTTCGCCGCGATGAACAAGAAGTTAACATCGCACAGCGTATGCAAGCACTTGGATTCCAACCGGAATTAACAGAAGATGCAGGTCGCGATATACGCTTTGTCTATAAGAAACCCGACCCACAAGAAGCCATGATGCAACAGCAAGGTGGCGCGATGGGCGGTGCAATGCCACCGGGAGGCGGTATGCCGCCGGGTGGCGGTATGGCTCCACCAATGCCGCCGGGGGGCGGTGGCATACCTCCACAGGGTGGGGGCGCGATGATGCCGTCGGGGGTAGGGGCTTCTCCACCGACAGGGGGAGCGTCCCCAGCCGGAGGTGGACAAATCATGATGATGGAGAAAGCAATCGGGTTAGGTGAAGGAACAGGTCAACGCGACCGCGGCCCTGCACCTATTAGTTCCGAAACTCATCAATCCGGCGCACCTTCCACTAAGAAAAATCAGCGCGGTGCTAAGAAGACACCGTTAGAGCAAGCACTTGATAGTGTTCAAGCCGCGAAAGACCCAACTAATAAAGAAAAAGAAAGTGGTTTTTAGGGATAAGTTAAAGACTTACCCGCGCCTCGTCCACCGCATGAGCCTATTAGCAAAGATGGACCCGATAGTTCGCAAATTAGAAACTGCGGTAGCAGAATTCAAGGTTGCGCTCGCGAATAATGACTTAGTATCAGCCGAACAATTCTTAAGAAGCATACAATCAACAAGTGATTATCTTGCTGATGATGTCACCGCGATTTACAAATCCGAAAACGGTGGAGATAAAGTTCTTGGTGTTAATGATAGATTTGCTGGTGGCTTCCCTGTTGCACAGTTCAACAGCACACAAGGAGTTATCGCGAAATCCGGTGATAGACCAATGGGCTACATTGGACCGGACAGAATTGGTGGATATTTCAAGAAACAAGGACAGGTGTGAGCGTGGCTGAAGACACCGATGCAATGGTGCTGATGAAGGCTCTTATCACTAAAATGGAGTCTATGGACGCTGAAATTAACGCTATGCGCAAAAGTATAGACACACCGGAGATGTTGCTAAAACGCGCTGGTTTTGTAAAGGCCAACACCCCTGCTAATGAAGATGTATGGGGCGACCCTCTCCGTGGCGACCGCGATTCTGTTATCAGCAAAGCCGCCGCCGCTATTGATGAAGCGGGTATGAGTATGCCGGAATCAAACGAAGCATGGCATGAAATGTCTTGGGAGGAAATCCACGCGATGGCTGATACAGCCGCGCAAGCAGAAGGAAGGAGGATTGACCAATGAAACCAATAAAAGTTGAAGCAGGGCAACTTGCGCCCGATGTTGACGATTTACTTGAGAAAGCCAACAAATTGATGGAAAAGGCAGAACAAAAAGAAACTGATAAGTTTGGTTCGGAGCATGGTGATTTGTTTGTGAATGTCACAGGTAAAGACAAACCCGTTAAGACTGGATACTATGACACTAACCAGCGACGCATAGAAGTCAAAGATGTCGCTAAGACAAAACCAAAAACGGAGAATGTCAATTTAACTCCTATTGGTTATCCATATCCACTTGAGGCGCGAGAAAACAAAAAGGGCGACCCATCGGACAAAAACCCCGAATCAGCATACAACCTCACAGACTATCTATGAGGTGATGAAGTGTGCGCGAAGATGCTTTTCAATATCATCAACGCGTGGTAAATGATTTTGCGCAAGCAATTATCAACAAACAAGATGCTCGCGACGAAGCAGTTAATGTTTTACTAAGTGCGAATAACTTAGAGAATCATGGGTATTTACATATACCGTTTAGAGAAGAAGCAGAAAACTTCCTCAAAGGACCACAATTACAAATAAAAACCCCAACTGAAAAAGGTATGGAGAGAATTTTCTCCGGTGGTGAAACAAGGGCTGAACCTGCACCCCAGCGACACCACAAGCCACGACAGTTGTTCAATAGCGATAAATGGAGCGAGGCTAATGAGAATCTAAACGAAGATGAAATTGACAAGATGGTTAGAAAATTAGTAGGCTTCCGTTTTGAAGATAGTATTCCAAACCTAAGAGATTTTAGTTCCGATGAAATTATCGGCAATCATTCTAAATTCAAAACATTAGGTCTTCACCCTCCACGCGCAGGTGAAATTTCTTACAATGAGAAACCGTTATGGCAACAATTAGCAAGATTTCTTTACAGTAATAACGGAGCAAATGCTGAAAGACTACACGACGCGATGGTGAAGACAGCAAAGGGTTTGCACCCTGTCTTGAAACAAATACATCATTTTAGTGATTGGAGAGGTAATAATGCTTCTATTCTAAAAATATTCAACCGTGGGTTAGAAGATTTCAAAGAATCGTTTGCTAAAAAGTTTGGACACGCGCACCCTGTATTATCACATGCGCAATTAAATGAGTTGTTTTTAAGACAAAAGTTTTGGGAGAATGAAGGTGTATCGCGCCAGCAAGTGTTTGACATATTATACAATGACGGAGGATTCCCTCGTAGGTTTTCGGACGAAGGTGATACAACGCCTGTTGAACAATTACGCGCTATTGCTGACGCTAAAAGAAAAAGACGGTCAAGACCAATGGAAGGTGAAGAAAATCATGGTATTGTTGGCGATGATGCTTGGCGATATGGTATTGCTTTACTCCCCTATGATGATATTTACAAAATTAAAAAATGGCTTTTAACAACCAACGGTGGTATGAAAGATGATGGGACAGTTGGTAATGATGATGTGATTAAAGATATTCTTGGACCCGACGCGAGAGGATATATGGCTAACCACGCGTTCATGATAGATAATATGCTTAATGAGTTATACGCTGGTAATCCCTTGAAAAATGGCATGAGTCATATATTACCTAATCGTTTTACTGCTAAAGGGAGAGCAGAAATGAAGAAGCAAATGGCTCAAAGAGAACAAGATTTGACAAAAAAGTTTGAAAGAAATAATTGGTCTAATATTGACGCTGATACTCTTCAATCAGCACTGGCGGGTTTTGACATGAAAACCATGGTGGAGAAATACGCTGATAAAACCAATGCTGAAATAATAGATGATGGTGGCTTATATCCACATATTGACCATAGTGAATATGGTTCTTTCATTTACATGTCGCCCGACTTTGAACCTCGCGACATGAAAAGTTTAGTTAGTCATAATTTCTTTGAAGAAGAAGAATTGAAAGACATAATAAAAGTAAGCGCGAATCTTGTTGGACAAAGTGAATACGCAGATAGTATTCGCGAAACTGTTGCTGGATATACTCATAGTCATAATGTTGATGGGGAGTTTAGTATGCTTGATAAACCCGAAGTAAATTTAACTCCATTGGGTATTTTAATGGAAGGTGTCGGCACCAAAAGAGGTAGTGCTGGTGGTGAATCCGGTGACTTTGGTGTTGCTTACGATAATGCCTTCCCTAATATCTTCCGCGTTGAGTTGCCCGAAAAAGCGTTTATGATACCAAGTAGGGGCTTAAAAGAAGGTGGGGGTAAAGCAAAGTCGGTTGAACAACAAGATGTTTTTGACCCTAAAAAAGAAAATGATGAGGGGCAGGTTGAACAAGATTTGTTGACAGCGATGGAGAAATATAATGTTGATAATAAAGATGACATACTTGCGCGTTTTAGAAATGGTGAAGTGGTTAGTCTTGATGTTCCGCGAAAAGTAAAGACCACAGACGACATCGTTAATGAAATCATCAACCCTTACTCAAATGAAAAAAGAAAAGAAGAAGGAGATGACCCGATAAGAGGTTTTGAAGGTATAGACGCATACACCAAAGGTATGCCGCAACTTAGAAGTCCATCATCATTAGGTATGAATTCTTTTATGATGGCTCACAGCGATGCTTTGAATTTACTTCTAAGAAGTCATGTTGGGTTTTTGAGTAATGATAACAAACCCGTTCATAGCACAGAAGCCTCGTTAAAAACACCAAGATACACCGCGCAAAAAGAAAGAATAAATAGTGAAACAAAAGGCCGCAGAAGAATGCTTGACAGAAATCAAATGCCCGGTTATCGTAAAGAAAAGAAAGATACAGTAAGACAATTTGGAACTAAGAAAAGTAATATTACCAATGAACTTAGAATGGCGATAGACGCGCTTTTACTTGGCTCGCACCATGCGCAACACATTCATGATGATGAATCGCTTGATTTGCTTATAGCGATTCTCAACGCGAAAAAAGGAGAAAGACTAAACATACTCAAGAATGGTTCACACAAAGATATAATCGGTTATGGTGGAAGAACAGGCGAAGATATGGTTAAAGAAATACTGGAAGGTGTTGAAGAACCATCAAGGCTTGCGCTATACAAAAAAGAAGATTTTGATAACAACCTCAACCATTTAATGAGTTTTGACAAACCCTATGAACTACCCGACCATCAAGTAAAAGGAATTAAATCAAGAAATAGATTAATTCAAGAGATTAAAAATCGCGACCACGAATATCAACAAGCGCGCGAAAATGATGATGTTGACAAGATGGCTACTATCCAACAACGGATAGAAGATATGTTGAACTCCGAAGAAGATGTTGTTGGATATATGCACGACGAAGATGAAAATAAATTATCCGCGATTGTTGTCGGACCAAGCCCTGCTTCGCTTATATCTCAACATGAAGCAATGTTAGGTAAATCTTTACAGATTGCTCGTAATGCAGGTGATGAGATTCTTCAAGATGTTATTGAGAAAAGAATGCAACAACTCCGTGAAATCGCGCAACGCGAACCTTCTTTCAAATCTTCAATAAAGAATGATGAAGACCATATACAGAATCATATTGACACTATCTTAGGTGTTGAAAAAATATTCAAAGCATTACGCCCAGCGATTGAAAAAATATACCCTAACATATTTGCTAAAGACAATCGCGAAGCGCACGCGGCTACTGCATATACATTAAAACTCGCAGAACAAATACTTACAATGTCGCCCGATGCGAGAAAAAAATTATTCACAGGAGAAGACAATATCCGTTTAGGTGATAAAAAAGCATCATTTGATTTATCTTCACAAGAAGTTGATGAGTTAGTGGGTATATCGGCAATGCGCGCTACACACGAAGGTTCCGACTACGAAGATGCAAAACAAATACTTGATAGCAAATTCGGCGGCGTTCAACCAAAAGGGTATAGAGCGTTAACACATTTTGCTCAAGATGCTAAAAACATTAATGAAGATGAAATAAGAATCTTTGATGAACTAATAAAGAATGTCAAAGAGTCAGCGAAAGAGCAAGGTATAACTTTCAACCAAGCATTTACCGCGAGATATTATCCTATCAATGAGGCTGGTAATCCTATAAGCGGCGCAGAAAGAAAAAGATTGTTTGACATACTCAACATACCTAAGAGGGGTGGTAATAATTTTGTCTATAACGAAGGTGGTATTTTTCATGGTCGCGAACAGTTAAGAAGTGGCGGTCAAACTATTCTTGATAAAGACGGTAAAACAATCAGTCTTGACAAAGAGCGCGATTTAATTTTTAGATTATTACACAATGCTCACCAACAAACAAGAAAGGGTAGTGATGTCGCTTTAGATTTCAAAAACATGAAGTTCTTTAGTGGCGGCACTAATATAACTGATAAAACTATCACACCTAAAACTAAGAAGGTTATGAATTTTAATAAGTTAAAATCAATTCAAAATATAGCAAGTTTGATTAGTAGCGACACTAAAACTGATATGCTTGATAAATCAACAGCGGGTGAACAAGCGACTCCTATGGGTGGTCATAACTTTGACCACGCGCCCGTTGTTCCTATATTTACCAGCACACACAAAAAATTCCACTACGGTGAAAATACGAATGTGCCGTTTGTTGCAAGACCGGACGCGTTAAATGATGGTATGTTGCTTCTTGAAGACGAAAGTAATCACGCCTATAATACACTACCTAAGCAAAGATTGTTCGCTCCGCGGAATTTGAGAAGATATGTCAACCCTTCCCTCAAGCCGTTGACTGCGGCTCAACAAGGGGATAGATATTATGGTGATTATGCGGAGTTTAGCGAAGGTCAAGAACCAAACCCGAACACCCGTATGGGGCAAGCGGTGAATCAAGCAATGGCTACTTCACCCGAACCATTACAGTCAACTGATGATAATATGAGATACTCGTCGTATGTTCTTGATGTCGCGCTTGACGACACCCTCATCATCAAAGACGACGGCAAACCACAACCTATCAAATTCATGCATCGCATTTTTGATTTAGAAGACATGACTCATCTGCGCGGTTTTACTGGCGATTGGGTAATAAGTCTATATCCGCATGGTGAACACATCATTGCTACTAAGAAAGATAACAAGATAAGCGCGTATAGCGTTGATGGTGAAGTTAAGTTAGATGATGTGTTTAATGAAGAAGTAAGCAAAGTGTATGAAAAAGATTTCATAGTTCACGCGATATTACATGACGGTATCATGACAGTAATTGATTTACTTAAAACGGGTGATGAAGATACACATAACATGCCGACTAAAGACCGTATCCGCCACCTTCGCGCTCAATACGAATCCAGCGAACACATCAAGATGCCCGAACCTATCAACACAAAGCGTAGTGATGATGAAGGGTTGAAGACAGCAGTTGAAGGGTTGAGAAAAGAAAATGATATGGATATACTACTTAGAGATGCTAACGCTACATATATGAAAGGTGAACCTCGCCACCCTAAGTGGGTATTGTTAACTCAAGAAAAAATGGTTGATGTTGTCATTTTATCAGCCAGCGGAAAAAATTACACAGTTGGTGTTGGTCCATTGATGCACCCCGAAAATTACGGTAAGCGCGCACAGCAAGTTGGTGATGAACATTACATGAATGTTGGAAGCGCGAAGGGACCACGCGGGTTGAAGGTTGGAGATTTTGCTACTGTTAGTTGCACAGGTGTAAGCAGTTCTAAGAAAGATAATCCAGTCTATCGTATCCGGTCTGCTAAGATAACAGACAATGAACCACTTGCCGCTGACAGCGTTGAAACTCTTGCAATTATGTGCGGCGACCACCATATTCCTCAACAAGTCAATATGAAGAAAGGCAACATCACTATTCTATTCCCTGCATTTGATGATGAGGTTATTTGTAAAACACGAAAAGAAGATGGACATTGGTTTGTTGAGCCTCAATCTTCAATTTGGGGCAACGATTACCTTGTCAAATTAGCACGCGACCAAGAAGTGTATTGGGGTGCGAAAGCCGCTTGGTTGTTGAAAAGAGATGAAGAAGAACCCGAATACGACGAGGTTGACCCCGAACCACCAGCGGGTCATAGCAAGAAACCGAAGAAGGTGCTTGATGAAGAAGAAGAAGTTATCAAGCGTGGATTGGAGTTGATTGAGCGCGGTCTTGAACATATTAGTAAAGAGAAGATTACAAGCACAGGAGTTCAAGGGTTGGGAATGGATTATGCAACACCCGATGAATCACCGCGAGGACCAACACAAAATATACGCGACGATACTATGCCCGACTTTGACCCTCAATCGCGAACAGATGATGAATTAAAACCTGCTACTAAGAAAAAAACCAAGCGACTGCGAACAAGTCAAGGCGAAACCGCGCGTCTTGAAGACGATGGAGTTGTCGCGATTGAGAACAGTTCCATTGATATACAATGAAATTATGTTCGTGAGCAATGGCGATTCTTGCGGCACCGTCTGTATCCAGCAACCCTATCATTTTGAAGGGTATTGGTAATGACCTTGTTGTTGCTGGATATGCGTCTGTTGAGATGGTTGACAAGCAAGGCGATTTAATTACTCGCGGTGCTTTGAAAGATGCTTTTGGTAAATTTATGAAAGCAGATGGATTCCGCAATGTTCAACTTGCTCATTCTAATATTCAAGTAGGAAGTGTCATTCCTTCCTACACAGATTCAAGTGGCCGTGTTTGGAAGTCCGAAGTGGACGACACAGGTATGTTTGTAGTTATCAAACTACGCGGCGACATAGAGAAGGCACGCGAAGTGGCTTCCGAAATCCGCAAAGGGAACTTGCGCTCGTTCTCTATTGGCGGTCAAGCATTTGAGCGCGTTAACAAGAGCGACCAAACTCGCGGTGATTACCGCGAAATCCGTCGTATGGAACTCCATGAGGTGACAATTTGTGAGAAGGGTATTAATCCCGAAGCGCAATTTAGGATTCTCAAGGAGGACACAGGTGATAATATGACAAACACAATGAGCGAATTGCAAAGTGTCCTTGAACGCTTGTCAAAGAAACTTGACGACAAGGACAAAGACAAGGAAGAAAAAGACAAGGCTATGATGGCTGATGATAAAAAGAAAGATGAAGATAAAGAGTCCAAAGACAAAGGCATTGAGGACCTTCTTGACACGAAAGATGTTGACGGTGATGATAACAGAAAAGAGCCGTTGATAGAAGCGCGAAAAGACAAGAAGGAAGATGACGACGACGAGGACATGGAAGACATGAACTATGGTGATGATATGACAAACAAAGCAGATGATATGATAACGAGCGATTATTTGACTTGGTTAGAGCAGACCGCAAAAAGCGCGGGTTTTGACCCGTCTGCGGCGCGCGACCATTTCAGTAAAGGATACGGACCGGGCGAAAGCGCATTTGACATGCGTGGACAAGGTTCTCTTGAAGGAGCAGGTGAAGACGACTCCCCTAAGAGGCCACAACCAAACTTCGGCTCCGCTCCAACAGGAAATAAGAATGTAATTAAGAGCGACTACCTAAACGCACACAATGTTTCACCAAGTGAAATAGAAGCGGCGTATGAAGTGTATAAAGCGGCGGCAATGGAACAACAATTCAAGGCTGACCTAAACAACAACTTCACAGAAAGGTTCCTAAAAGAACAGAAGCAAGAAGCAGATGCAATAGCAAAGAATGAATTTGATGCTCGCGCACCTCTTGTTGAACTACAAAAGGCTGTTCTTGCTCTAAACGACAGAATTGACAATGTTTCTTCAACAGCAACAACAATAGCAAAGTCCGCTAACAGCGCGACTGTCACAATTCCCGAAACCGCTGAACTTGCAGACATGACATGGGACGATGTTCACAGACTTGCAAACAAAGCGTTGAACGGAGGTGAATACTGATGGCAAGAAATTATGTAAGAACAGTGCAAGACATGGAGAGGTATTACTACGGCGGTGCTTCTCAAACAGGATATACTTATGGTAGCGGGGACATTCTAAAGGCAGACGCGCCTCTATTGTCCACTACTGCTGGAACATACCAAGCAATATACGGCAGAAAAGTATGGTCGCAATTGAACCAAGAATTCAATGCGTTTTCTATACTACCAAAGAAGCCGTGGGAAAGAAGTGGTTGGAGAATTCTAACTGGTCGTGCTGACTTTACCAAGGGTGGAGGAATCGCGGAGAACGGAACACTACCGGACACTTCTAAGCCGGAGTTTCTACATGTAGCCGCAAAGCCAAAGACCATCGCGCACACTTTTGACCTATCCGAAGTGAGCATGTTCCTTTCCGATAAGGACGATGGATTGGGCGATGTCCGACAAGTCTTGAAAGAAGAAATGGGTAAGCACCACGCTGAACACATTAACAGAATGCTTCTTGAAGATGTTGACACACCAGTTGGAAACGACTTTGAATCTCTTGACAGATTAACTTCCGACCCGGACAAGATGACAACAGGAACAGGCCATGTAAGCGCAACCACTGACCACGACATTTACTCCATTACTCGCGACGGAAGCGCAGATTTCCACAGCGCGGAAGTTGATGTTTCAAGCAGTTCAAGCACTAACAGAAACCTATCTTTAAACCAACTTGACGGATTGTTCCAACAACTATGGACCCGTGGTGGTAATCCAAAGGTTATGCTAACTGGATATGATACTCTAATGAGAGTTCAACAGTTGCTACAATCCCAACAAAGATTCATGGACAGCAAGAGAATCACACCAACCTATAACGGTGTAAAGGGTGTTCCGGGGCTTGAGGCTGGTTTCATTGTGGCTACCTATAATGGTGTCCCAATTATCCCAACCAAAGACATGCCACAAGATGGTGCAGGTTCACTATCTCGTATGTATTACCTTGACACAGATTACCTATGGTTCCAAACTGCTATCCCAACTCAATATTATGAATCCGGTATAGAAACTGGCGACCCATTCGCGATTAACCGTCTTGGACAAGAAGGACTTTACAGAACTATGGGAGAACTATGGTGTTCTTTCTTCGGTGCAAGTGGTAGCATTCGCGACTTACAATGAGGTGATTAGATATGGCAAATGATACACATAGAGGAATAACAGTAACGACCAGCGGAAGTGCAACAATCAATATTGATTACGACCTTCCACTTCAAGCAGGTGTTGACCAAGATGATACTACATGGTTTGGTGCAAACTATCCGGGTGCTTTGGACTCGTTTGAACCGCGTCAAACTGATGGTGCAAACCGAATGCAACCGCGATTGTTGTGTTTAACACTTGGTAATCTTGCAGAAGCAGAAACCATTACTTTTAGCGGTGGCGTAAATGTCATTCTAAGCGTAATTGCACACGGCTCCGACGCGACCGCCAATCTTGGCGTAGCCAAAACAGCCGCCCTTGTGCTGACTGCTGATTGTGAAGCAACGACTGACGGAACTACCAACGACACCAGCAACGCGACCATTTGGGTTCTTGTGGCTTGAGGTGATTGCTTCTGCCAACTATAACTTACAAAGGCTCACGACGCGCTGGCGCGAACATGGGTCGTTTAGGTTGGTGGACTTGGGGTAAAGAGGTTGAAGTATCGGCTGAATGGCTTGATACAAACCGCGCCGCTGTTGACGGGGCAGACTTTGTAATCAAAGGGCATACCTTTGAATCAGTTGACCTTGGAAATGACGGTATCCCCGATATGGGTTGGAAGAAGGGTGATATTATGGCTTGGTGTGATGAGAAGGGAATTGAATACTCCGCGCTCTCCACCAAAGCCAAGTTGCTCGCGGCGATTGAAACACATCTCAATCCACCCGAAGAGTCTATAACCGAAGGCGAAGAAGCAGATACAACAGGAGATGAATAATTATGGCATTTACAAGTGATAATAGACCACATACATTAGGCGATTTGATAGCAATTACCGGAACAGTAGCGAATGGCGACACAGAAATTGACCTTAGCGATTTCATGAGCGAAATACTCATGGTGCAAGTTCAACCTTCTAATAAGTTAGGAACTGCAAGTGTAGCGAAGATAGCAGGGTTAGTGGTTCACTTTACTGATATTTCACACGCTGATGGTGGCAGACTGTTCGCACTTGGTAAGAGATAAGGTGATTCACCTTGTCCGATACCAAAGTGTTTGAGTTCACACCTAACGAGGCTTGTGAAACAGGCGCGTCAGTTGCAGGTGGAGTCCAAAAGGTTCTTGATGATTATACCAACAGTAAAACCGTTGAGAGTATAACATCATATACTATGCAGGGCAACTTATATGTTGTAGTCGTCACCGCTTGAAGGTGAACGGCATGGACATACAAGAACTCCGACGACTTGAGAAACAGGGCTGGCGTAAAGCCGAAGAGTCAATGGTCAAGACCGATGAGCGCGATAAGTTGAAAGGCGTTGTAAAGCGTCAAAACATGAAAACGCGCAACATACGGGATATTGTTAACATTGGTTCGGGAACGCGATGCCGTTTTTGCGGTATGCTTCACTTCTGTTATCTTGAGCGTTGCGGTGCTTGTAAGAAGCCAATGGACTACAATCTTGCTAAGACAGAAGAGGTGATTTAATGCCAACAGTATTTCAAACAGGAGAGCGCGAAGGAAGACCGCTATTTCCTAACAGAATATACTACACATCTCCACAGAAAGTAGCAGATATTTTGCAAATACCATTTCCCGACCCTGTTTATTTAGCACTTAATGACGGTAATACTCATATTGACATATCACCAGCCGATTTTCGTTTGGTTGGTTTTGAAAAAGGTGATACGATTGAGATTACCAGCGACGCTGAAATGGGTGAAACGGTGGTGATAACACAAGACCCCGCGAGAGCATCGGGTAATGTCCGTCTAACATTTTCACCCGCCTTGACAGGAACTTACACAACGGCTGACAATGCGCAGGTGCAAAACCTCCAATCATTCACAAATGGTAAGCGTAAAGGTATCACAAAGAAACAAGTTGAAACTCTTATTCTGCGCACCCAAGATAAGATAGATAACCTAACAAATAACGCTTGGCGACCTATGTTGCAGACTGCTGAATATCTTAATTTTGATACTTACAAACCATATCGCCGCAGATACTATACAGATTATGTTGGTTCTGTTCCTTTGATGTTCCGCAATGCTCAACAAATACTACGACTTGAAATATGGCAAGGTCAAGATTACCGCGAAATTGCCGCGGCTGAAATAAGATTAAAAGTTGATGATTTTACACAACTAACTGCTGATACAGATAAACTCTTTTTGTGTCCCGGTGGAGGTGGTGTAGCAACATTAACCGTTGGTGATGGGGCTTCTAAGTTCCGCGCACAGTTTGATAATGTAAGCACAGCACAACAGTTGGCTGACCTCATCAACAAAGATGCGCGCAAAGGCAAGTCTGCTACCGAGTTTAGCCCATCGTTTGTATTTGAAGATACGACCGAGGCTGACGGAACAATTACAGCAAATGTGCATCATGAGTTTATGGCATCAGCAAACGCTGATTACGGAGGCGGTCAATTAAAGATTACTTCAATGCGTCGTGGTGAAGCAGGTGAAAACGCCACCTATGCTTGCACATCTTCCGGTATTACATTTACAGGGGCAACCGAAACAAGTAAAACTGTGTCTTCATCAACAGCCACTACTATTGTTCTTAATGATGTCACAGGGCTTGCACCATACGGCATCATTAACATTGGCGCGACATACGGATACTACACAAGTATTACAGGAACTACACTTAACGGCGTTATTGACCTCGTAGGTGATATTAGCGCGGCGGCAACCAATGGTGCTACACTTTTACAAAAGAAGTTCAAGATTGATTATGTCGGCACAACCACAGGTGATGAAGCAAGACTTCGCGATTGGTGGGCTGACTACGATATGGGTGTTATTTACTTCAACAACTCATACCCTTATTTCTCATGGAACGCAGTCAAGGTATCGTATGTCTATGGTGAGCGATATGTTGAGAAAGCGATTGAAGATATATGCACCAAGTTGGTCGCGATGGACTTGATACTGTCCGACGACCGAAGCGTGCTACTACCCGAAGGAACACAGAATGTTGACTTGGGTAGCAAGTATCAACTATTCAAGGCGCAGGTGGCTGAAACACTACCACGCTATACAGAAGTAATGACGGTGTTGTGATAGTATGGAAGAAATAATCAAGAAGGCTATCGCACAGGCTCTCACAGAACCTATTAAACAAGCGCGTGAAATGTCTATCTTCAATGATAGTGGGCGAATCTTTCTTGATGCAACAGCCAGTCTTTACGGAGCGGCGGTCAATGGGGAAGGAGAGTTGATTGACGCGAATGGTAAAGTCATGGACGAAAAACACCCCGACTATCAAAATATTATCAACGCGGCGAAAAAACAAGCACGCGCACAATCAAGCATAGGAAGTGATTTGATTGGCTCTTGAATCTGTTGAACTAATTAAAAAAATTCTTAGCGATGGGTGGAATCGCGGCAACACAGACCAGCGAACTCCTATCATTGATGATATTACAACTGTTGAGGCTGGGCGTGGTAAGCGTCTTGACCTTACCCATAAAGACGCTATACTGCTGTATGAAACTGTCCACAATGAAGAACAGCCGGAAGTGTTCTATGATTTTGTCCACACGCGAATCAATATCACGGTTGATGCGCGAACAATGAGCGGGAGAAAGCATCTCATGAAGATGGAAGATGAGATTCGGCGCATCGTGCATAGCCAAAGAAAGGGTGATGGCGCGAATTTTGACCGATTACTCTATAAGATGCGGACTGACCTCTCCGACCGGACAAAGAGGTTGCATAGAATGACCTTCCAAGTGGAAATAGTTATCTTTAGTGAACTCATCGCGTGAAGTAAGGCGGACTGATAATATGGCATCAACGGTGTATAAAGGGGACATATCCGAAGTGACATTCGGTAAAGAATGTGGATTAGCATTAAAGCATGGTGGCTTCGGCGCACTTCAATGGCAGACTGATGCAACAGGGACGACTATTACATTCAGCGGCGCGAATCAAGGTTTCTTTGACGGCTCATCTAATTTGAAATACCCTGTTGGTATGCTTGTTGGTTCACAACTTCGCGTTGTCGGTGCTGGTAATTTTACCGACGATGATAACGCAACAAACGGTCATGTCTATACTATTGTTGCAAACAGCGGCAAAACACTTACCGTATCACCTGCTATGAAAGAAGTAAGCACCACTTCAACTACTCATGATGAATTACTTATTGATACCATAGGAACACCAACAATTGACACAGGTATGACTTACCATGCTCAAGCCGCTTCTTCCGATGAGTCGGTTCTTACTGACCAGTTTATCGGTCTTGCGGCAACCGTCGCGCTACCGGAAACGAAAGTGGAAATTAGACGCTCCCACATTGTCGGTGTTGGTCGTGATGTTGTTATTCAAGAACCACAGCGATTTTCTAACGAAGGTGGCTCTATTGAAACAATGATGAACAGCGCGCGTTGGTTGTATTATTCACTTGGGCGCGAAGTAATTGATGTGCCTTCCACTACAATGAGCGGCGACCCATCAGTAGGCGGCAAGGTGGACATCGCGGCTGGTGATACTTTTATTGCTTACACAGGTGCAATTTCTAATATTACTGCTGGTGAGTATATCATCGTTGTTGATAGCACAGCAACAGATTTCCCGAAGGACACACCTGCCGCCGCATCAAAAGAATGGGGTGCTGATGGTCTTGGTATAGATATGGAGAACACCGAGCGAAACGAAATTCGCCAAGTGTTATACATAGACCCTAATTTAAGAAGAATACATGTTGATGAGCCATTTTATTTCAATCATGATAGCGGCACTTATAGTTTCAAGAGGGTCAAATACATGCCCGGTTCTGCCGACGGTTCACCAAATTTTGACACAACTGCCGCTAACTATGGAAAAATCACTAACCGCCAATCACGACTTCTATTCTCCGGTGCTACTCTCCCATCTTTCGCAATAGAATCCAGTATTCGCACACACAATACTGGTTCATTTAATGCAAGTGGCGAAGGTCTTGCGGCACCGGGTTCGGTGAATGATAGCAAGCAACTTACGCGCGTTTGGAAAGGTTGTAAGGTTAAAGACTTCTCTCTCGCGGCAGACGCAGATGCAGAAGTTAAGTTAACTGTCAACTTTGATGCGCTTTACTGCTACACCGACACAGGCCGTCTTGAAGACAGCAACAAAGGCGACCGATTCACAGCACACCGAATGTTTGAGAATGTTGGTAATAGCACAGTAAATAGAAAGAAAGCAGGTATCGCACCTAATACAGAAAAACCATTTTTCTTTTACAATGGACAAATTAGTTCATTTGGAATTAATATCGCGCAAGTGACAAACTTTGCTCTAAGCGGCAACAACAATGCCGAAGCAATTTATACTATTCGCGGCAACAGTCAAGCAGAATCACGCAATACCGCTGGTAGTTCTCTTGAGCAAATACCATTCGGTGGGTCAAGGAATGCTAACATTATGATTGAAAAAGCAATGGAGTATGAATTATCCATGACCGTCATTGCTTCCGACCCTCTCATTTGGCATGAATTTAGAACTAACAGAACTCATAATTTTACTGAACCTATTACACTAACTTTGACAAAGGCTGGTGCAGGGGCTAACCGTGAAGAAGTTATCATAGTCATTGATGATTACATCATTGATTCAGCACCACTACCGATACCGGAAGACAAGGGTGTTATTAAGTCCGAGTTGACTATAAAACCGAAGCATGTGAGGGTAATATCTCATGATGCTTTCTTACACATGTGAGGTGAAATAAATGAATCCATTTAGAGAAAGTTGGGGAACGCTATTAAAAGAAAGTATGTGTAAGGGTAAAGACTGTAAGGGTTGCAGGGGTTGTAAATCCTGTGATAACTGCAAAGGCTCAACTTGTGAGAAAGCGGGGTGTCCTTC